>ERZ1034719.211-NODE-211-length-39663-cov-9.004772_pt1 | contig 39663 bp, 41 predicted proteins | sample MGYA00520703_ERZ1034719 | MGnify/ENA primary metagenome ERZ1034719 (study PRJEB33766, sample SAMN09781716) | gut metagenome | biome: gut microbiome | host: Homo sapiens | place: Madagascar | study: EMG produced TPA metagenomics assembly of the PRJNA485056 data set...
GACAATGACAGCATATGAATGGATTATGACAGGACACCCCAATATTCCAGAATTTAGACAGTTCATTATTGTCGTGATTGGGATGACAGCCACTATAACTTTGCTTAGCAGGTGGCTTTATGATGCAGATAAAGATGGGGTGCCTGATGAAGTAAAGAAAGAAAATGGAAGGAGATTCCCATATGACCCCAGATGAATTTATTGAAATGATTGGAAATACTGCTGGTGATGTCTGTGCAGAATATAATCTTCCAGCGTCTGTATGCATTGCACAGGCTATTCTTGAAAGTGGTTGGGGTAGGTACTGCATTGGGCAGTATAACTACTTTGGACGTAAATGGAATGGATGGGGCAATTATGTGCGACAGCAGACCACAGAATATGAGAATGGTGAATATGTCACTATTTATGACAAATTCCAGTCCTATGAGTCTCTTGAGGATGCTATTAGAGACTGGTGCATTCTTCTTACGGAAGACCCGAAATACGCTGATGCACTTGCAGAATGGCGTAGTAGATGGGTGGTAGAGGACTTCGTGTACGTTCTTGCCCCTACTTATGCTACAGACCCAGACTATGCTCGCAAAGTTGTTTCTATTATTGAAGCAAATGATCTTTATAGATTTGATGGATGGGGGGATGAAGATGTTTGAAATTGATCCAGCACTTTTGGATGAAATTGCACAGGGGGAAGTGCAAGCGATTCGTGAAGGGCTTGCTGACCCAGAAATGCGGAAAGACCCACGTTTCCTTGACCGGGTAAGAAAATTCTTGAAAGACAATGATTTGATTGTCTCCCCGCGCACTAAGGGTGTTGCAGACATACAGCAGCAGATTGAGCGTCAGCACATCCCAATTTTTGATGATGTGAAAGACGGTGTGGATATTGATCGACTTAACTGATTTTACAGGAGCATGTTGGACAAACGCCCAGATTCAAAAAGCTAAAACTGATTTTAGGGTGTTTGTCTATATGCTCTGGCATGATTTGGGCTTACCAGAACCAACACCAATTCAGTATGATATTGCTAAACACCTTATGACATATCCCAGTAAACGATTCATTATAGAAGGATTCCGTGGTGTCGCTAAATCCTATCTGACATGTGCATACGCTGTATGGAAACTTTGGAATGAACCGCAGATTAAAGTACTGATTGTGTCTGCGTCTAAAGATAGAGCAGATGCGAACGCTGTCTTTGTACGGCGTATCATTATGCTGCTTCCTTTCCTTTCTGAATTAAAAACAAAGGAAGGGCAGAGAAACACCCAGAATCTCTTTGACGTAGGCTTGGCTATCCCAGATATTTCTCCGTCTGTAAAGTCTGTAGGTATCACTGGACAGATTACTGGTTCGCGTGCAGACCTTCTGATTGCAGATGACGTAGAAGTTCCAGGTAACTCTGGCACCCAGACACAACGTGATAAGCTCGGTGAAGCAGTAAAAGAATTTGATTCTGTTATTAAACCTGGGGGACAAATCATCTATCTGGGTACACCTCAGAATGAAATGTCTCTTTATACGGAACTCCAGAAACGTGGGTATCACTGTCGCATATGGACAGTACGTTATCCAGAGGACAAGAAACAGCTCGAAGATTATGGAGACACCCTTGCTCCGTTTATCCTTGATAACTGGGAAACACACAAAGGAGAACCTACGGATCCTAAGAGATTCAATGCACAGGACATTGCAGAGCGAGAGTTGTCTTATGGCAAAGCTGGGTTTGCTTTACAGTTCATGCTAAATACTAACTTGTCAGATCAAGAAAAATACCCACTTAAAGTACAGGACTTGATTGTAGCAGATTTGGACATGAATGAAGCTAGTCTAAAGTGGTCTTGGACTGCTGATCCGACAAAGAGGTGGCGAGACATTGCGTCTGTTGCTCTTAAAGGTGACTACTTCTATTCACCTCTTTTGCAATCTCCTGAAACGTCTGAATACACAGGGACAGTCATGGCTATTGACCCATCGGGACGTGGTAAGGATGAAACAGCATATGCAATCATCAAATACCTTAATGGCTATTTGTTCTTGATGGAAAGTGGTGGTTATACCTCTGGTTACAGTGATAACACACTGGAGACACTGGCTAACAAAGCTAAGTTCTGGAAGGTTAATACAGTTGTCTATGAATCTAACTTTGGTGATGGTATGTTTGGCAAACTTCTTGCTCCTATCTTTACTAGAATTTATCCATGTGCTTTGGAAGAAATCAGAAGTAAGGCACAGAAGGAACAGCGTATTATAGACACCCTTGAACCTGTTATGATGAGACACAAGCTCATTGTCAATAAAGGGGTAATCACTGCTGACTATAAGACGTATGAATCTAGTCCTAACTATTCTTTAATCTATCAAATGACTAGGTTGACCAGTGAACGTGGTGCCCTTGCTCATGATGATAGACTGGATGCTGTCACTATGGCTGTAGAGTTCTTTGCTAATTCTATGGATAGGGATTATCAAACAGGGATGGATGAGCAGCTTGATGAGTTACTTGAACAATGGGAAGATCCAGACAGAGGTATCTTCTATATTCCAGAACTGAATCAGACAAACCCTAGACCTGTTGGCAGAGAGAACTATAGCAAGGTGAAACTGGCAATGTTAAAGGATCTAAACACAGCGGAGAAAGTTTCATATAAAAGACGACTTTAGTTTAGGAAAGACCTAAAGAAAACCTAATTGTGGTACATAAATACAAAGTGGTTAATTGTGGCACGCTATGGGGAGACTGAGGGAATCTATATTATATACATGTATCTCTTGTTTCTGTAACTTGGAACTCTATGAAATAAGAGATATATGTTTCCTACACTAGGTACTATATGTGAATCACTATGTGTGTAAACTATTAGAACTTTCAATGTGACACACCGAAGGTCTACATCCTTTATTACAGTATTGAGAATGAAAATAGGTGATTCTAAAGTGATTGATTTTAATGATGATAAAATAAATATCCTTATTGGTAGTATTCTGATGATTTTCTTTATTGGAACAACAACAATAACTTACCATTATGGGTATAATAAAGGTTATAAAGAAGGAACAACAAAAACAACTACAACTACAGATTCTTATACTTCCCCCTCTTTGACTACTGAAATAACAGCAGCAAATAAAACCAATACGTCCGATCCAGATTTGATTCTGAATAACCACTATCATGCAGTCATCAATGGTAATGACATTCAGATACCAGTCAAAGATAAGTACATTAAAGAATCATTAAAAGACACACCCTCTTCTCCTTCATCCTCTACTACTTCCACTACTTCCACTACTTCCACCACTGCACGTGTAGATCAAACGCTAGACCTCACACCGATCTTCAAAGACTACGAAAAGAAGCACAAGTGGGAAGTGGGTACTGGGATAGGAAGGGTGTCTAATGAATGGTACGTTCCAATTGAAGTACAAAGGAATTTTGGGTACAATAAAGGGGTGTCTTTTCAACTGAATGTCAAAGACAACAAGGTTGATGGATTTCAAGCAAGTTACAAGATTAGATTTTGATTAAAAGAGGTAGTAGCCCGATAGTAGTATTATCCCTAGAAAATACAGTAAATACCGTATGTCTGTTAATAAGGACGATATTATGCCATACGGTATTTAGATGTATATACGTACCACAATTACATTCTGTAGGGGTGTCTAGGGTATTTATTGCTGATTGTCTTTCATCGTAGTATCCGATAGTAGCATACTACAAATCATTTCACTAGCTTCTTTATCTTGCTGCGGAAGGGCGTGTGTGTACCTGTTAAGCGTTATAGCTACAGATGCGTGACCTAGGCGAGTAGAGACGGTCTTGATGTTTACCCCTGTCATGATAAGAAGGGTGGCATGGGTGTGTCTTAGATCGTGGAAGTGAAGGGGTTTGTCTATGTTACTTACTTTCTTTAGTGCATTAAAGTAGTACTGTATATCACTATTAGCAATTAAAGTCTCATTCTTAGTGTGAAAGACAAAACTGTTTTCATCTTTATGGGGAAGAGCCTGTAGTATCTCAATGAGGGATGTAGACACATGTATTCTCCTTACAGAAGCACGTGTCTTAGGCGTTGTGAGAGTTGCCCCTTTTCCTGCATTGTCTTCTACACTGGCTTTTATATAGATAGTGTCTTTACCCAGTGCTTTGTACTGTAAGGCACGCAGCTCTCCTTTTCTCATCCCTGTCTCTAAGGCAGTACGTATCAGAGGGTAGAACCATATGGGAGCTTTCATCTCCTTGGCTTTTAATAGAACATTTGTACTCTCTTCTTTCGTTAAGACATGCATTTCTGTCACAGTATGATCTACCTGTGCCTTGATACGCATGCTGTCTTCTACAGGATTCTCTATAATGAGTTTTTCTTTTCTTGCTCCTTCAAAGATACTTCGCAATAGGGCGTGTCTTCCTCGTACAGTGGCAGGGGAGAGTGTCTGTAGCAATGTTAGGAGTAATGTGTTGACGTCTGAAACTGTTATGTCTTTCATTACTTTGTTGCCAAAATCAAGACACTGCATATTACTCTCATAGTTCCTGTATGTTTGTGATTTAAGTGTTGTCTTTTTCATCATTAACCATCGTTCACTGTACTGTTTGAATGTAAGGGGAGCTGCTAATGGATTGATCTTCCCTGCATTTACTTTGTACTGATACTCAGTGATCTTTGCTTGGACTTCTTTCCTTGTCTTTCCTGTAAAGGTCTTGGTGAGCCGTTTATTCTTCTTCGTCACTGGATCTAGTTTGTATCCAATGGTGATGATGCCTTTGAATTTTCCATCTCCGTATGGTGTGATACTTCCTTGCCCTCTTGGTGCCCTTTGTCTTTTCATGATGATGTTCCTCCTTTGATCTCAAAACAAAAAATTGTAAAAATTGTGAAAGGGTATTCATTAAAATTGCCCTGGCTGTTTTCCCCCGTGCCCTACACGCACTCGCCGTTATCGCCGGGGAGCAGCGGAATGTATTAGTATAATATTATTATACTTAAACGGAACAGGGAGGGCAAGCCGTGTTTGCCTATATATGTACTTGTAAGATTTAATCTCTTACTACTATCGTGCTACCAGCGAGTCATGGTTGACAATCATGATACCCTACGGGGGTATGGTATACCATGCGAACAAAATTTCTCCCCAAAGAAATTCAAATTTGTGCTTGACTGTGTAGGAACATCGTGATACAATATGGACAGTCAAGGATGACACGGACGGAACGCCGCAAGGCACACCGCCCCGATTCTGAAAAAGCTATCTGTAGAACATGTACGGATAGCGTGGTGGAAGAACTCAGAACACCGCACATTGAGAACGCGACTGGCAACAGATTCACGACTGAATGATAAGACGACAGAGAGAACCGGAAGAAAAATCATCTTGACAATGTAGGAACAACGTGCTACAATGTAGGCACAGTGAACGAACGAAAGGAAGTGATACCACTGAGAATGAAAGATTGACGATGATGCGATGGGATACCCCAAAACATCATCGGGGTTCTTTGAAAACTGAATAGCTGAAAAATGCGAATGGTGAAGTTACCGCATGCGTAGTATCAATTCACACCATACGAAAAAAAGAAAGTCATCGGGAAAAGCGGTGGCAGCATGACAGTGAAGATACACACTGAGAAGTCATGAAAGTAGCTTGCGATATACTGCAAGGCTTAGTAGTGGACAGTCTCATAGAGTGTGTGCTTACAACGTCTAACAAGGTATCTTGTGATGACGGGGCAAGCACAGATGATGAAATGAGACGGTGTAGGTGAAAGGTAGTGAAATCATGCTGTATCTAGTCTCTAAACCATTGTACTAAACAGTGGTATTCCAACCATCAAGAGATGGTGAATCAAATTTTTTTGTTAAGCGTGTAGGAACAACGGAACACATTCAGAAAGGAAGAAAAATCATGGAAAGAAAAGAAATCACGGCATGGGGCATGAACACATGGACAAAAGACAATGGGTTGATTATGTTTGATGAATTTGCTATCGGCAGGATTAAAAGCACCATTTCAAATTTCATAGCAATGCAAGAAGGTTATGAAAACGGTAAATGGGAATGCATTGAAATCAAAATTCTTGAAAAATTCAGTAGTTACGATGTACCTGAGATTGCACAAGGTGATGTGTGCTTTTATGCAGGACGCACACTCAAGGTACGTTGTGACTATGCAGGGGAACTTGTAGCATTATCCTTTGCTGATAATACACACATTAAGCACCTGGATGCTGCTTATAAATTGAAACTAGTGCTTGTGAAGAAAAGCAAGTAAAAGTAAGTCGAAACTAGACACATAAGAGAGGGTGTGTCTAGTCAACGTGGGATAGCTGCCCCCGTTCTGATGAGACAAGCTACAGGATTAAAAGAAAGGATGGAATTATTATGAAGGTATTTGATGAAATGGATTTTAATGACATTCTTCGCACGGCATGGAACGGTGCTGTAGATACGGCAGAACGTATTGAAAGAGAGGGCAAAGGGGATGAATTTTGTAACATGATTGAAGAACTCTATCCCGATGGAATTGATAGAACGACTCTCAATGATATCATGTGGTTCGATTCGGACTGGATTTTTGAAACATTAGGTATCTCAGAAGATGAAGAAGAGGAAGAAGAAAGTGGGGATGATGAAAATGCTTAAATGGTTCAACATCGAAAAAGGCAAGCACACAACAAAAAATTACACGGTATGGGTAGACACAAACAAGGACAATGTGCCTACAGAATATGAAATGTACTCTTACAATACCCTTGTAATCAAGGGCACACTGGATAGTCTTGAAATCACGGGGCTATACAGCATGACAACACGGCGACACATTCGATGGTTCATTGATGAACACTGTAGAACACATGGAATTATTCCATTTGCCCTTGTAAAGAGGGCGGCAAGCAACAAAAACTACAGACTGGACGTATTACATGCACAGGTAGTGGATATCACGACAGGTGAACTCATTGCATAAAGTCGAAACTAGACACACAAGAGAGGGTGTGTCTAGTCAACGTGAGATGGCTGCCCACGTTCTGATGAGACAGGCTAAAGGATTAAAAAGAAAGGGTAGAATGACAATGGCTATGTATAAGTATATTCTCAATAAAATCAACAAGTATCATCAAGAAATCACGGTGGATGATAAGTTCTGGACGTATCTCAAAGCTGATGAAGTACAGGATAAACTGGATGACTTGGAAGACTATGAACAAATCATCGTGGAGCAGTATCTCGAGTACGTACAAGATGACTTAGAAGAAGTATTGGAAAAACTTGCGTCTAACTTAATTTGGTTGAGAGAAGAAAATAGTTGGAAAGCCTTAATTAGAGAATTGGGTGCAGAAGGATTTTGGGGTGATAGCTTTGAAGCCTTAGAAGATTATCTGAACTATGACAAGTTAGCTAATGCCCTTATGAGTGATGGGTTTGTTGAATGTGACTTTGGTTTCTTGGAAATTGCACAGTAAGTGGGATCAGTTTTGAAAGGAAGGGATAATCATGAGAGAAGTAGTACAGAAAGTTTACAAGTTCAATGAACTGGAAAAGAAAGTGCAGGAAAAAGTGCTTGAACGTAAACGGTACACATGGGTAGATGGAATGGCTTGGTGGGCATATACGCTTGAAGATTTTGAAGCCACTATGTATGCTGACCACCTCTTCTGTGTGGATGAAGACAGTGTGTCTTTTGACCTGGATTCACAGGGTGCAGGTGCAGGATTTACAGGGGAATTTGAGACAGCACAAGCAGCAATAAATGTTGCCCTTGCCTTTGATTTGAAAGGGGATGTAAATAAGGCAAGTATCCTTGATGAAATCAGAGAGTATGGAGAAGTTAGGGTGTCTAAGCTCTCATATAGCAATACTAGTCCACGCAACTGGAATACCTATATTGAACTTCTGATTGATGGTGTGCCAATGGAAGAAGACGAAAAGTATGCACCTTTCGTTAAGGCACTGGAAGAATGGAAGGATGAAGAATGTTCCAGATTATATACGACACTTGAAGAAGAATGCGATTATCTCACAAGTGATGAATACATCATAGAACAGCTCATGAACGAAGATGCAGACTATGAATTTTATGCTGATGGTACGGAGTATTAAGGGGGTAACTATCATGATGGAACTGAATTGCGAACTGAATAATGGCGTGAAAGTAAAAACGTATACAGCAATGGGGGCAAGATACCTCTCTGTATATATGCCGCAAGAAAATGATAGAACGGCTTTCTACACACTCTCTATTGATGAATGGGATGCAAACAAGATTATCAAGTTATTAAATAAGATGATGTATCTAACTGCACAAGTCATAGAAGCAGCATTTGTCTATGATGACTTTACTGAAGATGGAATTTGGGAATCACTTACCTTAGCAAAGGCAGGACAGATCGGATGGGTACAGAGAGGAAGAAATGAAGGCTACGAATATATCAAAAATCCTACAGAGTTAGCAGATTTCCTTATTAAAAAAGGGGCATTCAAAGATGTACCGCCTATGTTCCTTGACTGTATCGACAACGAAGAATTAGGAAATAAGCTGATGGAGGGAGACACCCTGTACTTGCTCGAGACAGGTGCAGATGGGTTTACTGAACATATCCATAAGTATGAAAGTGGATGCTACTGGGATTGTTATAGTCGCATTTTGTACAAAATTGACTAGCAATTTTAATTGTGGCACATAGAGAGGGAGAGAACATTTTTCGTTCTCTCTTTTTCTTATGTTTTTTTTCAGAGAAAGGAAAATATCATGGACTATGAAAACATCACTCTCAAGGATGAACTTGAACTGGAAAGGTGTGCAAAGACACGTGCAGAAGAAGCAGCACAGCGTGTCTTACAGAACAGTTGTAGTAACGGAAGAGCTACAGAGACACAAGTCGGAAAAGGTATGATGGACTATGCATATGATAAGTTTATTAAAAGCATTCGTGAGTTTGTAACATATGAATTGCAGCCAAAATGCGGTGTACAAGCAGCTTATCATAACATGTTGGAACAGTTAGCACAGATCTATGATGATAAGACACACCTTTATGCCGTCCTCGCTCTGAGTACAATGGCATGCACAATGGACTATGTTTTTATCAGAAAGAATGAACTCAGCACCATCGCTAAACGTATTGGGGAAAGCATTGAAGATGATGCTAATCTTGTAGCCTTTGAAAATTCTAACCCTGAAAATCTGAAAGAATTAAATACAGGATTAAAGAAACGTGTAGGTGAACATTTCAAGAAATATTACATTCAGCACAAAGCAATGACAGAAGCAGGATTTAACTGGATTGAATGGAATACCGCCGCCAAAATAAAATTAGGTGGCAAGTTGATTGAATGCCTTGTGTCTTCCACCACCTTATTTGAAATTGTGCATATCAATCATGGTACTGGAAGAACAAGCATGGATAAACTTAACCCTACTCAACTTTTTATTGATTTATGGAATATCAATGAAGTAGCATTGTTGCAGAATACTTGTAGGGCAATTCCTACGATTATTCCCCCTAAAGAATGGACAAGCTACACGAATGGTGGTTACTATGGAGAGTTAAGGACAGCATATCCTTTGATGAGACTGCATAAGAATAAAACTATCTTCTTTACGCAGTATTTAGAAAAGCTGAAACAGACAGATTTAACTGGTGTCTTACGTGCAGTAAATGCCGTGCAGTCTACACCATGGAAAATCAATACTAGAGTGCTGAAAGTAGTGGAAGAAATCGTCAAGAATGGTGGAGATCTTGCAGGTATTCCAAAGTTTCAGCCATATGACAAGCTCCCTAGATTAGAAGGAGATTATACAGAGGAAGAGCTGAAAGAGCATAAGAAGCTCGCAGTTGACCTGATTCATCGTGAGAACGCACGGAAAGGTAGGGCACTTAGATGTTTGTCTATGCTTGCAATCGCTAAAGAATATGCTCCCTACAAGAGAATATACTTCCCATGCAACATGGACTTTAGAGGGCGTGTCTATCCCATCCCTGCATTCTCTTTTCAAGGGGATGATTTGACAAAAGGGCTGATTCTGCTTACAGACACCCCTGCCGCTACTGATGAAAAAGCTGAATACTGGATGCGTGTAGCAGGTTGTGAGTTTTACGGCAATGACAAGGTGTCTTTTAACGATCAGATTCAGTGGACGAAAGCCAATGAAGAAGCTATCTTGTCTGTAGCGACTGACCCACTGGGGAAAGACAAAGGTTTTTGGGCTAACTCTGATTGCCCTGTAGAATTTCTTGGGTGGTGCTTTGAATACAAGGACATGCTTGATTACAAAGACAAGCACAACGGTTCTGTAATCGGGTGGGCATGCGGTATCCCTGTAGCATTTGATGGGACATGCTCTGGATTGCAGCATTTTTCCGCAGCTCTTAGGGATGAGATTGGGGGAAAATCAGTCAATCTGATTCCAGGCGATAAACCTAGGGATATATACGGTGAAGTAGCAGAAAAAGTGAACGTCATGTTGAGAGAAAACGCTAAAAGTGGTACTTCTGATGCATGGATGACCAACAAATTTGGTGAGAAAACGATGAAATGGGGGACAAGAACTCTTGCACAGCAGTGGCTCGCATATGGTGTAAATCGAAAAGTCACGAAAAGATGCGTGATGACCCTTGCATATGGTGCTAAACAGTTTGGATTCAAAGAGCAGATTTTAGAAGATACTCTAAATGATGTATACGGAACTGACAAGGGAAGCATGTTTACTGCAAGCAAGAACACTTTAGCACTTTACATGGCTAAACTAATTTGGCAAGCAGCTTCTCAGACTGTTGTCAAGGCATTCATTGGTATGAAGTGGTTACAAGACATTTCCGCTATTGTATGCAAGACAGGGGATGTTGTTACATGGAATACACCAATGGGACTTCCTATTCAGCAGAACTATATGGAGACACACGTCAAGAAGGTGAAAATGAGATTCTTAAATCTCACTAAAAACTTCTATGTGCCAGAAGAAACAGGGAATGTTGCAAAAAAGAAACAGACACAAGGGATTGCGCCAAACTTTATTCACTCAATGGATGCAGCACACTTGCAGTTGTCTATCAACATGTGTCTTGACAAGGGTATTCACCATTTCAGCATGATCCATGATTCCTATGCTACGTCCCCTGCACAGGCAGACACCCTCTTTCACACTGTCAGAGAAGCATTCGTGAAGATGTATGAAGAGAATGATGTACTTCAAAATTTCTATGAAGACATGAAAACAGCAGTAGGAACACAGGATAAACCACTGCCATGTCCACCATCCGAAGGAAAATTAGACATCAGACAGGTGCTTGATAGTCTTTATGTATTTCACTAATGTAGGAACATATTGACACGACAACACGCCTATGCTACAATATAGGCGTGTTCATGTTGTCAAAGGAGGAAAATATGCAGAAAATTGAAGACAAAGATATTAAAGAGTGTTCAGTACGTGTGAGGATAAATAATAAAGACAAGCAAGAATTTTATCAGATTTGCCAAAACATGGGAATGACACCATCAAAAGTAATCAGAAAGTTGATTGAAGAATTTTGTGAGGGCAATGAAGGGAAAAGAAATTTATTATGAAAGGAGAACATGATGGAAGATGATTCATATAAAAATGCGGAAATAAAAATTCGCATTACAGAAAGAGAGAAAGATAGATTGTATGGAACGTGTATGCGATGTGGTGTCAAACCTTCACAAGTATTAAGAGATCTGATTCATGCTTTTTGTATTAAGAACAAAGACAAATTGAACAAAATGTAATTGTGGTATGCTATGGAGAAGAGGAGAATACTTAAAGTATTCTCTTAGATTCCTAGTGATGAAACTTAAATTGATAATTGTTAATAGTTCCCATATAAATAATACCTATAGAATATTCTATAGATATTACTTATATGGGATTTTTTATTGTTTTTAATAATTATTATTAAAAATCATCCTTATAGGATTCCTGATTTTAATTGTGACATGCTATGGAGAAGACACCATTTCTGTTTGTCTTCCCAGAACAAGGTTGTGTCTATCAACAAAAGGAGGGGGGTGTCTATTGAGAGTTGTAATTTCAAATGAACTTGAGTGGAAGAAATACACCAATCAAGTCAGAAACAAAACATGTTTATGGAAGTGTTGGGAATGTGGGAAGTTGTTTCATCCGTACAAAGGATTTGAATCAACTTCCCATTTTTGTTGTGTTGATTGTTCAAACAAATACTGGGAAAAAGAACAGAAGCAGGGGATACGACATTGCAGGTATTGCAGCGAGACATATAAATCGAGTGTGTCTACATACGGAAATGTATACAAGCTCTGCTGTTCTGACTGTACTGCTATTGTGACGAAGATCAATTACAAATTAGTGGATTGGCAAAAGGAGAAATTCAAAAATGGAAGATTTTACAAAAAGAAGGAAGAAGGAGAAGTAAATGGCTGAAGCAAAATTCAAAGTAGGAGATAGAGTGTATGCACCGTTTCATGGCTATGGCATTGTGACAAAAATCCATGATAATTGCGTATATCCTATCGAAGTCACATGGAATGACAGGTGGTTTGAGAATAGTGGAAATGTTAGCACATTTACTGCAAATGGGGGGTTATTGAACGACAGTAACAGCCCTGGCTATACAATTACTGTAGTTGGACACACTCTGCCAGAAGAAGAGACAGAAGAAGCAGCTGATAGCAAATTCAAAGTAGGCGATCGTGTCTGGCTTAATGCCAATGAAAGAGGTACTATTGTACGTTTCTGTACTAACGAGGAGACTTGTATTGTCAATTCAGATATTGAAGGTGAAGTTGAAATGCGGACAGATGCACTTGAGAAGATCGAAGATTCTGCTATTAACCCCGCTCATTATCAGGTAGAGGGTATTCCAGAAGCGATTGATATTATGGCACATCTTATGACCAAAGAGCAGTTTGAAGGATTCTTATGGGGCAACATCATGAAGTATGCATATCGCTATGGTCGTAAAGGTGACAAAGTAGAAACCGCTGGCAAGATTGCATGGTATGCAAATCAGCTTAGCTTAAAGCAGTAGAAGAAAGAGGTGACGGTGAATGAAGCTCAAAGACATCTTAAAGTACATTCCAGACAACTGTGAAGTGGGTCTTCTCTCATTGTCTAGGACTATTTATATATCTTACGGTCTTATGGATGAAGCTATTGATAGGATGGCATACAAATACAAACTTGTTAGAGATCAGATTCTGAACATGGATGTAGCACATGTATATGCTGGTGTCTGTGTTGAATCTTACAATACAGAGTATCTGTCAAATTCTGCCTATCCGATTGACCTGTTTCCTAAACTCATCATTGAACTTGAATAAAGGAGGAAGAACTATGAGAATTACAAATCTTCAGGTTTACGATATGAACAATGCCATTCGTGCTTCTGGCTATCCGATGAAAGCATACCTTGACTTTGATGCTCAGCACCGTTACATTGACGATCTTGATTGGAAGCGAGCTGTTTCATTAGCAAGCAGAGAAAGTAGTGAAGGACACGATAATTTTCTTAGTGGAATTATCGTGTCTTTTGATTTGACTTGTACAATCAAGATGTGGACAGAGTTTGAACGCTATCACTTTGCCCAGATTGTGTCTAGTCAGTCCACTATGCACAGGTTGTCTAAGATGCAGCTTGATACGGCGTTTACACCCTACACCGATCCGCAGATTATCAAGAGACTGGAAGAATTGCAGAAGCAGTTTAGAGAGGAACAGAGTGAATCTTCATTTTTGCAGTTGATCTATTCCTGCCCTGTTGGACTTGAATTGACTGCACGGGTTACTACTAACTATAGACAGCTTAAAACGATCCTTAAACAGAGACACAATCACAAGTTACCTGAGTGGAGAGCATTTTGTAAAGAAATCATGTCACAGTGCCCTAACGCTAAGTCATTTTTAATTGGGGCAAGCTATGGAGAAAGGAGCTGTTGATTATGACAGAGGCAAAAGAAAAGAAAGTCGTAACAAAGAAACCTAGAGTGCCACGTATTCCCCATCTTGAAGTAGGTAAAGAAGTCGTTGTAGAACTTGTGAATGGTGCATTCATCTTCAAAGCAACACAGACAATGACGATTGATGCAAACGCTTACGTTCATTTTGGCAGAGTGAGAGTTCCTGCTGGGTACGCTCTTATGCTGAATGGGGCAAGACTGATGGAGAAGAAGTTGTTGATTGTCTCTCCTACATCCGTGGTAGGGGCAGCACAGCTGGGTGTCTTCTGTACAAATACTTCCCCAGAGCTTCGTAGAATTTATGCAGGTGAAGCGGTCGCAATGGGTGTACTTGTTAAAATTTCTGATAATACAGTTGTAAACAAATTTGACTAAGGAGAAAAAATTATGGCTAACGTAAAAAAACAGTTTGTAAATGGTGTTACCCCGAAAGGTGAAGCACGCTATGCTTTCCTTCGTAAAGTAGAAACGTATGAAGGACAGGAACTTGGTTATTCTATTCAGATTACTTTTGATGAAAAGACTACCAAAGAATTTAAGGCATATCTGGAACAGGAGTTTGAAAAGGCTAAAGAATCCTATGAACTGAAGCCAGGTAAGAAGTGGAGTTCTGAACCCTCTCTTGGTATGCATACCCTGAATGATGGCACGATCACTTTCAAATTCAAGGCGAAAAAGACTTACAAGACAAAAGCTGGGGAAGAGATGACCCGTACTATTCCAGTTGTTGATGCGAAAGGTCATCCGATTAAAGCGTCTAATCTTGGGAATGGTTCCATCATTCGTGTTGCCTTCTCGCTGTCTCCATACTGGATGTCTAACAATAACAATGGGCTGGCATGCTATCTCCGTGGTGTACAGGTTATTAAATACATCCCATACGGCGGTAATGATGCAGCGTCCCTTGGCTTTAGTACGAACGAAGAAGGGTATGATTCTACAGTTGAAGGTGAATACGATAAAGATACCGCGACTACTAAGCCAGATGTAGAAGATGATGGATCTCCATTTGATGAAGAGGGAGATTTCTAATATTGCCTTACTTTAGCCGACATGGAGGGTGGAGTAGAAAGGTCAATGAATCTTATCGGTCTGGGCTAGAAGAAAGAGTGATTGATGAATTGAACAATGCAGGAGCAGAGTATTCCTATGAAAAGCATAGGGTAGACTATACTTCTGCACCTGTTCTTCATCATTACACCCCTGATTTTGTCTTAGGCAATGGAATTATTGTAGAGACAAAGGGATTGTTTTCTGTTGCTGATAGACAGAAGCACCTTCTAATTCAGAAACAACATCCAGATCTGGATATTAGGTTTGTCTTTTCCAATTCACGGACAAAGATTCGTAAAGGGAGCAAGACATCTTACGGAGACTGGTGTGAAAAACATGGGTTTGTATATGCAGATAAGTACATACCTTTAGACTGGTTGTCTGAGCCGAAGAAAGGGATGAGCGAAAAAGATATTTATGTAAGAGGTGAAAAACGTGAAAAAGATTAAATTTAGAAATAGGAGCATGACGGATCTCATCATTGTAGCTGATATTGATCTTCAAAACAAAGATGGAGACGCATTATACAGTGATGCACGCCGTAGAGGTGATTTTGATGTAGACTACCACTACGTGATTCATCGTGATGGGCATGTTGAACAGGGCAGAGAACAGATGGCAGTTGGTGGTCTGTATGTTGATCCTCAAGAAACGTCTATCATTGTGTTTGTGGATGTTCCTACTGGTGGAGAAGAAACGGATGTACAGAAAAAAGCCGTGAATGATTTGCTTGGATGCTTCAAAACTGATTTCCGTGATGCTGATGTTGCAAGGGTTAAAGGAGAATATATTCCAGTGAATTATGCAGAGTACGCTAGTACAAGCGCATTTACCCTGCGCTGATTGTGGTTCGCATGATGCATTGTGTCTTTATTCCGATGGACACACTTACTGCTTTTCCTGCGATACATATCACTATGAAGGAGATGCAGAAGAAATGGAAGACAAGGCAGAAAGTAGACATAGATGCAAAGGCTGTATTCCTTTGACTGATATGGTGGTAGACACTCTTAGAGCCAGAGGGATCAGAAAAGACACATGTGAAAAATATGGGTATTTCAAAACAACTATTCATGATGAGCCAGCACAAGTTGCTTGCTATTATGATGACCATGGGGAACTGATCGGACAGAAGATCCGATACAAAGACAAAAGGTTTGAGACAAAAGGTTCAAAGTTCTCTAATCGTTTCTTTGGACAGAACCTATGGGCGAATGGACACAGAAAGATGCTGGTTGTGACAGAGGGTGAAATTGATTGTTTGACTGTTTCACAGATCAATGACAACAAATACCCTTGTGTCTCCATACCTGCTGGGGCTGGCAGTGCAAAGAAAGTATTCAAGGCACAGTCTGAATGGCTTAATTCCTTTGATAAAGTGATTGTCTTTTTCGACATGGATGAAGCAGGACGAAAAGGGATCAAAGACATTGAGGGGCTGCTAAAACCGGGAAAGCTGTATATAGGCACCCTTCCCTACAAAGACCCGAATGAATGTTTGCAGAACGGTCATCCAGAAGTTGTCATTGATGCAATCTGGAACGCAAAAGAATATACCCCAGATGGCATTGTGAATGGCAAAGATTTATGGGATGCTGTTTCTGAGGATGTGAAGAATGATGGATACAATCTGCCTTGGGAGAACTTAACACTGAATAAGATGATTATGGGGCTTCGTAAGGGAGAGCTTTGTGTCTTGACGGCTGGAACAGGTGTGGGTAAGACAACATTTGTAAGACAGATCGCATATGACTTTGGCGTAGTAAAGAAGCTAAAGATTGGGATGTTGATGTTGGAAGAGAATCCTAAACGTACTGCTACAGGGTTGATGTCTCTGCATGTAGGGAAACGACTGTACCTTAATAGGCATGCAGTCTCTGATGAAGAGTACAGAAAAGCCTTTGACGAAACTTTAGGTACTGGACGTTATGTCTTGTATGAGCATTTTGGCTCTCTGGATGGAGACAATCTGATGGATAAAATCAGATATATGGCAGTGAGTGAAGAGTGTGATTTCATCGTTCTTGACCATATTTCCATCGCAATCTCTGGATTAGAGGGAGACAACGAACGCAAGATGATTGATATTCTGATGACACAGCTACGCTCTCTGGCAGAAGAAACTGGTGTTGGTCTTATTATCATCTCACATCTTAGACGTAACAATGCTGTAGGAAGCATAGCGTTTGAAGAAGGTGGGTGTGTCTCTCTTTCCCAGCTTCGTGGTTCTGGTGCTATTGGACAGCTCGCTGATACGGTGCTTGGTCTTGAAAGAAATCAACAGGCAGAAGGAAAGAAAAAGAACTTGGTAAGAGTGCGTGTCTTGAAGTGTCGATGGACTGGAGAGACAGGCATTGGTGGTTATTTATTCTATGACAAAGAGCATGATACCTTACAGGCGGTAGACAAACTCAGTGACTATATTGATGAGGAAGGAGAAGAAGAAAATGTTGACTTTTGATATTGAAAGTAACGGCTTGCTAGAAGAATCTACAAAGGTTCACTGCATAGCGATCTTTGATGGAGAAACAATGCATAGCTTCTCTCCTTCTAACATTGAAGTAGGTGTTCGTATGTTGCAGGATGCTCTTGATAAGGGGGAGACAATCTGCGGACATAACATCATTGATTTTGATATTCCTTGCCTTGAAAAACTCTATCCAGAGATCTTCCATGTGTCTAGGGAACAAAGAAAGTATGTGCGAGACACCCTAGTTTTGGCACGTCTGATCTATGGTAACATCAAAGACTATGATTATGATTTGTTCAAAAAGGGGAGATTGGCTGGTAAACTTATTGGCTCACAGTCTCTGAAAGCATGGGGGTATCGTCTGGGAGAGCTGAAAGGGACGTATGCGGAAGAGACAGAAGATGCATGGGCTACTTTTAGCGAAGACATGCTGATGTATAACAGGCAGGATGTAGTTGTTACCCAGAAGCTCTATGACTTTCTGACAAGACACCCATATTCTGAAAAGGCTATTCAGCTTGAACACGCAGCACAATGGCTAATGTTTAAGCAGGAGCAGAATGGGTTTCCATTTAATACTGAAGCAGCAGAAGAGCTGGAAAAGGTGTTACGGAAAAGGCAGTGTGTCTTAGCAACAGAATTGATGAAACTGGCACCTCGTATTCCAGACAAAGTTTTCGTTCCTAAGAGGGACAACAAAAGATTAGGATATAAGGCTGGCGTTCCAATACAACGCTACAAAGATTTTAATCCTAAGAGCAGACAGCAGATTGAATGGTTAGTGACTGAACATTATCATTATTCACCCGACAATCCAGACCTGTATGAGGAAGATAGATTGAAAGTGGATGAAGACACATTCCATTTTATGTCTACTGATCCAGATGCCCCTGAAGAAGTAAGAACCTTGTCTCCTATCATTGAGGAATACTTGATGATTGTGAAGAGACTTGGACAGCTTTCAGATGGGGCACAGGCATGGCTTAAACTAGTGAAGAATGATGGCTGTATGCATGGCAGAGTGAATCCTTGTGGAGCAGTTAGTGGAAGAGCGACACACGCAAATCCTAATGTCACACAAGTTCCTCACAATGCTAGTCCTTATGGAAAAGAATGTAGAAGTTTGTTTGGTGTTCCAGAAGGATGGTATCAGGCAGGGATAGATGCTTGTGGTCTTGAACTTCGTTGTCTTGCACATTTTCTTGCACCTTATGATGGTGGAGAATATGCAGATGTTGTTGTAAATGGGGATATCCATACACTGAACCAGAAAGCAGCAGGTCTTGCTACTCGTGATGAAGCGAAGCGATTTATCTATGCCTTTCTCTATGGTGCAGGAGATAAAAAGATGGGTGGTCTTATTGGTGGAGATGAAAAAGCAGGGAAAGCAGTTAAGGCTAGATTCTTGAAGAAAGTACCTGCTATTCGTTCTTTACGTAAGGCTGTAAAAGATGCCCTTGTGGAAACAGATTTCCGTGGGGGCATTTTGAAGTGGAAAAGACACTGGCTCAAAGGCTTGGATGGAAGAAAGCTGCATGTACGTTCTATTCATTCTGCTTTGAATCTTTTGTTACAGAGTGCAGGTGCACTTGTCTGTAAGTATTGGATTGTACGTACAGAAGAGAGACTGCTTGCTAGAGGATTGAAGCATGGATGGGATGGAGACTTTGCTCTGATGGCTTGGGTTCACGATGAACAGCAGATAGCATGTAGAGATTTGGATGTTGCAAAGATTGTTGTTGAAGAAGCACAGGCAGCAATGAGAGACACACAGGCACATTACCACTTTAGAGTTCAGTTAGATACAGAAGGTATTATTGGCAAAAATTGGTATGATTGTCACTGATTTTTTAATTGCGGTACGCTATGGAGAAGAGAACACTTTTATTTCTCTTTGTTTATAAGAAAGGAAGTACAAATTATGTCTAAAGAATGTGTATGTCACATGATGGAAGATGGAGTTCTGTTTTGTCTGGATCAGGCAGTAAGTGTCAGAAAAGCAAATGGCGCTCTTGATTTTGTACGGATTGCATCTATTGATCCATTTCTTGAAAGAGCAAGAGTTGTGTCTCCAGAGATGGATGAGGAAGTAGATATGGCAACACTGTCTCCGCTGGAAATGGCTAGAGATAATCTTACTTGGTATGCAAGACACCCAGCTTCTAAACTGTATATTGATAAAACGTACAATATTCCTGTTGACTATGATGAATTTCATAAAGCAGGAGAAGCCGCAATGAAGGGTGAAAAAGAACTTGCTGAATATATGGACAAGCATGATAAAGACATTATCGCTTTCTATAATGGCAAACTGAAAGAATACGAAGAAGAGGAAGAAGTAGACAGAAAGGCAGAAGAAGCAAGTATTCTGGCACTTAAATTCTCTAAGATCGTTAGAGATATGGCAGGAGCATGTGATACGATAGAGGACAACAACTTTATTGCTTCCCAGCTCCGTACTATTCTGAATGAAGTGTTTAATGCCAATGCTTCTATTATTCGTGCAGCTAAAGCCAATATCAAGGTGGTTGAACATTATATTCCAGAAGAGGAGAAGAAATAAATGGAACAGGAAAAGACGTTTCTTGAAAAGATTCAGAATGAATGTGTGAAAAAGAATCTCTATGATGCAATCAATTCTATTGAGTTTTATGTTTCTGATAGTTATGGACAGCTTGTCACTATGCAGGAAGTAAAGGACTTTAATGACGCTGTGTGTGCTATTGTTTTTGCACATAGACACGTTAGAGAAGCAGAGATTGAAGTAGACGCAGAGAAAAAGAAATATGGGGTTGATCGCTATCTGGAGGAGAAGAATGAAGAAACAGTCATGCCTTGTGAAATCCCCACTGATGCTCGTATTTGATGGAGACATGATCTGCTTTCAATCTTGCACTGTAGTAGAGCATGAAGTGAATTGGGATGGGGATGTCTGGACATTATGGGCAGATGCTGCTGATGCTAAAGGTGAAGTGGATGCTCGTATAGCAGAAATTACAGCGGCTGTCTTAGACAAACTCAATTATGAAGGCGAATACAAAATCGTTCTCTGTTTCAGTGGCGAGGATAATTTCAGAAAGAAGATCTACCCTCTCTACAAACAGAATAGAGTAGGGAAGAGAAAGCCTGTTTGTTATCATGCCATTGTTGATTGGTGCAAAAGAAATTATGAAAGTATCACAAGACCTAAGCTGGAAGCGGATGATCTTTGTGGTATCTTAGCGACAAGACATAAGGGACACACTGTCATCATATCTGCGGATAAAGATTTCAAGTGTATCCCGAGTGTCTTTTATAATTTCATGAAACGTGAGTTGTATATCATTGATGAAGGGGAAGCTGATTACTTTCATCTCATGCAGACACTCATGGGAGACACTGCTGACAATTACACTGGATGTCCTGGCATTGGTGCAAAGACTGCCCAGAAACTCTTTGCAGATAAGGGTGTGTCTTGGGAAACGGTAGTTGAAGCATTTAAGAAAAAGGGGCTGTCTGAATCCTATGCATTGACACAGGCACAGGTAGCACGGATTCTTAGAGATGAAAACTACGATAGCAAGACAGGAGAGATTATCCCATGGTTTCCTAATCTTATTCAAATATCACGCAAGAAAGAGAGGTGTAGTCCTTGATTAGAGTACAGGATGATGCTGATTCTTTGCGTGCAGAGATGAAACGTCCTTATGTTTCAGCAGAACTGATGGAGTATCTTCGTAAGAATTTTGATATTTCCTATTTACTGGCAAAGAAAGATGTTGGAAGTGAATCAATGCGTCTTGGATACATCAAGGGTGTACAGGATGTGATTGATTCTCTTTTAGCATGCCAGAGAATGAATGTAGGTAAATGATATGTGTTTGTGGAATAAGATGCCTAAGATCACTATTCCCAGTATGACCCCAGCGCAGCTTCAACAGACAAACAATACGGCACAAGAACCAGAGAATGCTGTCTATGGTGGAACAAAGAATTGGGAAGTAGCAAGCAAAAAGAAAGGTGTGGCAGCTCTTACTATTAAGAAAGACACACTGAATAAGGCAACTAATAATACAGGTGTAAATTACAATTTGTAAATTAAAGGAGAATGAGAAATATGGGATGGTGGCATAAAGTTACACACGCAATTACAAAACCATTTAAGGCGTTAGGACATGCAGTGTCTAGCGGACTGAAAGGTGTATTTAAGGCAGTTACACAGCCATTTCTTAAAACGCTGACAGACACACAGGGAGTTGCTTCTCCGCAGATTTCTGCCCCTGCTGTAGCTGCACCAGAACCTACGCAGGGGCAGCAAGAATCTGATCTGGTGTCTAATAAGCGAAAGCGAACAAATAAAGGAAAGCGAGCCTTAATGATTGATAGTGGCGGTTCAGCTGGTTCTGGAGGTACGACAGGTACTGGTCTTAATCTCTAATGATAGGAGACAAACATGGCACAGCAGAATAGCATGAATGATATTATCAAGAACCGTGAAGAAACAGCGAAGAGTGCATATGAACGTCTGTCTAATGATAGAAACATGTATATCACTCGTGCGGAAGATTGCGCTAAATACACAATTCCTTCTCTGTTCCCTCAGAATGGTTCTAATGCTTCTACTACTTTCAGTACACCATATCAGAGCTTTGGTGCCAGAGCAGTCAATAATCTGACATCTAAACTTGCCTTAGCTCTTATGCCCCCGAATAGCCCTTTCTTTACTTTGAATCCTTCACAGGACACAAAGCAGGAATTGGAACAGTCTGGGGATAATATGGTAACGGAAGTTCAGCAGCAGCTCATGCGAATTGAAAATATTTGCATGAAATATGTAGAGACACACCAGATCAGAGTGACCATTACAGAAGCTCTGAAAATGCTGATTGTCGCAGGGAATGCCTGTCTTTATTTACCACCTCAGGAAGGCGGTATCAAAATGTATCGTCTCAATGATTATGTCGTTGTACGTGATGCACTGGGGACATGGTACAGACTGATTACCTTAGACAAAGTAGCATGGGCGTCTCTGCCAGAAGATGTACAGAACATGATTTCTAAGACAGGAGAAAACACGGAAGAGCATAAGGCATCCGATGAAGTTGAGATTTATACAGATGTTCAGTTGCAGAATGGACAGTATATCGCTTATCAGGAAGTCAATGGGGAAGTGATTGATGAGACAGCACAGGCATTTCCTGCTGATAGTGCCCCATGGATTCCTCTTCGTATGGTAAAGATGGATGGCGAATCTTACGGACGTTCTTTTGTTGAAGAGTATCTGGGTGATATTCGTTCCCTTGAAAATCTTAGCAAAGCCATTGTGGAACTGAGTTCTATTTGTGCGTCTGTCTATTTCCTTGTAAATCCAAATGGGATTACAAGAGTAAATAGGTTGTCTAAAGCAGAAACAGGGGCATTTATTCCCGGTAGAGCAGAAGACATCACTGTATTGCAGTTAGACAAATACAACGATCTGAATGTGGCACAGCAGACAGCAGCGAATATTGAATCTAGGTTGTCTTTTGCTTTCCTTCTGAATAGTGCAGTACAGCGCAATGGTGAACGTGTAACAGCAGAAGAAATTCGATATGTAGCTGGTGAATTGGAAGACACACTGGGTGGCATTTATTCCCTGTTGTCTCAAGAACTCCAGTTACCATTGGCACGTAGACTTGTAGCCCAGCTCTCTTCTGGGGGACAGATCCCAGACCTTCCACCAGACTTAGTGGACATGGAAGTCATCACAGGTGTAGAAGCTATTGGTCGTGGTCATGATCTTAATAAACTGTCTCAGTTCTTGGAATTACAGCAGATGAATCCTGCTGCACAGACATATCTGAATTGGCAGAAAATTATGATTATGGAAGCGACAGCATTGGGCATTGACACAGAAGAACTCATTAAGACTGATGAGCAGATTCAGCAGGAACAGCAGCAATCTATGATGTCTAATATGGCAGAGAAAGCAGCTCCGCAGTTAGCAAAGGGAGCTATGGATGGGATGAATAACCAGATGGGAGGTATGTAGTAAATTGGAAGAAAATACTGAATCTTTATATCCAGAAGGTGCAGTGACAGGTGGTGCAGAAGATGCTTTACAGGGAAGAGACGTTGAAATTAGATCGACAAACACAGAAAAGATTGAGACGAAAACCCCTACAGAAGAAGCACAGGAAACTGCAAAGACGGAAGAAGCTGTACCGAAAACAGAAGACCAGACAGAAACCAAAGACAATGAAGAAAAGTCTGAGGGCGAAGAAGAGCCTATTGAAACTCGTGTGTCTAAAGCGGTTGAAGCAGACCAGACACTTCAGGCAGAGTTAGACAAAAAGGGAATTGACTTTGACGCTCTGGCTGATGAGTACTATGCAGATGGTGGCTTGTCTGAAAAGTCTTATGACCAGCTTGAAAAGGCAGGTTATCCGAAGTCTGTTATTGATGCATACATTACTGGTCTTGAAGCAACAGCGAAGCAGTTTGTAGCGGATGTCTATCAGCATGCAGGGGGACAGGAAGAGTATGAAAAGATTGCTGGCTTCATTAGCAAGCAGAATGACGGAAGTGCAGAACGCTTTAATTCTCTTATTGAAAAAGGGGATATGGCTGGTATTAGACTGGCTCTTGATGGCTTTAAGGCTCGTATGCACGCTGCTAACGGCTACACTGGTCGTTCTATTCTTGGTCGGTCTAGTAACGCTGGCAACAATGTTGGCAACATGGGGTTTGCTAACAGAGGAGAAATGGTGAAGGCAATGTCTGATCCACGGTATCTTCGCGACCCTTCGTATACTAAAGAAGTACAGGACAAAACCATGAACAGTTCTTTTATTGGTTAATTTTGTTATGACAACAATGAAAAGACACACTGGCTTATTATTTTTACAGAAACGCTGGTAAAAAATACAAAATGTAAATCGCAAAACAAAACAAAAATATATTCAAACACACATCTAAGCAGATGTGTGTCTTTTTGTTGTTTCATATATTCATTCATTTCTATTTTTCAATGTAAAGGAGAGTTTATTTTGGCAGACGTAACAATCGCACAGCCAGGGCTTAATCAGGGTGGTACTGATGCTCTTGCCCGCTATCTGAAAGTATTTGCAGGAGAAACCATCACGGCATTTGAACGTGCTTCTGTAACCAATGGACGTCATATTGTTCGATCCATTGCGAGCGGTAAATCTGCACAGTTCCCTGTATTTGGTCGTGCTACAGCCGCTTATCTGAAATCTGGTAAGTCTCTGGATGACCTGCGAGAAAACATTCCGGGCGAAGAGAAAATCATTCAGATTGATGGTCTTCTGACTACTTCCCAGCTCATTTCTGACCTTGATGAAGCACTGTCTCACTTTGACGTGCGTGGAGAATATTCTCGTCAGATGGGTGAAGCTCTTGCGTATGCAGCAGATGGTGCAGTCCTTGCAGAACTTGCAAAGATGGTTGTGGCGAACAAAGAAAACATCACTGGTCTTGGTAAAGGTGAAATCCTTAAGGGTACTCTTGCTGGCGAAGACATTGGTGTTACTCAGAAAATGGGGCTTAAACTTGTGGAAATGCTTCTCAATGTTAAGACCAAAATGTCTGAAAACTATGTTCCAGCAAATGACCGTTATGTATTCATGACCCCGACTGGTGTGAACGCTCTTGTAGCTTCTCTGGTCGCAATCAATCATGATTATGGTGCAGTAGCTACAATTACTGAAGGCAATGTTCTTCGTGTTGCTGGATTTGACATCATTGAAACCCCCCACCTTACTCGTGGTGGTGCAACAGTCAATGACGGTGTAATTCAGGGTGCTGGTCATGTGTTCCCTACTGAGTATGTAGACAACACTGTCTTTATTGCAGCACATCGTACCGCAGTAGGCACTGTCAAACTGAAAGACCTTGCTATCGAACGTGCGCGTCGTGCTGAATATCAGGCAGACATGCTCGTAGCGTCTTATGCTATGGGACACGGTGGTCTTCGTCCAGAAGCAGCTTACATGGGTGTTATCTCTAATACCTAAGAAGTGAACAGCCGATGTCTGAGGACTAGGCTATTTAGTGCTTGCTACGGCAGGCACTTTATGAGAGGGCTAGGCACATATAGAAGGGAACTTGGTATAGGTCTTACCATAGGGCAGGACTGATCTACGGGTTTCCTATTGTTGTGAGTGCAATTCTCACACCTCTCGATTCCTCCTTTCTTATAGGGAAGATATGCATATAAAATCATGAACGTCATGATACCCTCCTCTCAACGCAACTGCATATCTTCCCACCATGTCTCTTTAGCTCAATGGTTAGAGCGTCTGGTTCATGCCCAGAAGGTTTAAGGTTCAAGTCCTTAAAGAGACACCATACCTTATTTTGATTTGTTTAGAAAGGATAAATAGCAATGACTTTAACTCCGTTGACAGAACTTGAAGCAGTCAATGAAATTCTTGCAAGTATCGGTGAATCGCCTGTAAATACGATTGAGAATCCGACAAATGTAGATGTCATCAACTGCTTGCGTATCCTTAGAAACGTAAATAGACGTGTGCAGAGTAAAGGATGGACGTTCAATAAGATTGATTCTTATACATTGAACCCAGACACTGCAACGCACAAAATTAGATGGTTGTCTAATCTTCTGTATGTTGTTGGGACAGACGGAAATAAGTACACGAAGAAAGGGGACTACCTGTTTGACTGGGAAAACCAGACAACAGAGTTCAACAACAGCATTGATTGTACAATCATTTTCCTTGTGGATTTTGAAGACATGCCAGATCCAATGAGAAGCTATATCACAGCGAAGGCAGCTACAACTTTTCAGACACGCTACTTAGGGGACAGCTCCCTTGGTGAAGAGCTTCTCAGAGATGAGCAGGAAGCATGGGCAGCTTTGATGGAATATGAACTTGATTCTAATAACTTCAATATGCTGAATGTAACTGGTGTACAGACAATTCTTGAAAGAGGTAACTAATGGCTACAAACTTATACAGCCAGACAATCAAAAACATTGTGTCTGGTATCAGTCAGCAGCCTGCTATTCTTCGTTTACCAGAACAGCTTGAAGAACAGATAAATGGATATAGCACAGAAGTAGGTGGTCTTCAAAAAAGGGCACCGACAGTGCATATCAAGAATTTGTTTGTTGCTCCTTCTTCTACTTATCGTCCTCTTGTACATGTAGTAAAGAGAGATGAAGAAGAAAAGTACATCATGATTTTTGATGGAAATGGTAGTTGTAAGATTTATGATGAAGACGGCAAAGAATACAAAGTAACCATTGATGCTAAATCTGCATCATACCTTAGTGGTGTAGACCCCAGAAAGTATCTTAAATGCATTACCATTGCAGACTATACTTTTATTGTTAATACTAAAAAGAAAGTAGCAATGACAGGGAAGGTATGGGATTCTGGCAGATGGAAAGACACACAGGGCGCACTCTTTAATGTTAAGAGTGGGCAGTATGGCAGAACATATGCTTGTATTATCAATGATGTAACGATTGCCACTTACACGACACCAGATGGATCTAATGCTTCTGATAGTACGAAGGTAGACGTAAACTGGATTGCTGAACAGCTTGCCACTTCTGCAAAAAGCAATGGGTGGACAGTAGAAACTGGGGATAGCTGGTTATATGTAAAGAAAGCAGGGACTACCATTAAGACCGTTAAGATTAAAGATGGGTATAATGGTATGTCTATGTTTGGTATTTATCATGCTGTACAGAACTTTAACAATCTGCCACGTTCTGCTCCTGATGGATTTACAGTACAGGTAAAAGGGGCAACGAATGTAGCTGATGATTATTATGTCAGATATGACGGAGACACACAGCTCTGGACAGAATGTGCAAGACCAGAAACACCTACTACGCTTGATTCTTCTACCATGCCTCAGGGACTGGTAAGAAATGCAGACATGTCTTTCACTCTTAAACCTTTGGATTGGGATGATAGAGATGTAGGCGATGAGGATTCTAACCCAGAACCTTCTTTCGTTGGAGCAACTATCAATGATATTTTCTTTTACAGAAACAGGCTTGGGCTTATTTCAGGAGAGAATGTCATCCTGTCTAGGTCTGCGTCTTTCTTTAATTTCTGGTTTGCTTCTGTAGTAGACATGCAGGATACAGATCCTATTGATTTAGCTGTATCCCATAACAGTGTGTCTATCCTCTATCATGCTGTTCCATTTGATGAAGAGTTGCTTCTCTTCTCGAATGACACACAGTTCTTACTTAGAGCCGATGGCGTATTGTCTCCTAAGAATTGCTCTATCACAGAAGTCACAGAATTTACTTGCAATCCATATGTACGCCCAGTAGGGGCAGGAAGACGTGTCTATTTTCCTACAGAACGTGCAGAATTTACTACGATCAAAGAATATTTCACGATTGAAGACACCACCAATTTGAAAGATGCACAGGATGTAACGTCCCATGTGCCTTCTTTTATTCCGAATGGTGTGTATAAAATTGTGTCTTCCAATACAGAGAATGTTTTAGGGTTCTTTACTATTGGTGCTGAATCAAAAGTATACATTTACAAATATTTGTTTGTAGATAATAGCAGATTACAGTCCTCTTGGTCTTACTGGGAGTTCAATGGTGCCCGCATTCTTGGTGGGGGATTTATCAATTCTACATTGTACCTTGTGTTTGATAGACAAGGGATGATTACTCTTGAAAGTGTCTCCTTTACTTATAACACGAAGGACTATGAAGAGTATGAACCATACCGTGTCTTTATGGATAGAAAGGTTGTTTTACCTGCCATTCTTTCAGATGCTTATGATGACATTGAAGGACGGACTAAGGTAGATATGAAAACCATGTATGGAGACACTCTGAAAGCAGGTGTGTCTTACGGACTGGTAGACAGCAAAGGCTTTTTCCGTAAATGGACACCAGAAGAAATGGTAGATGGCAGATACGTCTGGTTGCAAGGAAACTGGGTAGGTAGGCGTTTCATTGAAGGAGAATTGTATAAATTCAAGGCAAGGTTCTCTGAGGTTATGATTCGTAAACAGGATGATAATGGTGTTACTGCATACACAGAAGGAAGATTACAGCTTAGAAATTTCTGGGTGAACTATGAGAATTGTGGATATATCAAAGCTATTGTTGAATGTTTTGACAAAGAAACATATGAATATGTAATGACTGCACGGCTTTTAGGTTCTGGTAGAAACAAAATTGGACTTACAGCACTAGAGACAGGACAGTTTAAGTTTCCTGTACAGTCTTTGAGTTCTAATTGCTCTATCAGTATAGAAACAGAACTTCCTATGCCTGTAGCATTGATTGGTGCAGGGTGGGAAGGTGTTTACTATAAGAGAGCTACTAGAGTGTAATTCTGATTGGAAAATCAAAGCGATTGGAACAAAAGAAATCTGGGATATTTGTAATGCACTACGCAGAGAAGACAAGAAAGAAATCATGATGAGTAGCAATCGTGCTTCGTATGATATGTGCATTGTTGATCTCGTAGTGCATTATGAACATCCAGTTTACAAGATTACATACAAAGACAAGGCAGTTGGGATTGGTGGTCTGTACAAATACAGAGGAAAAGGTGTGATTTGGCTCTGCTTTACTTACGAGTATGCTAGACACAAACTCAGCTTCTTACGATTCTCAAAGCAATTACTGCCTAGGCTTCTGAAAGCATATGGTGTCTTAACAAACGTAGTTTGGACAAAGAACACAACGCATGTAGAATATCTGGATTGGCTTGGTGCTACATGGAAAAAGCTAGACGATGATTTTTCTGTTTTTGAGTTAAAAGGAGATGAAAGTAAGTAATGTGTGGATTCGCAGGAATGGCAGCAGCAACGATAGGCTTGAAAGGTTTGCAGCTTAGACAGCAGAACATAGCTAATGCACAGGCGTATCAGGCACAGGCAAATGATGCTATTTATCAGATGAATGGCAGTCTGGTGAACTATGAACAGGAAAGACAGGATGCATATGATGAAGCTGTTACTTCTATCATGAAAACTCAGCAGAATGCATTACAGCTCAATTCACAGGTACAGGCAGCAGTAAATGAAGACATGGCTGGTGGCGGGAGAACTGCTGACCAGATCATGCGAAGTTCTGTTGGAGACACTGCTAGAAATGTAGCTTCTATTCAGGATAACTATTTACGAAAGAGCAATGAGATTGATTTGAACAAACTGACTACATTGAAGTCTACGCAGCGTACAGTGGCGTCTTATAAGGAAGCGGCTAAACCGAATAAGAAGGCAGACATTCTGTCTTTGCTGGCAACAGGAATGCAGACGTATGATGCATATCAGGATGTAAAAATAAATCGTAAGACAGGGGGACAGAAGTAATGGCAACAAATGTAGCAAATGCCGTAGGTACACAGAGACAGTTTGCACCTCAGGTACGAGATACATACCAGAAGCAGCTTATTGTTCCTTCTGGAAGTACGACAGCAGGAGCAGGATCTAAAGCAGCAAGTCTTGCAAAAGCACTTGGGGTGCTGGGAGACACTATCCTTAGGCACATGTCACAACAGGATGCTAGAGATGAAAAGTACGGCAAATTTATGGCAGAAGTGATTAAGAATGATCCGAACAATGCAGGAAAGATTCTGACTTCTTCTCAGCAGATGCTTGCTAACTCTAATCACAAAGAGTTGTTAGACAATCCCTATACTATGGCTGCCCTAGATAAGTATCGTGGTGAAAATGCAATTCGTGATATTCGTAACAGATACGATCAGGACGTTGTAGCCAAAGAGGGTGAATGTCAGACAGCAGGGGAAGAAAATGCACGGTGGCTGAACTTTGTAGAAGCACATAGACGTGAATATAACATTGGAGAAGATTGGGAAAAGGCAAATGAAGACGCACAGGTCACAGGGGATTCTGCTCCTAACAGTGCATCTGCTCTGGGAAGTATCAAACCTATTTCCAGTTTTCAGCACAATGGAGATTCTAAGTTCTTTGCTCTTGGGTTCTATGAAAACATGGACACCTACACCCAGAACAATATCAATAGACAGATGGCAGAAGCAGGGAAGAATAGAGAAGCGATTCGCTCTGCTTCATTTACTGCTAAACTGTCAGACATTGGAAGTGCAGAACATGTGTCTCAGACCCCTATTGAGACACAGGTAGAAGAACTCAAACAGGCATGTACTGATTATGAAAATGCTGGCGGTTCTTTCTATGCTATGTTACCCATGTTGTCTAAGGCTATTGATGAACGTATTGCGAACAATGGCGGTAAGGATTTAGACAAAATCTTTGAAGCGAGTGTCTATACAGACGTGAATGGAAAAGAATGGAAGCTGAAAGAACTTTTACCTTATGAAGATTTCCATGGTTCTGGAATTGCTATGGACGGTGCACTTAGAGAAAAGTACATGACAGATATTGTTGATGGTTTACAGAAATGTACATCTCTGGATGAGTTTGACAAAAAGGTAGAGCAGATTAAGAAAGACAATCCCCATATTGCTGCTGTCATGGCACAGAAGAGCATGTTCACCTCTATGCGTGAAGATAAGCGGAGAGAGATTGAATACCAGAGCAGAGTAAGATCTTCTGGACGCTCTGGGGCAGTAGGGAAAGCAGCTGCCGTGGTATTGGATAGTGCAACGCAGCAGAACATTTCTCAGTGGTTTAGTGCTTTATGTAAAGGCAATTCCTATGGTGGTGGTTCTCCTATCACGGCACCATTACAGAAGAGTGTGCAGAATGCAGATGGGAGTGTGTCTAAGAAAGCACTGACAGAGCAGGAAGTCATTGGGGCTGGTCAGACACTCTTGAAAGGGATTTTGTCTTCATTTTCTAATGGAGAAATTGATCTGAATGAATGTGTTAGACAGGAAGGGAAACTTCTTACGGCACCGCAGATGAAAGCATTTAAGAATAGTTTGAATTTTGCTGTCAACTCTTCTCTTATGGATGCTATGAATATTGATTGGGATAAGGCAACATATAATACCCCAGCATTGCAGAACATTCAGACGGCTCTTGATATGTATCACACAAACCCTGCATTGGCTAGTTCTATATTCAGTGGTAGCACGTTGAAAGATATTTCAGCATTGTCTTCTTTGTCGCAGGTAGAAGATGGGATTTCCTATCATTCCGAGGAAGGATTTGATGGACTGAAAAAGGCAATGCAGCTCTATGGAAATGTGTATCAGCAGGAGCATAACGAAGACACAAAAGACATTATGGAGACACGCCTTAATGATGCTATGTCTAATGCAGACAACACAGCAATGCAGATGGAGACGATGGGTACAAATGCAGACGGTTCACCTATCTTAAATGGTGTCTATGGTGTCAATGATCCTAGCCTTCGTGGAAAGATCAGAAATCTGGCAAAAGTCTATATCTACAATGGTATGGACGGAGATGCAGCAGTAAAACAGGCAGCTGACCAGATTAGAGGACAGTATTTTGATTATCATGAAATGGGTTTGGATTGTATTATTCCGAAAGACTTCTTTACTGGTGTGAATCAGGATAACTATACAGATAAGGGAAGATCGGCGCGTCTGGCTATCAAGAATATGGTGTATTCTTTTGATTCTCCAGAAAGTGTGAATGTTGTCTATGATCCATCTACTAATGTTCTTGGATTTATGAACAGCAGCACACAGGAACAGAGGTATTTCTCCCCAGATGAATTTTCTGCTTACGTCAATGACTTGCTTACCCCAGACCCAGATACAGGTGTATCTGAAATGGATAACCTTGTAGCAGAAGAGCAGGGACAGTATGAAGAAAGACATCACTGGATTACTGAGGATGAAGTGGATGGAGAAATGACTTCTGAATATAATCCTACGGATATGCCAGAAGATTAAAAGAAAGGAGTAACGATGGATAATTTACATGCGTTCCTTGAAGGGATTGCAAGTGTTGAATCTGGTGCATATAGCAGAGAAGATTCCTATTATGCTGAGGGCGTTGTAAATAAAGATGGACAGAGAGCGTATGGACGCTACCAGTTTCTTCCTTCTACTTATCAGGAGCTTTCTGAAAAAGCAGGATTGCTCAATGAAGATGGTTCATTAGATTGGAGCCCAGAAACACAGGATGCCGTGGCTGCATATTGGGCAGAAGATTTATTGTCTAGGTATGATATGGAGCATGCAGCTAGAGCATGGCTTGGTGGCGAAGGCAATATAGATAATGAAGGGTTAGCAGATGCTAATGACAAGACAATAGGAGATTATGGGCGTGAAGTAGCAGCATATGCAGCATCTATGCTTGGTGAAGAATATTCTCCTATCACTGCTGTTGGCTCTATTCCTGTAGACAGACAGGGACATTCTAGGTATGGTCATGAATATATTCCAGATGCCCCTGCTCCTATGGAAGAACGTGACCCCATTTCCAGATTTGTGGATGCTGCTGATGATGCAATTCTTGATAGTGGTGTCACGTCTTCTCTTCGTTACCTTTGGTCATGGATTAACCCAGCTGTCAGAGGGAGTGTGTCTATACCTGGGTTTAGTACCCCTTATACACCCAGTGATGAGGAAATTGACTATGTAAAGAAGCTGATGCCTAATGATCCTACTGCACAGAACTTTGTACTGACTAATTCATATTCGCAAGACCACCTGTTTATGTTGGCTGCCATGAAGAAACAGGATTATGATCGGGCAGTTCGTCTCGCACAGGATGAACATATGCAGGGGTATAACATTGCTGGCATTGCAGGCTCTTTAGCTGGGGGGATGCTTGAACCAGTGAACCTTGCTCTCATGGCTACAGGACTTAGCGAGGGGGCGCTCATTGCAAAAGGTATCAAATCCGTGGCAGGTGGTATCGGTGCTAAGTATCTTGGTGGCGTTACTGCTGATACCATGGTAGGACAGCTTGCAAGAATGTTTGGTACTAATGCAGACAAACTCTCTATGTTTGCTAAATCTAAGGTAGCACGAATGGCAGCTAATGCAGCTACAGGTGCTTCTATGATGGGGCTAGACAGAGCGTTGTCTAACAAATATGGGGGATTTGAAGCAAACTATGCACAGTACATGGTACAGGCAGCAATCCTTGGCAATGCGTTTGATGCGATGCGTACTGTTAAGGGAGTATTACCTAAATCTAAAACTCTTCAAAAAGTATATGGGCACTTGAATCGTAGTGAAGACAACATGCTTACTGGGGCTTTTGGCATGAAACCAACAGACACCATAAAGAAGCGTGTCAATACTGAACTGAAACAGATCAGTGAATCTACGGAACTGGAAGATGTGAAGCTGTCTGGTAAAGAAGCAAAAGAGAACAAGGCAAAGAAAGATAATCTGAAACTGACTGGCAAAGTGACAGAAGAGACAATGCCGTCCTCTGGCGTTAAAGCGAAGGCAGCTAAACCTATTGATACAATGAGACGCCGTTTGAAGCTCAAAGTCAAGGAAATGAAAGAGATGGGGCTGAATGATGTAGGGAAAAATTGCTTTGTTCTGTCTAGTAATCAGGCAACTGCTTTTGCAACAAAACACGGTATCAAGATTACTAATAGACAAACAGCTTTCACAGTTCCGGGTACAGGACAGTATGTCATCATCGGGGATAGAGTAGCGTCTAAACGTGCCCTTGCTGATGTAGTAAGAGATATGCACACTATGACAACAGGGTTAAGAGATGTTATTGGTTCTGCTTACAAGGAGATTCTTAGAGATAAGAAAGTAAATGTAAATAGCAGAACCAGTATCTATGACCTTTTGGAAGATAAGAACTGGGATTTACACAACTATACAGTACGTAGAGTTCTCAGTCTTGCAAGAGCGAATATCTATGCTTTACGTGGAATTAAGACCAAAAAGCCAAAAGATGCCACGCTCTTGAAATGGGTAAAGGCAGCTGCGTATGAACAGAAGTATAGAGACAATCCTATCAAAGTGTCTTACGATGGAACAGCATACATCTATGATACTGCTTTTGATAAAGATAGCCCTGTCAACTTCCATGCTGAAATGGTATGGGATGCTGAACAGAAAGAAGTGGATGACTGGATGCAGCGTTCATTACCTCACTGGTTCCCTACACGTCTTGGAAAACATCTTGAATCAGGTGGATTATTTAAGACAATCTATGGGGTACTTGGGCACTCGAGACTTCTTGCAGTTCGTAGCTTGAATGATTTCCTCTTTGAACCTACACGAGGAAGAATTGCACAGCGTGCTAATCCTGTTGTCGGTGAACGTATCAAACAATATCTACAGCAGCGTGTCAAACCAATGCTTAATGATTATTATGATGCCAGAAATGCATGGCTACAGAAGAATAAATTCTATAAATTTCAGGGGCAGTATAGACTGGAATTTGATAGACAGGTACAGCAGTGTTTCAATGCACAATATGCAGGAAACAAAGCTGGGTTGTCTCCTAATGAAATGATTTGGGAGCCAGAGGTCATCAAAGCAGCAGAGACACTCAAGAAGATCAGAGAAGGGTGTCTCACCATGATGCAGGAAGATTCTCAGTTTCATGGTGGTGGTGGTTACGGTAGTTATATTGATAAAGACTGGAAACCGCTTGATCTTGAATTTACTCGTAAAGTAGACAATGAGATGCTGACACGCCTTGTGGACTTTATGGATGGTGACACTGAAACATGCATGAAAAAGATGTATGAGTATGCACAAATGGCATGTAAGAGGGATGTTGTCAGAAAGCAGATGGAAGCAGATGCAAAGAGACGCTACCTCAAAGCTCACAAAGAATGGGAAGACAAAATGTTTGGTGGGCGTGTTCCTGAACCAGAATTTAGAGAGACAAACAAACGATCTAAACAAGGTAAAGCTCTTAAAGATGCTGGTTATCAAAAGACAGTAGGAAAGCAGAAGGAAATGGATACTTCTGGTTTTCCAGAAGAACCGCAGCTTGAAAAGGTTACTAAGGCTATGGTAGAGGAAGAGATTGATAAAAGATGTAAGGCTTGGGCGAGGGGTGTTATTGACCAGAACGCCAGTGAGACATGTTTCTCTGGCGGTAAATATGGTGTAAGTATTCCTCAGTTCTTGAAATCCAGACTTCCTATGGATACGACAGTACGCATGCCTATCGCAAACAAAGCAGGAACAACACTTGATTTCTCATTTGATTCTCATCTTCGCGATGTGAATACAGACAGAATTATCAATTCATATATTGATCGTGTCTGTGGTGAAGTGGCTGTCTTTGATTCCATCGGAAATTGGAGACAAACAGGCGTTCTTGATGATGTGGCAAAACAGCTTGAATTAGGCATTAAAGCAGGTAAGATTACCAAGTCAGCAGCAAAGGAACAGAAAGATGCCTTGACAGAAGGGATGTCTCGCTTGCTCTCTACACATGTAGACACAAAGCCTAAAACTCTCTGGGATGCTTTCTCTGAATTGTTCAGAACTAAATCCTATGCAGACGTTGGTGGACAGATGTTCATGGCACAGCTTGGTGAATTTGGTTCTGCAATGGCATATGCAGGAACTCGTGTTCTGTATAAGTCCATTCCAATCCTTAGACAGATGAGACGTGCTATGCTCTCTGCATCTGAAAAAGAATTGGAAGATTTTGCAAAAGAAGCACAGGTAAGATTGTATGGAAGAGAACTGAATACTAGATTCTGGGATAGGAACTCTGATTATGAAGCACGGTCTTTTAGAGACGCCCTTGGTTATTCTAGTGTCTGGGGAAAGAGACTTGATAAGGCACAGGAGACAATGAAGATATTCTCCAATGTCACCTCTACGCTGAATCAGCTTCCTAAATTGACAGACTGGATGATTAGACAAACTAGGGAAAGTGGCTTCATTGATGCTATCAAATGGGCTAGAGGAGAGAAGATTTCCAGTACTCGTGATCCATTCAGCAAATATTTATTGGATGCAGCACATGTACAGGATGTAGACAAACTGAAAGCACACATCAAAAAATATCTTGATAGTGGCAAATTTGATCCAGATGTCTTTGACAAATGGAGAAAAGAAGACCATCAGACTTTCTTTGAATTTAGAAATCTGCTTGAAAACTACAGCAGACGTGGCATTCAGCAGATGTCTATAGGGAATACCCCTCTCTTGAAGGAAAAGAACTGGTTTACTAAGCTGTTGTTCCAGTTCAAAGATTATTCTCTTCGTGCCGTTAATGACCAGACACTCAGGGCTTTGTCTTCTCGTCAGATGGATGATGCACTGGCTGCACTGGCTTCAATGGGAACGAACTGCATGTCTTATATGGGGTTGGTATATCTTAGAGCATTGGTGAAATACCCTAATGATCCAGAAGGAAGAAAAGAGTACATTGCTAAACAGCTAACACCGGGTAGACTTGCATGGGCTGCTTTTTCTCGTGGGGCTATCACTGGCTCTATCCCTTCCTTTGGTTCAGATATCTATGAGATTCTGACTGGTACGCCTATGATGCGTACTACAGTAGACAACTCTTCTAAGGCACCTGGGACAGGGAAAGATATGAAAGCAGGTTCTATTGCAGGGCGTGCAGTAGATCAGATGCCAGCTGTCTCTTCTACTATCAATCCGATTTTAGGGGTTGGAGAAAGTGTCTATAACTCTACAGTGGGGGATGGCATATCACAGGAAGATATGGCAAATATTATGAAGACTATCCCATTCAATGGATTCTGGGGCATGACACTTCTTGCATCTGAAATTAGAGATGCCAGCGGTGTAAAGAAACGAAAAGAGATGAATAAGGAGAAGAAGCAGCGTGAACGCAAGAACCGCTATAAGATTGGTGCTGATTCTGGGAACAATCGCAATGCAAATTCTGATATTTCTTCAATTATGAATGTTAAATAGTAAAGGAGCTTAACTTTGGCTAAAGAAAGAAAGGCTTCTGTAATTTATGAAGGGAATGCTAGTCAGCTTGTCTATGCATTCCCTTTTGATTATTTACGGAAGAAGTTTGTAAAGGTAGAAGACATTTACACCAACAGCACAGAACTTACTATGGGTGTGGATTATACGGTAGAAGACAAACAGGTACGACTTGTGAAAGGTATTCCACTTGGACATTCTGTTAAGATTTATCGTGAGACAACTACTGATCCTCTGGTAGAGTGGCAGGATGCTTCTGTACTTAGAAGTGCTGACTTGTCTTTACAGGAAGTGCAGCTCTTGCATCTTGCGGAAGAAACATCTGATAAGGTCTTTGATTCTGGGATGTCTACTGCATATGATAATCCTAATTGCTGGGATGGACAGTATAAAAGAATTATCAATGCTCTTGATCCTATTGAGGATGGAGATGTTGTAACTCTTAGATACATTAAAGCTAATCAGGACAGTCTCTTGAATCAGCTTAAAAGCACAGGTGCAGCTCAGAACGCTTCTATTGTGTCTACTGGGGATACTCAGAATGCTCGCTTGACTTCTACAGGAGACACGCAGAATACCAGACTGAATACTACAGGAGATACTCAGGATAAGAGACTAAATGATCTTGGGCAGAAATATGTGGATCTTATGACCACGCTTAAAGACACTGCTACTACTAAAGCTACTGAAGCTGGTAATTCAGCAGAACTCTCTAAGAAGTGGGCGATGTCTTCTTCTAGTCCAGATGGTGTGTCTGGAAATAAATCTTCGAAGACATGGGCAGAGGAAGCAAAGACTTCTGCTAGTAACTCTGCTGCATCTGCAAGTGCTTCTCAGTCTAGTGCAAGTGCATCTAAGTCCAGTGCTAATGCATCTGCTTCCAGTGCGTCTGCTTCTGCGTCTTCTGCGTCCGATGCAGCTACAAGTGCAAATAAGGCAAAAATTAGTGAAACTAATGCAGCTACAAGTGCAAATAAGGCAAAAATTAGTGAAACTAATGCAGCTAAAAGTGCTACAGCAGCAGCTCAGAGTGCAGAAAATGCTGCTAAGTTTGATCCTTCTAGCTACTACTTAAAAGATGAAGTGGATAATAGAATAGCTAATATCTGGGGGGTTCCACCACAGGCATGGGCAGCGCTAGAAGATGAGAGGGCTGTAAAAAATGGACGCCTTATAATATATGATTCTGCTGGTTCTCCATGGCTCCTTGACTATGGTTTTTTACAGTATCTGATAAACAATAATCTTGACTTATCAGCCTATGCACTTAAAACTGCTATTCCTACAAAGACCTCTCAGCTGACCAATGATAGTGGCTTTGCAGTAATCAGCAACGGACATCTTAGTATTAACGGAAGCGAGTTGTGGATAGAATGAGTGACTTAGGAGCAATCTTTCACGTCAAAAAAGCTGGAGTGCAGTATGATGCTCATGCTTATACGACCCTTGATGAATGCCCTGAACCCAATCTTAAATTGAAGTATAAAGGGCAGCAGGCGTATGTCAAATTGGAAACTAAAGGAAGAGGGGATGTGCCATGCTATGTACGTACTAAAGCAGGGAGTGTCTTTCAAGTGAAGAAAGAAGCCGTGACCTATGTCAATGTAACAATTACACAAAGTGCCAATCAGACAATCCACGTATACACGCCGCAAAAGAGTGGCGGCACAGATCACACGTCCTCCTTTAAGATTCCCAAGGGTACGACCTATGAAGCAGAAGTTATCCCTGCTGATGGCTATACCGCAGGGACATTAAATGTCAATGCGGGGGGGGATCAATAGCAATATGACATTTAGTGCGAGTGGAGCAAGCGAGAAAGAAAAAGCCTTTATCGTAACGGCACAATACTACTCAGATAGTGGTCTTAATGGTAACATAGATTACTCATTCTCTTATTGTGGGTCAGGGAATATAACCGACCCTAATAATAGTGTCCACAATATTGGGAGTATAACGCCACAGAAGATTGATGGATTCGAAATAATAACCCTGAGCGACTATGATTATGCACACATGGATACGGAGACAGGAAATCAGTTTGGATTTACTGAACTCTTATTAGTAGCGAACCGTAAATGTATCTTGCACATTAAAGGGAAAGACTATAGACTGACTGACGCTTTAGGTGATGGTACTTACGGTATTTTCAACGCCCCTGAGGCAATTGGTATTAAGAACAAGGAAAAGATAAAAGTTACTTACACATTATTATAGTTATAAAAGAGGTAAATATGAAATCAGGAACATTTACAAATAACACATCGTTTTCAGTAACGGCTGCATCAGTTAATTTACCGACGGGAACTGTACAGATAGATGGTATTGGGGTGTTTACCGTTCCAACAGGAGTAACTGTTATTGAGGTAAGTCAGCCTGACTTGGGTGTTGCATATGTGGGGGTTA
>ERZ1034719.214-NODE-214-length-39409-cov-11.753824_pt1 | contig 39409 bp, 38 predicted proteins | sample MGYA00520703_ERZ1034719 | MGnify/ENA primary metagenome ERZ1034719 (study PRJEB33766, sample SAMN09781716) | gut metagenome | biome: gut microbiome | host: Homo sapiens | place: Madagascar | study: EMG produced TPA metagenomics assembly of the PRJNA485056 data...
CCGGCCAATATTGGCCTTGACGTGATTTTTGCTGGGAAACTATCGTTTGTCGCTTCGCGACGGCAAAAAATCAAGTCATTTCCAATTTCTGCGTCCTCCTTCGCACATTTTAACTTTCCATAAAATTGTACGATTGAGCAAGTATCAACTTGCGATTGAGTACAATTCGTACGCGTGAGCGTACACGTTAATAAGGGCAGTTGTGCAACAACTGAAGTTTTCATGAACAACGCTATTTGAGTTGTTCATGAAATACTTTCATTAAGATTTATCTTTTAAGAAATGGCATCTTCCCGCACGGACATTGCGTTAACAGACACGTGTGTACGGAGATGTCCACGCGGGAAGACGAAAATCATTTAACTTCGTTTGCGAGTGCTGTACCGTTCATCCAGTCGCGTATATTCCCCAAAGTAACATCTGCAATAGCAGAAAGCGCATTTGTAGTAAGGAACGCCTGGTGTCCGGTAATAATAACATTCGGAAAAGTCATAAGCCGTGCCAAAGTATCATCCTTAATAACATCAACCGACCAGTCATCAAAGAAATACTTGCTTTCTTCTTCATAAACATCAAGTCCGGCACCGCCAATCTCACGGCGTTTAAGGGCATTAACCAGAGCACGTGTATCAATCAGTGCACCGCGACCGGTATTGATAATCACAGCATCATTCTTCATCAGAGCCAGAGACTTGTCATTAACAATATGCTTTGTTCCGTCAGTAAGAGGACAATGCAGACTCAAAACATCTGCATCCTTAAAAAGCTTGTCCAGCATAACATACTCAAATCCATGGGAAGCCGCCCAATCTTTATCAGGATACACGTCATAAAGTTCAATTTTCATTCCAAAGCCCGAAAGAATCTCTGCCATAATTTTACCGATTTTTCCAGTGCCAAGAATTCCTGCCGTAAGACCAAACAAATCACGGCCTGTAAGTCCGTTAAGCGTAAAATTTCCTGTTCTGGTACGCATATAAGCCTGCGGAATTCTTCGTGTAAGTGACATAAGAAGAGCCACAGCGTGTTCAGCAACAGAATGAGGTGAATAAGCCGGAACCCGAACTATCTTGAGTCCAAGTTCAGCGGCGACCTTTAAGTCAACATTGTTGTAACCGGCACAGCGCATCGCAACAAGAGAAATGCCGCAGTCCTTAAGAATATGCAGAACTTTAGAATCCAAAGTATCATTAACAAAAGCACAAACAACATCATAACCTTTTGCCGAAAAAGCCGTTTTTTCATTCAGGTGGAAATCAAAAAAATCAATGTCAAACAAAAAATTTTTATTCGCCGCAGTAAACGCATCCCTGTCATAGGAACGGGTATCATAAAAAGCAATTTTCATACAACCTCCTGCTTATAATTTAAATATAATTGTAAGAATGAAAAAAGTCTACTAAATTCGTAGGTTAGAAAGACTTACATCACATGTCACCTAAACCGGTTTTCGATTTCCTTGACTGACTGAAAGCGTTTTAACCTATTGCTTCCACTTATCTAAACAAAACCGCGTCTTCCCATGCGGACCCTCCCGTACACGCACGTCTGTTAACGCAACGTCCGTGGGGAAAGACGCCATTTCTAAAAAGATAAATCTTAATGAAAGTTAAAATGCGCGAAGGAGGACGCAGAAATTGGAAATGACTTGATTTTTTGCCGTCGCAAAGCGACATATGATAGTTTCCCAGCAAAAATCACGTCAAGGCCAATATTGGCCGGTTTACGATTTCGGCGGACGACTGAAAGCATTTTAACATTTGCTGACACTTATTTAAACAAACCGCGTCTTCCCACGCGGACCTTCCCGTACAGACATGTCTGTTAAGGAACCGTCCGCGTCCGTTATCTCTTTGCAAGAACACGGTTACTAAGTCGCGTTCCCACAAACTGAATCACTTCTACAAGAACAAGAATAACAATAACCGCTGCAATCATAATATCAGTGCGGAATCTCTGGTACCCGTAACGAATGGCCAAATCGCCAAGTCCGCCGCCGCCAATCGCACCGGCCATAGCAGAATATCCGATCAAATTTATAATCGTAAGCGTAATTCCCGAAATAATAGAAGGCATCGCTTCAGGAATAAGAACCTTGTACACAATCTGCCAGTTTGTTGAACCCATCGCACGCGCAGCCTGAATCATTCCAGGATCAACTTCGTTAAGCGCAGTTTCAATAATTCTAGCAACAAAAGGAGCCGCAGCAATAGAAAGCGGAACAATCGTAGCCGTAGTACCGATACTTGTACCCAAAATAAGTCTCGAAAGCGGGAACAAAATAATCATCAGAATAATAAAAGGAAACGAACGCAGAACATTAACTATGCGGCTCAAAACCTGGTTCAAAACCGGCCGGGGTGTAATTCCCGTAGGATCAGTCATGCACAAAAAAACGCCAAGAGGAAATCCCAGTACAAGAGAAAAAACAGTAGAAAAGAAAACCATCTGCAAAGTCTGTAAAGTCGCAGTTCCGACCAAAATAAAAATCTGACTAATCATTTTGAATTCTCCAGCACATCAACAATAACTCCGCGGTCAACAAGATAACCAATCGCTTTTTTAACTTCAGCACTATCGCCGTCAATGTCAACAATCATCGTACCAATATCGCGGTCAGGCAAATGCTGAATTCCGCCGGCACGAATATTAAAGTCTACATTGAACATGCGAATTGTTTCGCTTATAACAGGCTTACCGGTATCAGAACCAATAAAATGCAGTTCATACTTACCGCCGTCCTCAGACCATCTCACAAGCGAATTATTTTCAGCACCGCAGGTTCCGCCTGAAGAAGCAGGAGAAATATGCATAATAAAATCTTTTGTAACAGAAGACTTAGGGTTGGAAAAAATATCTGTAACAAGACCAAGTTCAACAATACGGCCGTCATCAACAACCGCAACTTTTTCACATGCATCTCTTACGACTTCCATCTGGTGGGTAATCATCACGACGGTAAGATTCATCTTTTTTTGAATCTCGCGAATCAAATCCAAAATTGAACGTGTTGTCTGCGGATCAAGTGCACTGGTCGCTTCGTCACAGAACAAAATATCAGGTTTTGTAGAAAGGGCACGCGCAATGGCAATTCTCTGCTTCTGACCGCCCGAAAGTGTACTCACAGGCGCATCTCCCCTTCCTTCAAGCCCGACAAGGGCAAGCATTTCTTCTACACGCGCATTAATTTCTTCTTTGGGAGTACCACATATTTCAAGTGGATAAGCAATATTTTTTGCAGCCGTTCTGGAAGTAAAAAGATTGAAATTCTGAAAAATCATTCCAATACGTCGGCGACGCTGAATAAGCTCTTTTTTGGGAAGATTGTCAACACGTTCGTCATTATAAAAAACGCTTCCCGAATCAGGCGCTTCCAAAAGACTTATCTGCCTTACAAGAGAAGACTTACCGGCACCACTGCGGCCTATAATTCCAAAAATTGTATTATCCGGAATCTCAAGAGAAATATCATTTACAGGCGTAATCGTTCCGTCAGAAGTAGAATACGTCTTGGAAAGATGATCTATTTTTATTTTCATATCATTATAATGCCTAAAATAAAAGGCAAGGTCAATATTATAGTAGAATATTGTAAACCCAACATCCGCGTGGAAAGACGCTACCTTTAAAGTTAAAATGCGCGAAGGAGGACGGGGAAAGCGGAAATGACTTGGTTTTTTGCAGTCGCGAAGCGACAAACAATAGTTTCCTTGCAAAAACCACGTCAAGGGCCTTATGGCCCGGTTTTGGACTTCACCGGCTGACTGGGAGCATTTTAACCTGCGCTGTCACTTATCTAAAAGAGGCGTCTTCCCGCGCGGACCTTCCTCTACACCAGCGTCTGTTAACGAACTTCTTTGTAAACCCAACATCCGCGCGGTTTTACTTGAATTTCATATTCTTTCTATATATAATTAAAATGTGTCCGAACTATATATTGTAGCAACACCCATAGGAAACTTGGGCGACATTACATTCCGCGCGCTGGAAACGCTAAAAAGCGTCGATGTAATTGCGGCAGAAGATACAAGGCATACCCTTCAGCTGCTCAACCATTTTGAAATACGCAAACCGCTCATAAGCTGCCGCTCGCAGAACGAAAAGTTTGCGTCAGAAAAAATAATCGCTCTTCTTGATGAAGGCAAAAACGTAGCCTACGCAAGCGATGCAGGAACTCCAGGAATAAGCGACCCTGGCGCAATACTAGCCGGAACCGTCAGACAGGCCGGACACACAGTAATTCCCATTCCGGGAGCAAGCGCCTTTGCAACATTGGCAAGTGTAGCCGGAGCAGGAGGAAAAACCCTGGTTTTTGAAGGATTTCTTTCCCCAAAACCGGGACGCAGAAAGGCAAGACTTCGCGAACTTATGGCAACGGGATACGCCGTAATACTTTACGAAAGTCCCTTCAGAATAGTAAAATTACTGAAGGATATTGCCGAAATTGACAGTACAAGGCGTGTTGTTGTAGGTCGCGAACTTACAAAAATGCACGAAGAAATAACGGACGCCGCCGCAAGCGAAGTACTTGAATCATACGCTTCCAGAAGCAAAATTCAGGGAGAATTCGCAGTTTTCATTGCCGGTGACAAAAATGCTAAACTTTCAGACGAAAGTTCCGATAATGTAAGTGAGGCAGGATATTATGATGATAGACAAGATTTCAGGAGTTAATCCTTTAACCAGTTTAACGAATACCAAGCGCACAAGTACTACTCAGAGTGTTAAGGTTTCTTCTGATGAAATCACTCTTTCAGACGAAGCAAAGGCAATGGCAGAAGCCCGCATGATTAGCCAGATTGCGGATGAAACACCCGATGTTCGTTCCGAGCTTGTCGAACAGATCAAGCAGAAAATTCAGGATCCGAACTATCTTAACGAAGCCACAATTGCTTCAACAGCAGACAGAATTCTCAGCGCATACGGATTCTAATTTTGTAGCATTGGGAATTCACGGGAAAAGAAGGGCGGAATTTAATTTTCCGCTCTTTTTTTTTGCATATTTTGCATAAAGACCATACGATAAAGCAAACGGGAGTTCACTAAAATGACAGATTTCATATTCAAAATTTCACCAAATATCATACTTGGTCCCTACACCGTAACACGGCTGGGACAAAATGCTCTGGAATGGGGTTCACGCTACATGGTAATAATGGACCCTATCCTCAAAGAAACCGGCACTGCAGAAAAAATAACGGCACCACTCGCAGAACGCAAAATAGAATACTTTGTCTTTGACGAACTTACACAGGCTGCCGACACCCAGACTCTTGAAACAATACTCAACCTTGCCAGAAATTCCCACATACACGGAATAATCGCTGCAGGCGGTGGAAAAACACTCGCTCTTGCAAAAGCTGCCTGCGCACTTTTTAACGAACCGCACACTTCCTACGACTACATAGATGGCGGTGCACCAACAGCAGGCACAATTCCGCTTATATGCGTACCTACAACAATAAGAGACGCTTTTCTTTTCACAGACAGGGTTCCCCTCTGCGACTCACGTTCAGGAAGCGCAAAAATAATAAAAACACAGAACGGTATTTGCAAACTGGTTCTCTGGGATCCCAATCTTGAACTCACGCTTACCGACAAACAAAGTGCCGCAATGGGTCTCGAAACATTCAGCATGGCACTCGAAGCTTATTTAAGCCGCAAATCAACTTTCTTCAGCGACATGCTTATAGAAAAAGCGCTCCAGCTCATGTCATACGCGGCAGACGGCTCACCTACGCTAACAGTCACAACCCCACCCGAAGTTCTTTATACACAGGCCGGCTGCATGGCATCACTCGGACTGGCATCCTGTTCAGCAGGAGCTTCGACACTTTTGTCACTGACAATCAATACACGCTATAAAATACCGCGTGCACTGGTAAGCGCAATACTTCTTCCTTACATAATCGAAGATGCAACAACATTTGCAGCCGCAAAACTCGCCAAAATTGCCGACATCTACAGAATAACAGACAGCAACGAAGACACTGACGAAAAAAAAGCCCTGTCACTTGCCGAATACATAAGGCAGCGCATTGCCAAAATAAACATTCCGGCCCGTCTCAAAGACCTTTCGCTCAGTATAGAACAGCTTTCACTCGCAGTAGAAGACGCAGGACAAACAGATCTAATAGATTCCCTCCAGCGCAGCATGACAACAGATGACCTGTTTGAACTAATAAAGAAGGCATACTGATGATAGCACCCGACAAACTTTTTCAGCTTACGGCGGGACAAAAAAGACGCAAACTGGCACTTACCTTTGGAGAACTGGAACGTGACATAGCTGGAATAGCAGAGAGCGGTCTGGAATATAACTTTAAAAAACTGACACGATTGGAATACACGCGCGAACTTGCAAAAATCGTACTGGACGACCCCAAACTTCCCCAGGATGCCGCAAAAAGAATAGCCGCACTTCTTTCAGAAAAAGACACAGACGAGCGGCGCTTATGCAACGAAGCAAGAAATGCGCTGCTTGCAGTAATAGGAACCTTCCCGGCAGAATGGGATCTTGTAATAGCCCCACACGCAAACGAAAAACTCAGCGTACAAAAGCGCAGCTTCTTTAAGGGAGTAAGCGTCTATGCAGAAGACATCCGCTCGCCGTTCAACGTAGGTTCAATATTCCGCACGGCAGAAGCAATGGGCTGTGAAAGCGTGTATATTTCACCGCAATGCACCGACCCCGAACAAAGCAAAGCATTAAGAAGTGGAATGGGCTGCATAGAAACGATGGGTTACACAAGATGCCCGCTCGAAGAACTTCCAAAAGACAGGCCGGTTTTTGTACTAGAAACCGGCGGAACACCAATAAATGAATTCAACTTTCCAAAAGAAGGAATAGTAATAATAGGCTCAGAAGAACTTGGCGTAAGTCCGGAAGCACTCCACAGGGCAAGCTACGGGCGCGTAACAATTCCAATGACAGGCCTTAAAGCGTCACTTAACGTAGGAGTTGCCTTTGGAATTCTTATGCAGGCATGGACAAATGCCCTTCTAAAAAACAACTGACATTTGTTAAAAAAAATTATTTTTCGCGCTTGAATGCGTGGCTCAGCTTTTCAGAAATTCCGTGGAACTGCTCTTCTTTTTCTATTCCAATAGTCTTGAGCACTGCGGAATCAATATCTTCGAACAAAACCTTGCCTTCCTCGTAATGAGTCATAATGTCTGCAACATAGATTACGCTGGTAAGTTTGCGCACATTTTCAGGAGCTTCAGCGGGCTCGTGGTGATAGCGGATTACATCAACAAAAACCTGCGGAAAATTCCACTTCTGTGCAATCTTTGCACCAAGTTCGCCGTGGTTAACGCCCGAAATCATTCTTTCGAAAAGTTCGGGTTCAATTCCGCGCATGGTACAGAGGGAATTAATCTTGTAAAGGACATCGGGCAAGGCGTTTTCAAAAATAATCTTGCCCATATCATGCAGAAGACCACATACATAACTGTCATCTACACAACCTCTGTCTTTTGCACAGAAATTGCGCGCGATATTGTATGCATAAAAAGCCACACGGTAGGAATGATCCCACATCTCTTTGTTTTTTCCGGTTGAATTGACCGTAAGTTTGTGCATAGTTCCGATAGAAAACAAAAGGTTGCGTATACCGCGGATTCCGGCTATTTTAACGGCGTCTCCAATAGAACTGCACGGAGTAGACAAAACGTATGCGGCAGAGTTAACCATTTTAAGAAGTTCGGCAGTAAGCGACACATCGTTTGAAATCTTCATGGCAATATCGCTCATTTTGCTCTTGGGGTCATCAATAATGCGGTTAATCTGCATAATGTTTTCGTCAAATTCAGGAAGCCCGTCAATAAGATTAACAAATTCAGTAGAAAGAGCATTAATATCATTGAGTGTAGCCGCACTGAACGGAAGAATAAGTCTTGTAATTGTCTCGCCATTTTCGCATTTAACCTGAAAGTTCTCTTCGGTAAGGCCAATTTTGCGCAGAACAAGAATCATTATAACAAGACCAAGACCGGCTCCCTCTGACTCATCCAAAAGCTGAACAAGTCCGTCTTCTACAGACGAATACTGCTGTGCGCGGGTAATCTTGTCATGAATGCGCTTGTATTCAAAAACAGTAAGTTCAGCCCGGTTGCGTACTTCTATTTTAATTTTATTATTGCGTGTCTGAAGCGAAACCTTAATGTAGTAGCCTTTTCTGCGCTGAAGTTCCATATAATAGCGGATATTGTTGAGGGTATCCTGCTTAAAGGTCTTCATTCCTTTTTCATAATCAGAAAAATTGTTTATATCAAGCCCTTTTTCCTGAAAATAAATGCGCTTGGTGTTGGCTTTTTTTGCGTTGTTTACAAGTTCCTTGATGCAGTAAGTAAGGCTATCGACCATGTGGTTCTGACCCAAATCTTCTAGAAAAATTTTTAGAATTTCACAGATATATTCTTCCATCGCATGCGGAAGAGTATATGTAGTAAGTGTCAGCGGAATTCCGGCTCTGATTGCCAGCTGAACTTTGGAAGCGTCGACTTTTATCTTTTTTATCTGTGCCATAAAACAAATGCCCTCAGCGTTATTGAATTATAACACAATCAGGGTATTTTGCAAAAGGTTTGCAACTAAAAAAACTGTTAGTCCAGACTTTAATTTTTGTAGATAAGTGTCAGCGCAGGTTAAAATGCTCCCAGTCGTCCATATCTTTGTTAAAGGCTGAATGCAAAAATACTATTCAGAATTGATTAAAATATTGTAAATTCAACTGCAAAACACTAAAATCACGGCATGAATGACCAGACAAAAGCCACTCTTATTGAACTTGCACAAAAATATGAAACGGCAGCGTTTCTAAAAAAAGACCCGTCACAGTTTATGCACAGATATAATTCCGTACAGGATAAGGAAATAGTTGCTTTTATTTCGGCAAATCTGGCTTTTGGGCGCCGCGAACAGATTCTTTTGCACATAGAGCAGATTCTTGACCGCTCCGGCTCTTCCCCTGCACAGTGGATTCTGGACAAAAAATATGAATCTTTTTTTCCAGAGTCGGCCGCATCTTTTTACAGAATGTACACTTTTTCTTCGATGCGCCTGTTTTTTGACACAATAAGGAAAATTCTTAACGAAAGCGAAACTCTTGGCGCGCACATGCAAAAACTTTACGAAACGGCGCGCAACGGTAATGCTAAATATGCAGCGGCCTTCAGTGGCTCTCCACTACTGGCACCACTTATCTCAAGTCTTTTTCCCTCAGAATGCAATCTTATTCCGCATACAGCAGAAAGTGCCTCAAAAAAGCTGAATATGTTTCTGCGCTGGATGGTAAGGGACAATTCTCCTGTAGACCTGGGGCTATGGACTTGGTACCCCAAGCAGGATCTTCTTATGCCGCTGGACACACACGTCATGCAGGAAGCAACAAATCTTGAACTTATACCGCCGGCCCAGTCCGGTAAACCGCGCGCCGCTTCTCTCAAAACCGCCGTTCAGTTAACGGAATGCCTGCGGCAGGTGTTTCCCGATGACCCGGTGCGCGCGGACTTTGCACTCTTTGGACTTGGTGCAGACAAAAGCGGCTCTTAACGCCTAACGCTGAATGCGGCCGGTAATATCACCGCGCGCCAGTCTGTTTACTTCGTCGGCTGTTACCATATTAAAATCGCCTTCAACACTGTGTTTAAGACAAGATGCGGCAGACGCAAATTCCACTGCATTCCGGCTGTTAAAACCGTTCAGCAAAGAATAAATAAGCCCTGCGCAGAAACTGTCACCGCCGCCAAGCCGGTCAACTATCACCATGTCATATTCGCGGCTCAGATAAAATTCACTTCCGTCATAAAGCAGTGCACTCCAGCGGTTATTGTTTGCGTTAACAGATTTGCGAAGAGTAACAGCCACTTTTTTAAAGCCGAATTTCTGTGCAAGCTTAACTGCAACTTCTTTATACGACTCGCGGTTAATAAGACCGTTTTCTACATCGGAACCGCAGGCTTCTATTCCAAACACGTCGCGCGCGTCTTCTTCGTTTGAGATACATACATCTACATAACGGCATATTCTTTCCATTACAGCGCGCGCCTCTTCACGTGTCCAAAGCTTGCTTCTGTAATTTAAATCTACACTCACTATGGCTCCGGCTTTCTTTGCAGCAGCACATGCCTGTTCGCAAATAAGAGGAAGATTCCCTCCGAGGGCTGGCGTAACGCCGGTCAGATGAAACCAGCTGCAGTCTTTGAATATTGAATCCCAGTCAAAATCTTCGGGGACACTTTCTGCAATAGAAGAATGTGCACGGTCGTAAATGCACTTTGAAGGCCGCTGACTTGCCCCGCGCTCATTGTAATAAATGCCGACACGGCTACCTCCGCGCGAAATATATTCAGTATGAACACCAAAACGGCGCAAAGCGTTAACCGCGCTCTGACCTATCTCATGACAGGGAAGTTTTGTTACGTAATAAGAGTCAATTCCAAAATTGGCCAGAGAAACAGCAACATTCGCTTCTGCCCCTCCAAAGGTGGAAGTCATTTTGTCTACCTGAACAAACCTGTAGTAACCTTCCGGTTCCAGTCTCAGAAGCAGCTCGCCGAATGTAACAACTTTCATAAATAATCCTTAATTAACAGGAAATTGACTAAATATCCTGTGTAATAACAGCAAACGGTGTATCATGCAGTATCAGATAACGGCTTGCATAACCGCGAAAGTAATCATCTTCTGTCATTGTGTAAGAGCGTATATTCCTGCGTGAAGTGTCATCTTCGCTTACTTTACCGCTCTTTGTAACAACACGCGTATTGTACTCGCGAATTCCGTTTTTTGCATTTCCACGCGGGTAAATCTGCATTGACATATCGTCGTCCCACGCAAGTTCAGGGTCAAAAACATCACTTATGTAGCAGTTAATGAATGCCGCGCTGTCCCAGTTCTTTGGGGAAGCAGAAGATCCTCGGCCTTCTGTTCTGTAAACATACACGCTGCTCTTGCGTCTCTTTTCTGCAGTAAAACGGCATGAAAGGAAAACAAAACCGCTCTTTTCTGCAAGGGCATTGCTTTTTACAGCATACCCGTCAAAATCACCACGGTTATCTTCACGAACATGAATCTCGCAGTCTTCGAACAAAGCCGTATCGCATTCACCGTATATAAAATCTACGTCGCCGCTTACATAACTGTTCAAAAACCAGCTGAATCCCTTAAGGCCAAGTGTATTTTTGCGGCCTTCAAAATGCATATTTTCGGCAAAAAGAGTTCCGGTTGTGTTGTTCCACGAAAGAGCTTCGGCACTGTCTGACAATGCGTTTGTGTCTGCGGAATTTTTCAAATGGGCATTTGTTACCGAAAAATTTTTTAAAGTGATGTTTGTACAGTTTGGACCAAATGAAAGAATGCTGCGGTTTTCTGCACCCTTGTTAAAAGATTCACAGTTGTCGGCCTGAATTACACAATCCTGCGGACCTGCGCCGGAAACGCCTTCCATGACAAGGGGATTGGACATGTTGTATTTTACAATCTCTCTGTAGGAACCGGGTTCAAGAAGAATATGAACAGGAGTAGTCTTTGAAACGGCACCGCTGGTTACCATTTCCTTGATTTTCTTAAATGCAGTATTTATCGCGGCCGGCGACCGTGCATTAACATTAAGTTCTAGCATATCTTATTATAGCCCAAATTAAGCAAAAAATCAATGTAAACAGCGTCGGGCTTTATAATAACGGGAAGGTTCGCGTGGTAAGACGCAGTTTAGTTAGATAAGTGCAGCGAGTGTTAAAATGCTCCCAGTCGTCCGGTAAAGTCCAAAACCGGGCCATAAGGCCCTTGACGTGGTTTTTGCAAGGAAACTATTGTTTGTCGCTTCGCGACGGCAAAAAACCAAGTCATTTCGGCCTTTCCCGTCCTCCTTCGCGCATTTTAACTTTCCATAAAATTGTACGATTGAGCAAGTATCAACTTGCGATTGAGTACAATTCGTACGCGTGAGCGTACACGTTAATAAGGGCAGTTGTGCAACAACTGAAGTTTTCATGAACAACGCTATTTGAGTTGTTCATGAAATACTTTCGTTAAGATTTATTTTTGTCGAGATGCGTCTTCCCGCGCAGACATACATTTACAATCACGTTGCGTTAACAGATGCGTATGTAGCGAGAATTTATTTAGATAACAACCATCCTGATTGGTCGTAAAAACCACGCAGGAGGGTCAGTTTTCTAAACCAACCCTCAGTTAGTAAAAAATTACAGCGTCGGGCACTTGTTAAAGTATGCCTTTGTTTCCTTTGCGATAATTCCGCTCAGAACAAGAAGGGAAATACAGTTAGGAATAGCCATAAGACCGTTTGTAATATCGGCAATTGTCCATACAGCAGAAATTGTCATATAAGGTCCTATTGCAACGGCAATAATATAAAGCCATCTGTATACCTTAACAATTCCCATTTTTCCGCCTGAAAGATATTCAAGACACCTTTCTGAATAGTAGTCCCATCCAAGTATTGTAGTAAATGCAAAGAACACAAGACAAAGCATAAGAAGGAACTGAACGCTGTGCTGGTCTCCTCCAAGAACTTTAGAGAAAGATGCTGCCGTAAGAGCTGCACCCTTAAGCGGCTCGCCCGAAGCGCTTGTAAGGTTAGTCCAGATACCTTCATTCATTCCGGCTATAACAAGGGTAATACCTGTCATTGTACAAATAATAAGTGTATCAATAACTGTACCTGTCATGTTAACAAGTCCCTGTTCAACAGGTTCGTTTGTCTGAACAGCAGAAGCCGCGATTGGAGCTGAACCAAGTCCTGCTTCGTTACTGAAAATACCGCGCGCAATACCTTTCTGCATAGAATCGGTAACCTGTTTAAGAACATAACCTGCTGCACCACCGGCAACTGCAGTCCATCCGAATGCGCTCTTAAAGATAAGCCCGAATGCAGCCGGAATCTTTGTTGCGTTCATTATGATTACAGAAAGTCCAAGGAAGACATAAATAATTGCCATAACCGGAACAATTTTTTCTGCTACTTTTGAAATGCGCTTGAGTCCGCCAATAACAACTAAAGCTGTACAGATTGTAATAATTGCACCGCCAATTACTATTGCCCATGAATAGTCTTGACCAAACAGGTTGAATGCAATGTGTGTATTTTCGGGGTCGAATGCGTTCTGGACAGCACCGCAAATTCCGTTTACCTGGGTAAATGTTCCGATACCAAAAAGACCAACGAAAGTTCCAAAGATGGCAAAGAGAACGGCAAGCCACTTCCAGTTCTTTCCCATTCCCTTTTCTATAGTATAGAACGGTCCGCCAAGAACGTGTCCGTCAGGTTTTACTTCGCGGTATTTGATAGAAAGCATACATTCAGAAAACTTTGTTGCTGTTCCCAGAATAGCGGCAACCCACATCCAAAAGAGAGCTCCCGGTCCGCCGGCAACAACTGCTGTTGCAACACCAACGATATTTCCTGTTCCAATTGTAGCAGAAAGTGCTGTACAAAGAGCTGCAAATCCCGAAAGTTCACCATGACCTTCGTTCTGCTTGAAAATGCTCTTAAAAGCACGGCCTAATTTTGAAAACTGGATTCCCTTTGTTGCAATTGTAACAACAATACCAGTTACAAGGATGAGCGCGATTGTAGGAATTCCCCATACAATGTCATCAATTTTACCAAGGATTTCTTCAAACATAAAGTATTCCTTTGAGAAAAAAATAAGAGCCGGACTATAACCATATTTACAGGTTCATACCGGCTCTCTAAAGAGTGTGTGTTGAAAAAAGTTTTCTGTCCACTTTGCCTGAGATATCGGTTGGAATAACCTTAACCCTTCGGCGTCCCGCCAGGTTCGGCAGGAACTCTCCAGAGAATTGCGCCCCGACCACAATCAAGAGCGTAACTTGTGTATTATATCACAGAAACAGAATGTTAGCAAGATGTTAAAAACCAGACTGTTAACGTAACGTCCGCGGGAGAAGACGCTACCTTTAAATAGATAAATCTTAGATAGAGTTAAAATGCGCGAAGGAGGACGCGGGAAGCGGAAATGATTTGATTTTTAGTTGTCGCGAAGCGACATACGATAGTTTCTACGCAAAAATCACATCAAGGGCCATATGGCCCGGTTTTCGATTTCCGCGGCTGACTGGGAGCATTTTAACCTATCGCTGCCCCTTATCTAAAGAAACTGCGTCTTACCACGCGGACCTTCCCGTAAATGAGCGTCTGTTAACGTAACGTCCGCGGGGAAAAAGTTTAAAACAATTTTAATAAAACAGACTTGATTTACACAAAGACTTGTAATACATTGTATATATCAATTATTTCTAAAGAGAAAGGTTTGTCGGAATCACAACCAAACCAATCTCTTAATTTACAGGAGATACGATATGAAACTTTCAACAAAGATTCTTATGGGTGGAATGGCTCTTTTGATGGCATCAACCATGTTTATTGGATGCCCGGAAGTTGCAGGAGAAACAGGCTCAATTGGTGAAGATCTTAAACTTACCAACGACTCTGCAACTGGATATAAGCGCGGTTACAAGTCTCTCAAGACAAAGCACACATCCGCATCTGCACTCATTACTCTTGGTGCAATGAACGGTACAAATGATAATGGAGACGGAATTATCGGTTTCATCTACCACATCCAGGACGTAAGTGATGATAAAGGTACACCAACAGGTGCAAAAAACTTTGGACTTGTTGGTCTTGGAAGAAATAAGAAGGGTCAGTTGATGGCATACTCATCTTTCTTCAGGAACGTAGCTGTTGATAATACAAATATCAACAAAGAAAAGAATTTTACAGATCCTAACGGGATAGTGATTGGAGCTAAGGACTGCAAAGCAACTGAATATGAAGGTAAGCTTAAGACTTATACTGAGTATAAATCTGACATCACAAAGCCTGTTACATACCGTGTAGACGTTGTTGCAGGTGGCAACGACACTGACGGAGATAGAAAAGTAGAAGACGGTGAAGGTGATGGATCTTACATAATTACTGTTTCTACAGTAAAAGATGACAATTCAGCAGACACAAAGATTGTTGGCTATAAAATTCCTGCAAAAGAAACTGGTGATACGAAGGCTACACAGTATGACCTTGGTATCTATACAAATGCTTACAAGGGACAGACTCTTACAGGAAGACTCGAGCTTGTTGACATCGTAAACGAAGCAGAAGTTGTAGAGTAAGCACAAAATCTGGCAGGCATAAGCCTGGCATAAAAAAAACCGGTCGCATGACCGGTTTTTTTTATTTGTACCCTTAAACTGCAAAAAACATGACCCAAAGTTGTGTCTTTTCAGCGCCTTTTTTTGACTTGCGCCACTGCGTAGGAAAGGCCTAAATGACTTGTTTTTTTTCAGTCGCGAAGCGACATACCACGTGGACCTTCCCGTACATGCGTGATTGTTAACACAACGTCCGCACATAAAGATTGTAATTATCAAAGATAAAGATTCAGCTTTCAGAAAACTTCCCTAATGTCCTGTATACTCCGACACATTACTCCGTTCAACTGGACTTGTCCAAGGCTCATTTTTATATTCAAAAGATGCATTAACCGTTTCATACTGTTTGTATTCAGACAGATCAAAATCTGAAAGATCAGAAAAATTATCTTTGACTGTCAAATCATACCAGTCACGGCCTATAGTAAGATTTGATATTGTTCCACGAATCACATCAAGATAAAAATCGCCTATATAATTTATTTTTCCTTCTTCAATATAAAAAGAATAAACAGGCTTATACATTGAGTTTTTTCCAACTTCATAAATATAATAAGTGCCTTTTCTTGCCTTTAAAAAATACAACTGAACAGGCGCTTCATTATTCTTTAATTCAAAAGGACTGAAGCCATAATAACGGTTTTCAAATTTTATATCTGAATTCAATTCGTAATACTTATACACTTCCCCATCCAACTTAAAAAAAGGAACAGTTTTTCCTGCAGTCGGATTAATCACTCTTGCAATTACATATCCCCAGCCGCCTTTAAGCGCCTCTCCTTTATTTACATTATTCACATTCATCGTCGTACAGGACGCAAAGAGCATTGTTAAACACGTTACTGTAATTATAAAAATATTTGATTTCATTTTTTCCCTTCTACTCGCCAACAGGACCTGTTATATATTGAGATTTATCATCCGGAAAATAAATTCCAAGTGCAATTCCGCAGTCAAAGCCATAACGAAATTCTTTGTCGTTCCAACCAATAATATTTCTTACATAAGGATAAACTGTCAGACTGTTAAAAATAGTAAATGTATAACCAACATCCGATGCAATTTTCCATTTCAAATACGGCTCATAATTTTCAGGTGAATAAATTGAAATCTGATAAACCGGGTACAGGTAAAATGTAAATCCTGTTAACAAAAACGACGGCTTATTGTGATAATAAAATCCTCCACCTAGAGAAAGATTCATTGAAGTAACCGACGAAGAATCTTTACCATAGTCAACATAAGGACCCAATGCAAAACTGCAACTTAATGTAAAATTTTTTATACTAACAGTAGAAAATCTGGTTTCAATAAAACCAGTATAACAGTCATCAAGTTCATCCTTATTTTCTCTTATTCCCAAATAAGCGTTATTACCCGCGACATGTCCAAAAAGACTTTGTGTATAAAATTTAAAATCACCATCAAATGCAATATGCTCATCTTTATTTGCTGTCTGCGAATATAAAGCACCACTCAAAGCAAAGAGACTTATAAAACAAATTAATTTCTTGTACATAAGACCTGACTTAATAACTCCTGTCAACAGGACACAAAGAGCACTGTTAAACACGTTAAGATAATTTGAATCAGTTTTTTCATATTACTCTCCAATATAAACTCATAGCGATGATTTTTCGATATTTCTACTCTAATATTTTCCAACTGCCAGTTTTCTTTGATCCTTCTCTATCAAGAACTCCCTTTTCTTTCAACGATTTCAAACAACGGTTCACTGTTGGTTCAGAAATACCAGCCAACTTTATTAATTCTTCAATAGTTACTGCATTATTCTTTTTTATTTCAGAAAAAACTTTGTTCTCACTGTCAGAAAGATTTAAACTATCATTTAAACTATCATTTAAACTATCACTCTTTAATTTCAAAACAGTACAAGTTCTTTCAGGATTTACAGTCTGAAAATATTCAGGTTCATATCCATATTCCTTACTCCAGACAGAAACAATTCCAGGAATTCCACTTCCCGCCCGCTCACCAATATCAATCATTGAAAACATTTTTAAGATTGTTGCATTGCGCGGATCTGATACTCCTCCATCAAAAGCTTCCTTAATGCTTATTCTGAATAATCCAGGATTTTCAAAAGAAAAATGATCTTTATATTTTTTTATAACAACTCCACGTCGTCCATAATAATCCGCATTTGCAAGAGTATTCAAAAGAACTTCACGAATTGCCTTGTGAACAGGTGTATCATCAACTCTTGTAATTCCATTAAGAATGAAAGGTTTTTTTACATCCTCTGAAAGTTTATTGAAAGTCTTAAAGAAAAAGTCAAATAAATTTCCGCTCCATTCGCCGGAACTTGAAACAAACCTGTCTGACCATCTTGTTAATTCATCAAAGTGTTCCTGATAATCAAGAAAATACTGAGGATATTCATACAGGATTTCTGATTCATAACCAAACATCAAAAGCCCTGCTGCAGTCGGATAAACCTTTCCATCTTCTGAATTTATTTTTGCAGCACCGAGTTTTTTCAAGAAATCTATATCAGAAAGATCATTCCAAACATGTCCATGATGAATCAGAACGAAACGCTGTCTGTAATGTGCAATTGTTTCCTTACAAAGAGTATCAAGGCTTATTTCAGTAATAATTTTATTATCCTGGGTAACTTGTCCAGCATCCCTAAAAATGGCAGAGACTTCTTCTTTGGAACAAAGATAATCCCCTTCTCCATTTCTTCTATATGTTCCTGCAAACATATCTGTTCCTTTGAAAACAGGGCGATAAATTCGTTCTGCACGTGGAACTGTAATACAGATAGTATGTTTTCCTCCAATTTCCTTAATTTCAACATCACTATTGCTGAGAATATTTATGTTTACGATTTTCTTGTTGTTTATGTTATCCTAAAAGGTTTTTACCATCTGTTCAGGCTTTTCAATATCTTCTATCATAAAGGTATGATCTTTGTTTTCTTTCACACCAAGAAGGATTATTCCTCCATCAGTATTAGCAAATGATGAGTAAGTTTCCCACAGGCTGTTAGGAATTCCACCTTTTGCAAGTTTTGCTTCAAAATGGTTTCCTTCCTTCAAAGTCTCTATGTTAAGTTCTTCAAAGTTCATCATCAAAACACCTCCTAAATCTGAGCATGTTAACTTCTATGATAATTCCACTTTTGTTTTGATACATTATTAAAAAATTGTATATTAAATTTTAAAAATACGCTATTATTCAAAGCATGGAACAGTATAAAAAAGAATTCATTGACTTCATGGTCGAGTGCAAAGTACTCAAATTCGGTTCGTTCACTCTCAAAAGCGGACGCAAATCACCCTTCTTCATGAACGCAGGTGCATACGTAACAGGCAGCCAGCTCGCAAAACTCGGCGAATTCTACGCGCACGCAATACATGATAACTTCGGAGACAACTTCGACGTATTGTTCGGCCCAGCATATAAAGGAATTCCGCTCAGTGTAGCAACCGTCATCGCTTACCAGAAACTGTTCGGCAAAGAAATACGCTACTGCTCAAACAGAAAAGAAGCAAAAGACCACGGTGCAGACAAAGGAAATCTGCTCGGAAGTGAATTACACGACGGTGACCGCGTAGTAATAATAGAAGACGTAACCACTTCAGGAAAATCCATCGAAGAAACATATCCCGTAGTAAAAGCCCAGGGAACAACACCCGACGCAATAACAATTGTAGGAGAAATGGTTTCGCTCAACAGAATGGAACGCGCACTCGACTCACAAAAGAGCGCACTGGATACAATAACAGAAAAATACGGCTTTCCTGCACGCGCAATCGTAACAATGAAAGACGTAGTTGAATATCTTTACAAACCCGGCCAGGACGGAATAATTACCGACGAACTCAAAAAAGAAATCGACGCTTACTACGCAGAATGGGGCGCCCAGTAAAAGTGCAAAAACAAAAAGCGCAGAACAGGCAGAATAAATTGAACAAAACAAAAAAAACGCGCGCACTTATTTTGGCAGCCGCAGCAGTAATTTCGTTAACAGCGTCATTACTTGCTGCCGGCTGTGCAAAAACAAAAAGTGCAGTTCCATCAACAAAAACCGACTCTTCCCAAACAGCAAATGCACAAACCGCGGCCGCCACTTCCACGCGCTACGTTCCAAAACGCATAGTCGTTCTTTCACCGTCAGCCGCCGAAATTCTTTGTGAAATAGGCGCATATAGTCAGATTGCTGCCCGAACAGACTTCTGCGACTGGCCAGAACAAATGCAGCAAAAACCAAGCGTCGGCGGCTTTTCAGAAAAATCGCTCAGCATAGAAAAAATAATTTCCTATTCACCGGACATGGTTTACGGTTCAGAAGGAATGCACGACTTTGCAAAACCACAGCTCGAATCAGCCGGAATAAAAGTCTATCTGTCAAAAGCTGAATCAGTTTCTTCTATTATACAGGAAATTATTTACATGGGGGAACTCACCGGCCACACAAAAAAAGCAAACGAACTTGCGCAAAGCATTCAAAACGCATTCACCGCAGCACAAAACAAAACGCAGGCCCAACAGTCTCTCTCCAAACAAAAAACCGTCTATTACGAAGTATGGAATTCGCCCTACATGAGCGCCGGAAAATCTTCCTATATAACAGAAATAATTCAGACCGCCGGAGGAACAAATATATTTTCCTCTCTGCAATCGCAGTATCCGCTCGTGTCAGAAGAAGCAATAATTGCCGCAAACCCCGACGTAATAATTCTTCCAGACTCAAACGGAATTTCCCCTTCACAGGTAGAACAGCGCCCGGGCTGGAACACAATAAGCGCCGTAAAAAACAAAAAAATCTACACAATAAACGCAGACATAATTTCACGTCCGGGACCAAGAATCACTCTTGCACTAAAACAAGTTGAACAAATCCTGTGCGACAACAGCATCCCCGCTCCACAAACCAGCGCCCCAACCCAAACCGCATCTCTGCAATAACAAAACACCCAGTATGAAAACCGCCACCAAATTCACTCTGCTAACAATTATCCTCTTACTGACTGCTGCTCTCTCCATCGCGCTCGGTGCCACAAATCTGGACTTCAAACAGCTCCTCGCAGACACAAACCCGGCGGCGCAGAATATTCTGCTGCAAATTCGACTGCCTCGAACACTACTTGCAGCCACAGCAGGCATAATGCTCGGTGGAGCCGGTGCCGCCTTTCAGCTTCTGTTCCGTAACCCGCTCGCAGAACCCGGCATCCTGGGAATCACATCGGGCGCAACACTCGGCGCAGTAAGTGCAGCATGCTTTGCAGGAGGCGCAATACTAAACGCGGGATCTTTTTTAGGAGCCCTCATCGCAGGCCTTGCAGTGGCACTCCTTTCACAAACACGCGAAGCTTCAACTACAGCCATACTCCTCTGCGGAACAGCACTCGGAACATTGTATTCCGCACTTACATCAATAACACTTTCCCTCAATTCCCAAAAAATCCAGTCAATGTACATCTGGATGCTCGGAAGCTTCAGCGGGCGCGGCTGGAACGAACTAAAACTTGTTGCAATACCCGCACTCATTTCAATACCGGCGCTTCTTTTACTAAGCCCAAAACTCGACTTACTCTACGCAGGCGAAACAACAGCTGCGTCCCTTGGACTTGAAGTACAAAAACTCAGAACGCAGACACTTCTTGCCGGAACACTTGCAGCTTCAGCGGCAGTTTGCGCAGGCGGAACAATCGGTTTTATAGGACTCATTGCCCCTCATTGCGCCAGAAAACTCGCAGGTCCAAAAGCTCTTGTACATTTACCGGCATCCATGTTGTGCGGAGCCATAATTCTTCTCATATCAGACACAGTTTGCAGAACAGCCGCCGCCCCTGCAGAAATTCCAGTCGGAACAGTCACAGCACTTCTTGGCGCACCGTTTTTTGTATGGCTGCTTCTTTCAAAAAAATAAGGGTACAGTTAAGGGGTCAGTTATGGGTACAGATATAAAAACAAATCCAAACACAGGTACAGTTAAAGGCACAGATATAGGTACAGAAACGGGTACAGTTTTACAAACAGCGACAGATAATGGTACAGATACACACACTCTCAGCGCCAAAAATCTAACAGCCTCGTGGAACAAAAAAAACGTACTACAGAACATAAACCTTGACCTTAACACAAAAGAATTTGTCTGTCTTTCTGGCCCAAACGGAAGCGGAAAATCCACTCTCCTTGCACTCATGGCCGGCATTAAGCAAAAAGGCCTTAAGGGTACAGATATTCTGCTCGATTCTGTCCCCCTAAAAACACTGCCACGCCTAAAAATAACAAGCCATATCGCTTACCTTACACAAGCTGAATTCCCCACGTGGAATTACACCGCCCGCGACGTTGTGCTAACCGGGAGATTCGGGCGCGCGAAATCAGGCATATACACACCCATCGATTACGCCGCCGCAGAAGAAGCAATAAAAAAGGTACAGATAGAAAACCTTGCCGACAAAAACATTCTGTCCCTGTCCGGCGGCGAGTACCAAAAAGTAAGAATAGCGCGCGCCCTCGCGCAAAACACGGACTTTCTTCTGCTGGACGAACCGGTCGCAAACCTCGATTTTGCATACCAAAACGACCTTCTCGCACTCCTTAAAGAACTGGCACACAGCGAAAACAAAGGCATACTCGTCTGCATACACGACCTTAATACAGCCGCACGCTTTGCAGACAGACTGGCCCTTCTCCAGAAAAATGGCTCCCTTGTTTCAGGCTCCATTGACCAAGTTATGTCACCGCAAATTCTTGAACAAATCTACGGTCACAAGTTCAGCACATTTATTCACCCAGGATACAAATGCCTGCAGGCCTACGAAATTTAAACAAAAAGGTCCCCAAATACGCAGAAACCCACATTCCCCACTAGACACAAAAAAAATTATATGCTATCATATAAAAACATCGGGCGGTTAGCTCAGCTGGGAGAGCACCTGGTTTACACCCAGGTTGTCGGGAGTTCGATCCTCTCACCGCCCATTGTAAAGGCTTCATGTATTTTGCATGGAGCCTTTTTTATTTCAGATCTTGCACAACTGTTTTATTTTAAGGAAATAAAATGTCCTGCACACTAACCTTTATTCTCATGGCAGCAGCCGCAATACTCATTATACTGCTCCTGAACTTCTACATAAAATGGAAAGCCTACGGTGAATCAGAACACAGGCAAAAGCTCGCCCGGCAAAAACAACAGGAAGCGGCCACAAAAGGCCTTTTAATAAACTGTCCCCTTTGCAACAGTCCGCTTCTTCCGGGAGAAGACCTCATAAGCCGCGTCTACAGGCCAATGAATGTACCCGACCAGTTATGTACCATAAGTGGCTGCCCGCACTGCTTTCCAAACCCCGAACCCGGCATAAAAAGAATCTGTCCTGTCTGCCACAAAGAAGTTCCTGTAAAAGACGGCCACCTCGTAGCCAGGCTCTTTAACAAAACTTCAGGAAAAAAGCACGTAATTGTCACAGGATGCAGCCAGTGCAGTAAAAAGCACCCATAGCCAACCCGCCAGTACAGCATGAAAATAAACTCAAAATATGTTACAATAATACCATGAACCCAATATCAAATTTTCATACACACACACAGCTTTGCAATCATGCAGAAGGAACGCCCCTCGACTATGTTGAACAGGCAATCCGTGAAGGCTGCACACAGCTTGGATTTTCAGACCATTGCCCTTACCCGGACTCTTTCGATGACTGCTGGCCCAACATAAGAATGTCCATAGATGAAGTTCCCACTTACCTTGAATGGATAGAAGAAGCAAAAGAAGCCGCTCCGTTCCCCGTCTACACAGGCTACGAATGTGAATGGGACAGCGATTTTTCAGCATGGTATTCTGACGACCTCAAATCTACTTACAAAGCAGACTATCTTGTTCTGGGGCCGCACTGGGTAACAGACGGTTCAAGCCACATTTACGCGCCCGACATAGACAACCCCATGCTTCTCAACAAATACATTGACCAGACAATAGACGGCATGCGTTCCGGAAACTTCGCCTTTGTAGCACACCCCGACCTTTTTATGGCAGGCTACAAAGAATGGGACGAACAATCAAAAGCATGCCTTCAGGCCATACTCGATGCAGCCTGCGATCTTGACCTGCCGCTCGAAATAAACGGACTCGGAATAACACGCACACCAAGTGACACCCGCCGCGGAATCCGCTACGCCTATCCGTACTGCGAATTCTGGGAAATGGTATCGCGCTCAAACGCAAGAGTAATCTGCAATTCAGACGCACACCATCCTTCAGACGTAATATTCAACGCATGGAAGGCTCGCGACTTTGCCTCAAGATTCTGTCTGACGCCAATAGAAAAGCCCGACTTCTGACACAAAAAAAATTTGCTTTTTCAGACGTTCAACCCTATAATATGGGTACAGATAAAAAAGTTCAGAAATAAAAAGAGGGGACATTCTGTTGAAAGATTTTGAACTCGACAAAGACAGCAAAAGAAAATTGTACTATCAGCTTTTCCGCGAAATATCCGGGCAGATAGAAAACAACACTCTCAAAACAGGAACAAAATTACCTTCAGTGCGCGTAATGTCCCAGAAACAAGGCATAAGCAAAAATACAGTAACAAAAGCATATGAAGAACTCGAAAAAGCCGGCTACATTACATCTGTACCCAAAAGCGGCTTCTTTGTAAAAAAACCGGGAGAAACATTAGAATTGAACTCAATCAACACAAACCAGGAAGACCAGATTCCCACAGTAGAATCAATAATGGACGCCGCCGTTGAATCAAAAAAAGACACTTTTGTAATGGCAGACCCGTTTGATTCAGAAGAAGACACACGCAACGAACCAACTGTACCCAAACAAAGCGAATCTGCACCCATAATATTAAGTTCAGGCCAGGTAATCCAGTCTTCTGCTGAATTGAATTCAGAACTGAACAAAACGTCTCTTTCAACCCCCGAACAGGAACTTTCAGAACTTTACAGACAGGCATTCATAAAAAACAAACAGCACAAAGTAAACAAAGAAGACTCTTTGATTGGAGACGAAACTCTCAGAATCGCAGTAGCTGCATTCCTATACAACTTCCGCAAAACAGACGTAAACCCGGCAAACATAATAATCGGGACAGACATAAAGCAGCTTATATTCAACATACTGTCACTCCCGTCTCTTTCAGAAAACGGAATAAAATCACAGGGACACGGACTTCTTCAACTTGCAGAACTTTCTTCAGGAAACGGACATCCAAACGTAAATCCTTCAATTGCAATCTGCGAAGGAACAGAAAGGACAATGAAAAAAATACTCTCACTTACTGGAAAGCCCGTAAAAGAAATTCCGCAGGATGACTCAGGAATGAACTTTGACTTCCTTGTCACAAGCGGCGCAACAATGGTTTTTACAACACCAACCGATGTTCCCCCAAGCGACAGTCCGTTAAAAGATTTGGATTCCAGAAGAAACGAAATTCTTTCATGGGTCACAGCCGAACCTTACAGATACATAATAGAATACGACACATCCACCTGTTCCGAAGACGCTACACCCTTCCTTCACGAAAATTCCGACAAGGTAATTTACACAAACTCTTTTGAAACTTCCACATTTGGAACAATAAAAGCGGCTTTTGCAGTTCTTCCAAAAAAACTTGCAGAAGAATACAAATCACGCTATGAAGGATTCGAATGCCCGCTTTCGTCACTTAACCAGACAGTTATTTCGGATATTCTTCTGAGTGGAAAACTCCAGAAGTACCTGGATGAAATTGAACAGCTCTAAAAAGCCTGAATCTGGCCGGAACTAAAAAAGTTTTTCCCCAAGAATACGTGCAGCCAGGGCAACAGCCATAGCCGCAGTGTCGTTTCTTACATCAAGAATAGGGTTCACTTCTACAATCTCCATTGAACGCACCATTCCAAGTGAACTCATGTCTTCCATCAAAAGAAGCGCTTCCCTGTAACTAAGTCCCCCCGGAACAGGAACACCGGTACCAGGTGCAATGGAAGGATCCAGCGAGTCCATATCAAAACTGATGTGTACGGTATCACAGTGGGTTTTGAAAAACACCTTAACTTTTTTTATAATTTCAGAAAATCCCATGCGGTCAATGTCACTTATCGTAAAAACAGTAACGCCTGCTTCATGCATAAGTTTTTTCTCCCCGGGATCAAGATCACGTATTCCAACATAGCAAATGTTTTTGGGATCAACCTTACGGCCTTCATAATACAGATTCACCAGCCGCTCCAGTCCGTAACCCGCGCTCGCAGCCATACACTCGCCGTGAATGTTTCCCGTAGAAGAAGTTTCTGCGGTGTTAAAGTCGCCATGTGCATCCACGTAAAGAACGCCCAGTTTTTTTCCGCTCTTTTTATAAGAAGCACTCAGTCCTGCAAGTGTACCGAGCGCTATCGAATGGTCGCCTCCAAGCACCAGCGGAAAATCCCCCGTGTCACTGACGGCCTCTACTTCGCGTGCCAGATCTGTACAGGCATCAACAATAGCATCAAGATACTTTGCCTTCGGATTTGAACCTGCATCGGCATATTCCTGCGCAACAATGTTAAAGCCTTTTTTGTTTACAAAAACATTATGCCCAAGACTTTCAATCTTTTCGCGCAGCCCCGCCAGACGAATAGCCGAAGGCCCCATATCGCTGCCATGACGCCGTCCGCCATAATCCAGTGGCATTTCCAAAATATGAACATTCATATACATCTCCTTTACCATTTCAAATAAAATGAGAAATCTATTTTACTAACTAACGTTAGTTAAAAAAAACTGGCCCTCCTGGTCGGCCGGTGAAAGTGAAAACCGGGCCATATGGCCCTTGATGTGATTTTTGCTTGGAAACTATCGTATGTCGCTTCGCGACAGCTAAAAATCAAATCATTTCCCCGTCCTCCCGCGCGAGCAATTCTTTTACTACCTATCGTTCGTTAAAAGTTTTCTTTATAATCTACAACCACTCGTTAGTTTACAAATATCATATCCCAAAAATCTCGATTCTGTGCTTACGACCGATAGTTTTTAACGACCGTTCGTTCGTAAAACTGGGATTTTCATCCTTAAATTTATTCAAATCAACCAGAAAACGATTCATCGAAAAGTGCTGGAACACAAAAACCGACTCCCACGCACTGTCTTTCCCGCCTTTATAAGAAGAAAGCAGCGTGTCCCTGTAAATAGAAAAAATCCCTTTTTCCTTAAGTTCCGAATATCCCACAAGCCAAAGTTCCGGTTTTCGTCCCCCTTCCGCCGCATATTCATAAAGAGAGCGGTGCAGTTCCGCAGCCATCTGTGCCATAATACGCTGGCTGTCATCAATAAGGGTACAGATTTCCGGACCGCCGTTTTTCTTAAGAAACTTAAGATGCGCAGTTTTTGCAGTATGAACAGGAGTCTTGTTCATTATAATAACATTCCGCCTGAAGTCAGTGTAAAATTCGGCATTCCGCTTAAAAAACCCTTCTGCAATGCGCCCGCTCTGGCCAACAAGATATGCACGTTTTGCATTAAGCTGCTCTTCCTTACCAGGATTGTCGCCTATAACAATGTAATTTATTTCATCATCCTGCGTCACTTTATCATAGGCCGTGTTATATACAACCGCATTTTCCAAAGGATATTCGGGAGTATCTTTCAAAGCAGCCGCCTTTTGAAGCGGAAAAAGACTTTCTGCCAAAGAATTCCACTTGGCACACAAAGATCTGTACCCATCTCTGTAACTGCAAAATGCCTTCCACTGCCCTTCTGTCATACATTTCCTCCCGAAACATTTCCCACACTTTTTTCCAAAGACTCTCTGTCTGTTTTCATTAAAATCCCGCAGTCAAAGCCGCCTGTTTTTTCCAAACTGTCACGGCCTTCACCAAAAGCACGCGCAGCCGAAGGAAAAAAGTCCTCAAGACGGCCGTATTCGCAAAAAGACATATCTTCGTAAATGCGTCTGGCGGCTCCCCACTTTTCGCACACAAGCAGCACGCATTCACGAACACCGGGGAACTTCTGCAAAACCCGTGAAACACACTCTGCAAACATGCGCTTGCCCAAACCGCGTCCCCGGCATTTTTTAAGCAAAGCCACCGAACTCACATAAAGTACGCCGCTTTCGTAACAGTGACTGGCCGCCGCCGAATGTCCCAAAACAAACGACAGCTTACCGCTCGGAACGTCTTTCCATATTTCGCAGCAAAAGTAACCGCACACCTCTCCTTCATCCAAAAGAACAAAAAATCCTTCAGGAAAAACATTCATTCTTTCCAGAAAAACACTGCGGCTTTCGTTTATTTCGGGAATAAATGCTTCCCTTTCCACATCCATAATTGCGTCAATGTCACCGACACACGCATTTCTGACTTCTACCTTGTGCAATTCAATATTATTCAATTCAGCCTTATTCAAATTATTCCCCCTCACTCACAGTATAATCCCAGTTATGCTTTGGATAGCGCCCCTTCATTTCAGAGCAAATTTCTTTCCAAGTACCATTCCAAAAGTTTTCCAAATCTGTAGTAACCTGAAGCGGCCGCCTGGCAGGAGAAAGCAGCCGCATCAGTACAGGAACTCCCATCACACGCGGCGTAGAAAAGCACCCGAACACCTGCTGGATAATCACTTCAAGAACGGGTACAGTTTTGTCGCCGTTTTTTTCATACAAAAGCTTACGGTGCCGCCCGTTTTCAAGCGTAATTTCAGCCGGAACACATTCACATACCTTAGCGCCGTCCAGATACCAGTACAGGGCATTATAAACAGACTGCGCATTCACTTTTTCACCCCGCGGAATAAAAGGAACAAGCCATTCTTCTGCATTAAGAGCAAGATTTTTCAATTTAAGCCGGAACCCGTCTTCCCCGGAACCGCAATTTTCGGCATAAAACCCGCACCGTTTCAAAAAATCCCTGCTGTTTTTTTCAAGCGGAAGCCATTCTATCCCGTCAGCCTTAACCGCAGCGCATACAGCTTTAGAATAATCCTCTTCGCTAACCGCAGAACGGCGGCTCTCCAAAATTATTTTACCGTATGCCCGGCCTTCTGTCTTGACCAGTTTGCCGTCAGAAGAAAATGCTGCTGTAGAAAAACTGTGCGCGCGGCTGTTCATAAAAGACAAAGCTGCAGCCTCGTCAACAGAAGCCCAGTCATAAATGCGCGCGCACGAACTGCCGGCATCAACTTCAGGAGCAACAATATAAGTGCTAAGCGAGCCGCCGTAAGCCGATCTGCCTTTTTCAGAACAAACTGCCTCACGCCCGGAAGCAAATTTATATCTGCCTCGGTTTTCCACATCCGCAACTGCCAACCGGTCGGGATATCCACACAAAAGTGCACAACCTGTGGAAAATTCTGTGAATTCAAGTGCAAAAATATCCACAACCTGTGGATTTCTTGCGTAAATCTGTACCCGTTTTTTAAGGTCTTGCTCATACATTTGCTGCATTCTGTCTGTCACCGTCCCACCCAGTGCACATTTTACCGCGATACTTGTGGATAACTCCACTTTTCCATACGGAATTCCGCTTAACGCAACGCATGCAACACGCGGGTTCAGTCCCAGAAAAAGACATGCCCTACCCAACTCCGTAATTTTGCCTTCCTTAAGGCAGCCCAAAAGTTCCAAAACCTGCACGGCACTGTTCCACGCAGACTCTGACGGCACATCAAGCCAAGAAAGACCTTCTCGCGAAGAAACACCCCATTCCGCACACTCAAGAACAAGTGAATTCAGGTCACTGCGAAGAATTTCGGGCGACAACGACTCGGGACGCGGTTCAGACTGCCTCCAGAGCCTTATACAGCGACCCGGACCCATACGGCCTGCACGTCCTGCCCTCTGCTGCGCGCTGAACATACTTTCACTGCGGGTCACCAGAGTGTCCATAAGAAGTGACTGTTTAAAAATATTGTAGCGGCTTAAACCACAATCAATGACAATCCCAACGTCAGGTACTGTGAGAGACGTTTCTGCAATGGAACTGCTCAGAATTACGCGCCTTTTTTCTGCACAATCCGCAGAATTTGAGTAGCTGTGTCCTTTAAGAATTTTCTTCTGCTCGTCAAAGGGTACAGAGCTGTGAAGAACAAAAATTTCTGTACCCTTCTCCAAATCTGTACCTATTAACAGCGATTCCAGCTCGGTTTTAGTACGCCTTATTTCTGCAATTCCAGGCAAAAATACAAGAATGTCCTGACCCGGGCAAGCATTTACAGGTACAGATAAGGTGTCAGATTTCTTCCTATTTTCTTCAACAGGTACAGTTTTGGGTACAGATTTATTAACGGTGACAGATTCAGACAAAACCTTAATAACAGCACGCGACGGTGACAGATTGGGCTCATATTCCACAGTAACAGGAAAGCGTCTGCCCGGAATTTTCATTACCGGAACAAAGGGTACAGAATCTGTACCCTTATCTGACCCCGTAAACGACTCACCAAGATAAGAACAAAGGTGCTCTGTCTGAATAGTTGCCGACATAACTATTACAAAAAGGTCATCCCGCAAAGCCACGGCTTCTTTAAGAAAAGCCAGTGCCAAATCTGAATGTACACTTCTTTCATGGAACTCATCAATTACAACAACCGACACACCTTCCAGAACAGGGTCAGACTGCATCATGCGCGTAAGAACAGCCTCTGTAAGCACCGTAAAGCGTGTTCTGGGGCTTACTTTTTTTTCAAGATGAACAGTATAGCCACAAAGGCCGCCGGGTACATCTCCCAAAAGTTCGGAAACACGTGAAGCAATATTTACAACAGCCAGGCGGCGGGGTTCAAGCATCAGTATCTGTCCCGAAAAATGCTTTAGTAAACTTACAGGTACTGCAGTAGATTTTCCGGCGGCCGTTTCTGCAGTCAGCACAAGAAAGCGGGAAGGGGAATTCTTCAGTTTTTCACAGATTTCATCCAGGTACTCATAAACCGGCAGTTTTTCAATATCAGACATTTGTACATACCTCAGTAAGAATTCCGTCCAGAGATTTAAAAAATCCTTTTTTTCCGAGTCTCCATTTTTGTCCGGTAAGAGCGTCAAAATAAGCAATTACTTCAGAAAATATATGACCGCTTGTGCCAAAATATATTTCTTTGGCAACCACCGTCTGCGAAATCCAGCATATTCCCAAAAGTCTTGCGGCTTTCATCAAAGCGACTGTAACAGCACCTTCAGTAACCATAACTGACCCCACGCTGAACAAAACCTTTCCGTATGGCGTAAAAACAGAAACCGCTGTCATAAACATAACAACCGCCAGTCCTGGTAAAATTCGCACACACTTTTTTCTCCTGACAGACGCCGCTATAAAAAAGAGCGCGCAGATTCCCCACATGACAAAAATATTTTTACAAAACATCAGTCCTGCCACACCCGCTGCGCTTGTGATCCAAAGCGCAGCGTCTGTAAATTTAAAACGCTTTTTTTCGTTAACTGACACCGGCGCGCGCAAAAACCTAACCGTTCCCGCCCGTAAACCGGCATACCACTGCGAACAATCTGCAAATTTCTTAGTAAAACATCCTGTCATAATTCCCGCTGCAAGTCCCCAGACAACAATCCCCGCCCAAACCGCGCGCGCCGTCTCTCCAAAAAAGAATATACGGCACCAAAACATTTGCGACAGAACATTTCCCAGCGCACCAAAAATGCAAACTCCGACAAAAGAAATCAATTTTTTTTCAAAAAAAAGAGAATACGCCGCAAAAGAAAAAATAACGCTCAAAAAAGTGCCAAAAAAGCTCATCACAAAAACATAGCTCAACAAAGTCCCGGAAATTACACCCTGAACAAAAACCTTAAGTGCGGCAAGTAAAAGGACAGAAGAAAAATCCATAAACCCAAAAGCCAGCATTAACGGAACATTCGCAAGTCCAAGCCTCATAAACGGCAGCGGCTTGGGAACAGCATATTCCACGGCAGAAAGAAACATACACAAAGCTGTAAAAAAGGGTAGGGCAGGGTTTGCAGCCTTCTTCTCAAACATGCAGAAAGTTTAGCACAAAAACCAAAAATTTAAAACAAAAAACGGCTTCTTCCCGCAAATATACAGAAAGAAACCGTTCTAAAAACCGCAAATAAAGAATACGCAAGTTTTTATATTCTTTATTATCTTATAGAAACAAGTTCAATATCAAAGGCAAGATAAGAATTCGGCGGAATAGCTCCCGGAATTCCATTTTCACCGTAAGCCATATCAGGAGGAAGAACAACAGTTCTCTTTTCTCCAAGCTTCATATCCTGAACCATAACATCATAACCCGGAATCATCTGGCCGGCTGCAGTAACAAAATCCAATGGACCACGGCCTTCAGACTTATCAAAAACCCGACCGTCAACAAAATATCCCTTGTATTCAGTGGCAACTTTTTTACCGGCACCACACTTACTTCCAGAGCCTTCCTTTGTTGTCTTAAAGTAAATTCCGTTTTCATCCTTTTCAAATCCGGGGAAAGCTTTTTCTACAGCAGCAATCTTGTCCTTAAGAGCCTTTTCCTTCTTTGCAAGGGCATTCTTTTTTGCAACAGCGGCATATTTATCAAAATCAGCCTGAGTTGTACCAAAAGCTTCTGCTTCTGCACCGTGTCTGATAATCTTTACGCTCTTGATTTCATCATTCTGCTTAACCGCATTAACAACATCCTGGCTTGCGTCATCAACAACATGTCCAAAAATTGTGTGGTGCCCGTTAAGCCACGGTGTTTCTACATGTGTAATAAAGAACTGGCTTCCGTTTGTTCCGGGTCCTGCATTTGCCATAGCAAGAACTCCCGGTCCCTTAAAGTCAAGTTCTTCTACAATTTCATCAGCAAATTTATATCCGGGACCACCTGTTCCGTTTCCTGCAGGATCTCCACCCTGAATCATAAAATCTGCAATAACACGGTGGAACTTGAGTCCGTCGTAAAATTTCTTTCCCTTGTGGCTGTCCAGTGTTCCTTCTGCCAGACCAACAAAGTTAGCAACAGTAAGTGGTGTCTGCTTGTAATAAAGTTCTACAACAATATCACCGCGTGTTGTTTCTATATCAGCAAAAAGTCCGTCTTTGCCTTCGATAGATTTCAAACTGTTTCCCATGGGTTTACATCCTCCGCAACTTAATAATACAGCTCCAAAAAGAAGCACAGCCAAATTTTTTTTCATTTATATTGCCCTCCTATACGGTTGCCTAAAACTGTTTCAAAAACCAGCGGTAAATTGCATCAAGTCTCTTTGAAAAAGTATCATAGAATTTGTTTTCAAGAAACGAAATCGCCGGTACTTTTGTCTGAACCAGCATATAAACCATAAGGTCTTCTTCACAATCCACTACAACAAGATTAATTCTAAGCTGCTCAGTTTCTACACATTTAATCGGACCAACATAAACGTCACTACAATTTGCAAAATCTGCAGCAATTTCCTGTTCTTTACCAAAATAGTTAAGAACATAATTAATCTTTCCAAGCGATTTATCGTTTAAAAGAACATAAGCTTTTTTACCGTCAATGTCACCGTCAACAGGGTCAGCAACTCTTGTTCTGTCTTTTGGACCTGCAATACAGTAGGCTTCCTTGTAAAGAATTTTTTCAACACCTTCGTCAATATACGGCATTTTATCCATTTTGCTTACCGAACGGATTACACGTGATGCCTTTTCAATATTAACACTCTGCGGATTGGAACTGTTCAGGTTCTTCTTTGGAATCAAGTAAAGATTCTCTACATAAATAACCGGAATCCCAAACTCAGAAGGCCAGACTGAAGAAATTTTTTTACTAAGCTCTGTCTTTGGCAAAAGCTTAAGTTCGTATGTCTTTTCTTTAAAGTGATTAACCTGAATATTTCCGTCAGAAACAAGTTTATCATAAATTGAACTGTCAACAATGTCCCGGGCTGAAAATGCAAAAATTTCCAGTCCGGAAAATAAACAGACAGCAACAAGCAGAATTTTTTTCTTTAAGTTTTCCGCCATACACAGTCCTGAAAATGATTTTCAGCGCACGCCTTTGTAAATTACGCGCACCTGCTTATATAAACCATCTCCCTCGCTTTTAGTTTCAATATCGCCAATGTCATTAAGAGTTGTGTGAATAAGACGACGCTCAAAAGGATTCATCGGTTCAAGAAGAATTGAATTCTTTGTCTGTCTAACCTTATCGGCAGTAACGTATGCAAGACGAACAAGACTTTCCTCACGGCGGATTCTGTAATTCTCGCTGTCAAGAATAATTCTTACATCTTCGTGTCCAAGGTGGCCTGCATAAACATTTACAAGAAGCTGCATTGCATCAAGATTCTTTCCCTTGCGTCCAATAAGAATAGAAGAACTGTCGCTTGTAAGTTTTATTCCAATTTTCTTTTCTTCGCGGAACATAACTTCAACAGTAACTTCGTATCCCATCTTGTTTATCATCTCAGTAACAAAATCGATGATTTTTGATTCGAATTCACCTTGAGGCATGGGATTTGCAACCATTGCAGGATTATTTGCGCGGACAGTTGCATTCGGAATTTTTCCGTCAAATTCAGGGGAAACATGATCCTGTGAGTCAACAGTGTGAATTCTGATTTTTACATAACCTTTTTTGAAAAGAGTATTTTTCTGTGACTCAAGAATTTCTACATCAAACTGATCTTTTTCAAGACCAAGTTCAACAGCTGCCTTTTCTACAGCTTCTTTTTCTGTTTTTCCTTCATATTCGTAAACCATTTTATTCCTCCAAGAATTTTACTCAATAATCAGCGTGTTTTTTTCTTTCCGCCCTTGAATTTAAGAACGTTGCTGTTAACGACCGGTTTTGCTTTTTCCATTTCGGCACGCTTTTTCTTCATTACATTGTTAATAACAAGCTGCTGTCCAATCTGAAGAATGTTGCTTACAGTCCAGTAAAGGAGAAGTCCGCTCGGTACATTATAGAACAGGAAGAAGAACATAATAGGCATACCGTACATCATGAATTTCATCTGTTTCTGTGCAGCACCGCCACCTGCCGAACCGCCGTACTGTGTAATAACACCGTTAAAAAGCTGTGAAGCAGTATAAATAAACGGAAGAAGACGCAACGTATTCATCGTAAATCCCGAAATAAACGGAATATGTTTGTTCCATGTAAACAGAACGTCTCCCTTTGAAAGATCGTCAATCCATCCCGGAATAAATTCTGCTCCGCGGAACTCAAAGTAATTGTTGAATACATTGTAAAGAGCAAACAGGATAATCATCTGCAGAATCATCGGAAGACAACCCTTCATAGGATTATACCCGACTTCTTTATAAAGTTTCTGCATTTCTATACTAAGTTTCTGCTGGTCATCTTTGTACTTTTCCTGAAGTGCTGTCATTTTTGGCTGAAGTTCCTGCATCTTAAGGGAACCCATTGCAGAATTCTTATTCAGCGGGAACAAAACAATCTTCAAGATAATTGTAAGAACTATGATAGAAATTCCCCAGTTCTTCATTACAATATTTATTTTTTCGAGAATCCACTTGAGTACAATTTCAATCCATGAAAGCATTCCGCTTGTCTGCAAAGCCTGATTGAATTTTACTCCAGAAAGACCCCAGGAGTTCTTTTCCTTTGAATTGTATTTAATGAGCTCATTTTCACTTCTTGGTCCGACATAAATGTAGTAAGAATCATTTACATCGCCTGACTCAACAGGATTTCTTGTAAGGAAAATCTGGGCATTTTCATAATCATTGCTGCTCTGAACAGAAGTCTTTACATTGTTCTGCATGTTTAGAGGAGCAACAGGTTTTACAAGGGTAGTAAAATATTTTCCTGCAACACCAGCCCAGTCATACGGCTTGTCATATGTTTTATCTGTTATTGGTTTTACAGTTTTCTTTGACCCGTTGAACGAAATAAACTGTCTTACTTCGTAGCGGTCATGCTTTCTGTCATAGTGCGGTCCAATCTGCGGAGCCGTTCTTATGGTATAGGAAGCTCCGTTAAAGTCCAGTCCGCCGTCACCAGTTTTTAAGGTAACATCCAGTTTAAAGACATAATCATCAGTCATAAAGGTATACTTTTTTCCGAGAGTTACAGGGCGTGTATTTCCAGACTCGTCCTTAAACTCATACGTTTTGAAAAAACCGATTGTATAATCGTCAAATACTTTTACATTGAAGTTTTCGTTAATTACAGAAGATTCCGGTCCGCCGAACGAAAGTGAAAAGGCTCTGTTCATTTCAGAAACATTGTCTGCCATTTCGACACCCAGACCAGTATCTTTATCCTTATGTTCAAGAAGCTGGTAACTTATTATGTCTCCGCCTCTGTTTGTAAGAACAACTTTTGCTTTTTTTGTAGTGACTGTAAATTCCTGAAGAGGAATCTGATCGACTTTTGAAGTTTCATTATCTGCAGAAACAACGCTGTCTATCAAAGACTGTTCTTCGCGTGCTTTTTCTTCTTCCAGAGCTTTCTGTGCTTCAAGTTCAATCTGCTGTGCCTGGGCTGCGGCCTGCTGTTTTGGAGCAACATAAACTGTCTGTACAAAAAGAGACACAAACAGTACCAAAGTAGACAGAACTATAGCCAGAATGGTATTTTTGTCCATATTATTTTCCTTTTTTTCGCCGGATTATGGAACAGGATCGTATCCGCCTTTATTGAACGGATTACATCTGATTATTCTTTTTACGGCAAGATAAAAACCCTTTAGCGGGCCGTGTTTTCTTATTGCTTCCATAGCATACTGAGAACACGTCGGTGTAAATCTGCAACTCGGCGGAAATAAAGGAGAGATAAAAACTTGATAAAAACGTATTAAAGAACACAGGAATTTTGTAAAAAAATCCCTTAATCCTTTAATAAACCAGCCTTTTGGCATAATGTCTTAAATTTTTCACACCGCGATTGGAACGAGTCATTTCCGGGATATACTAGAAGGAGCATATCGTATCCGGTGTTCAGGTGTGTCTTAAAAAAGCGATATGTTTCACGGCTGTAGCGCCTGGATGTGTTTCGCTCCACAGCGTTTCCATAACCGCGGGGAAGTGGAAATCCGATTCGATTTATGTTTCGGTCATTCAGCATATAGAAGAGCTTTGCTCCAGCAACACTGACTCGCTTCCCTGTCTTAAAAAGTTTCTGGATGTCGGCAGGGCGCTTTATATGTTCTTCACGCTTAAAACGCCCCGTTTTTAACAAGTCCGCTTCCATCCGCTAAGAAAAATCAGTAAGGCTTCTTTTCGTCAGAAACAGTAAGCTTATGGCGACCCTTTGCTCTTCTTCTCGCGAGAACCATGCGACCTCCACGGGTTGCCATGCGTGCGCGGAATCCGAATTTTCTATTGCGCTTTACTTTACTAGGTTGGTATGTGCGTAACATATGATGACTCCTATATAAAAATAATAATTTCGATTACAGTAGTGCGTATATTAACATTAATCTTTTGAATTGGTCAACATACTTTGCCTTAAATCGTCAAAAATTGCTGCCAATTCCGGCGGAAGAGCCTTTTTTGGAGCAGTTTCATGCTTTTTATCAACAGAAATTCCTGTTTTTTTAATAATTTTCTCTTCTTCATCAAGACGTTGCTGCATTTTTGACCTGGTATCGCTGTCTTTTTCCTGCATATTCCGCGTGTCAAAAATTTCTCCGCGGTGTCCTGCAAGTCTGTAAACTACATTCGTAATCTTTATCTGCGGAATATCACGCTCAAGTCCGGTCATGATATATTTTTTGTGAAGACGCAGCAGTTCTATCCAGCCGGGATGATCTGCTTCTACCAGAAGAATTCCATTTTTGTAGTCAATTACGCGGCTGTGGTCTGCAAGTTTCTGTCCTTCGTTTGGTGAACGTCCTTTTATGCGGCAAAGAACATTTTTCCACACATTGTAAATATTCAGAGCATCACCTGCATTTGCCGTACGTATATTTTCAAATGCACTTTCTATTACAAAAGATATTTTTTCTGCTTCTTCCATTTTTTTCCCTTTCAAAAACTGAATGATTCAGTCTATATTTGCTTCCAGTTTCCTTTTTCAATTGAATAAACCCTTGTCGCATCGGTTTTGTAATGTTCATAAGGTTCACCCGGGAGAAATGTACAAAAAAGCTGGTCGTAATCGGGAAGAAGTGTCGTTACACGCCGCCTCTTTTCGGGGTCCAGTTCCAAAAGCACATCGTCCATAAGAAGAACGGGCTTTTTTGAAGTTGCATGAGTATAAAATACAGCCTGTGCAGTTCTGAGTATAAGGGCAAGAAGCCGTCTCTGTCCTGTAGATGCAGTCGGAACAAAGGCACTTCCTTTGCGGACAAAAACAATTCTGTCACGGTGGGGACCGGTCAGTGTTGTACCCATTACACGTTCAGCCTCGCGGTGTGAGTGAACAATGTCATACACTTCGGAAGGGGAGGGCAAGACTTCTGCATTTTTTTTCCATGAAGGGCAGTATCTTATACTTACGCCGTCTATTCCGGTTACTTCCTCATAAAGCCTACCGAAAATCTGGTTAAAGCTGAAAACTGCATCATTTCTTTTTTTCTGTATTTCAATTCCGTTTTGAACAAGCTGGGCATCATAAGTATCTATCAAATCAAAGGCTTTGTTTTTTAACGAAAGGTTTCTGTTTTTCAAAACACGCTTGTAACGGCGCATAACGTCAATGTAAAGAACATCGTACATGCTCAGGGACTGGTCTATAAAAAAACGGCGCCTCTCCGGAGAACCAACAGCAAAATCCAAATCGTCATGATTGTAAAGAACACACGGCATCGTATTAATTAATTCCTTACGATCATGAAGGATTTTTCCGTCTTTTTCGATTTTTTTGTCTATTTTGTTTGCATTCCTTATAATCTTTATTGAAGTTGTATGAGTTGAACCGTTTTCTTCCCTGTATAAAGTATGCAGCGCACAGGCAGATTCAGAATTCCGTATAATTTCAGAGTCTGCCCTTGTTCTAAAAGACGCTCCGTAGGCAGAATAGTAAAGGGCCTCAAGCAGATTGCTTTTACCCTGGCCGTTTTCTCCCGTAAAATAAACTTCTCTCGCAAGAAGATCGATTGTCTCGTTTTTGAGATTTCTGAAATTTACGGGATTAAGAGACAGAAACGGCACTATTCTTTCTGCATCGGCATTATTATGTCAAAATAGTCTTCGGCCGGCTCAGGACGCATTGTTATTGCTTTCATCTCGGCAGTAAACTCGAAGGCTATTCTCTCACAGTCCATTCCGCGCAAAGGCTCATCAATATAGCGGTAATTAAGTGCTATGACTGCAGGTTCACCGGAATATTCACACGGAATTTCTTCTGATGAACTTCCAAGGTCTGCCTGCTGCGAACTTATTTTAAGTACACCATCGCTTATGTCAAAGAAAATTCTTCCTGACTTTTTGTCTACCATAAGTGCAACACGCTTGAATGCACCCATAAGTTCATCTTTCTGTACTTTAAACACAAAATCCTGGTGGTCGGGAATTACACGTGAATAATTGGGAAACTGTCCTTCAATAAGCACTGAACCAAAACTGTAACTTCCGAACTTAAAGAAAATCATTTTGTCCACAATTGCCATAAAAATGTTTCCTTCAACAGGAGCATGCTTTAAAATAATATTCAGAATTTTGGGATGAACAATTGCAGGTGTGAAATCACTTACTCCGGCAAGAATATTTTTTGAAGCAAAACTCAGGCGACGACCGTCAGTTGCAATAAGATTCAGCGAATCATCTTTTTTCTCAAAATATACGCCGTTCATAAAATAGCGTGTTTCATCAACGCTTACTGCAAATGCTGTATGAAGAATCATTTCCTTAAGTTCTTTAGAAGGAATCTCAAAATAAGGAACCTTTTCTGCAGAATCAAATTCGGGGAACTTTTCTTCTGACATGCTCTTCATCTGGAATCTGATTTTTTTAAGAACAGGTTTGATTGTTACTGTTATTGATTTTTCATTGTCAGGGCTTTCTTCCTGAATGAATTCAACATCACCTTCCGGCAGTGACTGGAGAATTCCCATAAATTTATCACAGTAAACTGTCGTTGTTCCTTCTATATCAATATTTACAGGAATTTGTGTTTGGAAATTTACTTTTATATCTGTTGCCTTAATGGTAAGAGTATTATTCTCTGCAATCAACAAAACATTTGAAAGCATAGAACCGGCATTCTTTGTAGAAATAATTTCCTGGGCGATAGATATTTCTTTTATCATCGCATCTTTTTCAAAAGTAAATTTCATAAAAAACTCCTATAAGTTATTAAGGTAATCTTTTGGGATTACACCGGGTATTTCAAATTTAATTCACGCTCTTATTAAA
>ERZ1034719.216-NODE-216-length-39071-cov-6.662882_pt1 | contig 39071 bp, 32 predicted proteins | sample MGYA00520703_ERZ1034719 | MGnify/ENA primary metagenome ERZ1034719 (study PRJEB33766, sample SAMN09781716) | gut metagenome | biome: gut microbiome | host: Homo sapiens | place: Madagascar | study: EMG produced TPA metagenomics assembly of the PRJNA485056 data set...
GAGCTCATACGCTGCCCCGACCGTATTCAGCCAACGGTACCTTGATGACCTTCTGCCCGTTCACCATTTCTTCCACATAAGCGTTGACATCCGCAAGCGTCTTCTGCTGCATCACGAAGAAAACACCGATCTTCCCGGTAATCTTCTTGACGAGCTGCAAGATGAGCAGCATCACCAGTACGGCGACCAGCGTCAGATAAAAGCTGACATAGAGCATACAGACAAATACCGTCACGATGGTGAAGACCGAGGAAATGAGCTGTGCCATGGACTGTGCGATCATCTGACGGAGGGTATCGGTATCGTTGGTGTAAAGGCTCATAATATCGCCGTGGGTGCGGGTATCAAAGGCACGGATGGGGAGGCGCTGCATTTTTTCAAACATTTCGTCCCGAATCTTTTTCAGCGTTCCCTGTGCGATGGTTACCATGACACGGTTATAAAAAAGCGTGGCAAGAACACCAATCAGATAGACTGCGCCGATCACGACCAGCATTTTCAAAAGCTGTGTAAACACCGGGGCAGAGCTTGTGAGCAGCGGCGCGATATAATCGTCGATCAGGGATTGCAGGAACAGCGCCGAAACAGCGGACGCAATGGCGCTGAGCAAAATGCAAACCACCACAAAAATGAGCTGTCCCTTATAGTCCTTCATATAAGAAAGCAACCGCCGCAGTGTCTTGGTGTCAAATTGCTGCTTCTGCATCATATCTCCCGAAACCAGTCCGTTTTTCTTATTCATGTTCACTGTCTCCTTTCTTCTGGGATTCATACACTTCTCTGTAAATATCGCAGGTTTTCAGCAATTCATCATGCGTTCCGCACGCTGCGATTTTACCATCGTCCATAACAACGATTCGATTGGCGTGCTGTACGGAGCTGACACGCTGTGCAATGATGATTTTGGTCGTATCCGGGATGAACTCGGCAAATGATTTTTGGATGGAAGCATCCGTTTTGCTATCAACAGCAGAAGTGGAATCGTCCAGAATCAGAACCTTTGGTTTTTTCAGCAGAGCGCGGGCAATACAAAGCCGCTGCTTCTGACCGCCTGATACATTGGTGCCGCCCTGCTCAATATAGGTATCGTACTTGTCTGGGAAGCTCTGAATGAACTCATCTGCACAGGCCAGACGACAGGCTTCCTCGATTTCTTCATCTGTGGCGCTTTCATTGCCCCAACGCAGATTTTCTTTGATCGTGCCGGAGAACAGTTCGTTCTTTTGCAGCACCATGGCAACGGCATTGCGTAATACGTCCAAATCATATTTACGCACATCCACGCCGCCCAACAATAACTGACCGGAACTCACATCATAGAGCCGCGGAATGAGCTGTACGAGGCTCGACTTGGAAGAGCCCGTGCCGCCGATGATGCCAACGGTCTGCCCGGAGGCGATAGAGAGGTCAATGTCGCTCAGCACCTTCTTGTTCGCTTTCGCCGCACACGCAAAGCTTACCTGCTCAAAGCGGATGGAGCCGTCCCTGACGGTCATTTCCGCGCCGGTCGGGTTGGCAATATCCGTTTTTTCCTCCAGCACTTTCGCAATACGGCGGGCAGAGGCAAGGGAGATGGTGATCATGGTAAAAACCATGGAGAGCATCATCAGCGCCATCAGAATCTGTGTGGCATAGGAAAAGAGCGCCGTCAGGTCACCGGTGGTCATGCCCAGCGCGGCGTTGTTGCCGCTGGCAACGATCGCTTTTGCGCCAATCCACGAAATCAGGATCATGCAGGCGTACATGAAGAACTGCATAATGGGCGAGTTGAAGGCCAGCAGTCGTTCTCCGGCAGCAAAATCCTCATAGATACTCTGAGAAATGCCTTTGAACTTTTTGATTTCGTGATTCTCCTGATCAAAGGATTTCACCACACGGATGCCCCGGACATTTTCCTGCACGACATTGTTGAGCGTGTCATAGGTGCGGAACACCCGGTTAAAAAACGGCCCGACCTTGCGGATGATCAAAAGCAGCAGCACCGCCATAATGGGAATGACCGCAAGGAAAATGAGTGCAATGGTCGTGTTGATGCGGAAAGACACGATCATGGAAAATACCAGCATGACAGGGCCGCGCACTGCCATGCGGATCAGCATTTGATAGGCATTCTGAATATTGGTCACGTCGGTTGTCAGGCGGGTGACGATGGAAGCAGTGGAGAACTTGTCAATGTTGGAAAAGGAAAAGGTCTGCACATTGTCATACATATCCTGCCGCAGATTGGCGGAAAAGCCCACCGAGGTTTTTGCGGCAACGTGGGCGGAAAGCACGCCGGTCAGCAGCTGTAGGACAGCAAAGACCAGAATTATGGTGCCGAGCTTCCAGACCGCCGCCATCTCTCCCGGCTCGATCCCCTGATCGATCAAGTCCGCCATGCGAAGCGGGATGAGAATTTCGAAGGCGGCCTCCAGAACGGAGAGCAGAATGGTGAGTATGGAGCCTTTCTTGTATTCTCGCAGGATCCCCAGCAAGGTTTTTGTCATTTTGTTCCTCCTTTATATCCGCGTGTAGCAAGCTACATATAAGAGCGACAGAAAAGCCGATCGGCTATCGGCTTTTACGCTAAATGTTCCGCAACGGTGATCAGAAGCTTTCGCAGCTGCTCGCGCTCCTCGGGAGAAAGGGGGGATAAAAGCATTTGCTCGCTTTCCAGCCGGTTCTGCTTCATATCCTTGTCAAGAGCCTCTGCCTGCACGGTCAGCTTGACATTCTTGTTGCGCCCGTCCTCGCAGGGCCAGCATGTCACATAGCCGCTTTGCTCCATGCGCGAAACAAGACCGACGACGGTGGGGTGAGCGACACCCAAAAAGGTTTCGATCTCCTTTTGTGTGGCCTGTCCACCCCGGCTGCTGAGGTATAGAAACACTCTGCCCTGGGACATGGTTAAATGGTACTGCTTCAGCTCAGCATCGGCTCTCACCGCCAGCTTATCATTGATGCGCTTGATGAGGTAGCCGACATCGTTCTTCATCACTGGGATTCACCTCTGTATGTAGTATGCTACACATGGTAACAAAAAAGCATCAGAATGTCAAGCGCTTCTGCAAAAAACGTTTTTTCGCGTGCACTCGGCGCTTTTTACTTCCTGCCGCTCTGCGGCAGCGTGACCTGAAAGGTGATGATGCCGCTTTCGTAGCGAGCGCTGATGCGCCCGTGATGGCGGGTCACGATGGCCTTGGCGGTGGACAGTCCAATGCCGCTCCCGCCGGTCGCGCGGGCACGGGAGGAGTCTGCACGGTAAAAGCGGTCAAAATAGTGGGGCAGCTGCGCGGCATCTATTCCGGCACAGGGGTTGGAGAGCGCCAGCTCCACGAGATTTTTGATGAGGCTGTCCATGCGCTGGATCTGCTCCTGCCCGCTTTCGAGCCACGGACGGTTTTCCTCCGTTTCTTCGATCAATCCCAGGTCGGCGGACAAGATTGCAAGGGGCGTTTTCAGCTCATGGGAGGCGTCTGTCACGAATTGCCGCTGCCGCTCCCAGTTTTCCGCAAAGGGGCGCGTGGCGCGCTTGGAGAGTACCAGCAGCAGGAGAAATACGATCCCTGCGCAGAGGACAAAGACCGCCGCTATCACGCGGAACACCGCATAGGCGGATTGCAGCTGCATGAAGCAGTCGACGACGATCAGCGTATATCCGCCGGATTCGTTTTCAAATCTTCCGAAGCGATACTGTCCGACATAGCCCTTGTCTGTCCCCTTGGAAACGATCTGCTCGATCGTGGAAACAACGGTCTGCCGATCCAGCGCGGCAATGTGTTCAAGATCGACCGCGCTGACGGCGTCCTCCGCCGTCAGGCGCACAATGAAATAGCGGGTCTCAAACGGCGTTTCCGGCGTGATCTGAAAGCCTGCGTGGGCGGAGGGGCTTGCGTTGCCGTCCGGCACCGGGAATTCGCCATCGTTCTGATATAGGATGTCGATGGCCTTGTCTGCCCGGCTTGCGGCAACGCAGTAATTCCCGATGCCGATGGTCGCGCAGAGAACCGCCATGGTCCCCAGCAGCGACAGCATGGCGATGGCGATGAATTTTTTCCGCAGCGTTCGGATCATGCGATCTCCTCCAATAAGTATCCCTGTCCGCGGCGGGCGGCAATGCGGACATTGGATCCTACCATTTCCAGCTTTCGACGCAGATAGGAGATATAGGCCCAGACGACATTCAGCTCCGTGTCGCTGTCATAGCCCCAGATGCGCTCCATGAATTGCTCCGTGGAGATCAGCCGTCCCTTTTGCCGCATCAGCAGCTCCAGCATTTGAAATTCTTTGCTGCTCAGGCGCACGGAAGCGCTTTCACCGACCAGCTCGAAGGTAGAACGGTTTAATGTTGTGTTGCCGACGGTGAGAAGGCTTGGGGTATAGGCGACGCCGCGGCGGGTCAGCGCCCCCACACGCGCCACGAATTCTCTGGGGTCAAAGGGCTTAGGGAGATAATCGTCCGCGCCGCCGGTCAATCCCGCTACGCGGTCCTCAATCTGGCTTTTTGCCGTCAGCAGAAGGACGGGAGTCGCAACGCCCTGCTCCCGCAGAGCGGTCAGAACCTGAAGCCCGTCCAGCTTCGGCATCATGATATCCAGTACCAGCGCGTCATAGTTTTCCGCAAGGCCATAGTCCAGCGCGTCCTGCCCGTTGTTGACCACATCCACGGAATAATGCTCCCGCTTGAGCAGCGCCTCCAGCGCGCGGGTCATGGCAGCTTCGTCATCGGCCACTAAAACTCTCATATCGGTTCCTCCTCATGGTGTTCGATCAGATCGCGGATGGTTTGCAGGGAAAGATCTGTAGAGGTGATCTCGTCGGCGCAGCGTTTCAGCTCCTGTACCAGCAGCGCCTGATCCGGAATGTTCTGCTTATATTTGAGCTGATGCTCGATATTGGCCCAGCAGTCCATGGCGATGGTGCGCAGCTGGACCTCCAGCCATACGGTTTTTTGGGAATTTCCCAGAAAGCGCAGCGGCATCGAAAGGATCATGTGATAGCTTCGATAGCCGTTGGGCTTCGGGCTGCGGATATAATCCTTTTCCGTTTGGAGCTGCACGCAGGGGATGGCGCGGATCAGCTCCGCCGTGCGGTCGATATCCTGAATGAACGGACAGACCAGACGGACGCCCGCAGCGTCAAAGACGTTTTTCATCGCGCTTTCCGCCGTGACGGGAAAAGCGAGCCTTTGCAGCTTTTGCCGCATACTCTCCGCGCTTTTGATGCGCGTTTGAAACGACGCGACCGGGTCACGGTTTCCCAGCTGCACCTCGTAGCGGCGGATCATATCCATGCAGGAGAGAAACTCGGAGATCGCGCCTTCCAGCAGGATCAGGTTCTCTCCGTAGAACTCCCGCTCCGCCGATGTTACTTCCGGTACTGAATAGTCCATGATCGACCTCCCTGCTGTCATTGTAAGTCATTGAGGTACAGGCCGCAGCGCAGGCGGTCGCTCTCGTCCAGCGTCAGCAGCAGCGTCAGATGCTCTGCCTCGGCTTTGACGGAGATATGCCCGACGCCGTTTTCATCTGTGGAGGCGTCTGTCACCGCAGCGGCGGTAAAATGCAGTGCGATGCGGCTGATCTCCCGGCCGTCGCTTCCTGCAAGGATCAAGGTCGCCTCGTTATCTTTCGGCACTTGAAAGGAGGATGCTTCTCCGCAATCGTTCAGCGCGGCGGACTGTTCTGTTTGCCGGCAGCGGATACGAACGCTGCCTCTGCGTATCGCCATTCCGTTTTCATATCGGAAAACCGTCGTAAGTTCCAAATTTTCTTCCTGTTCTGATTCTATCGCGGATTTGTGAAATAAGTTTGAATATGCACAAAAAACAAGAAATAAGCAGACGAGCAAACAGGCGGGGATCGAGGCCCTGCGGATGAACTTCATGGAAAAGCACCTCCCTTCAAGCTGGCTCCATCATACGAGGCGGACTCAAAAACAACTTAAAAAACGGAGAAAATGAATTTTTAACTTGCTTTTAAGTTGGGCATCTACAATGGGGGCATCCGAAAAAGAAGGAGGGTGTGTTCCTTTGATCGAAATTGAACACCTGAGCAAGCGATACGGCGAGAATCTGGCGGTTTCCAATCTGAGCGTTACCATCGAAAGCGGTCAGATCTACGGCTTCCTCGGCCCCAATGGAGCGGGGAAGTCCACCACCATGAATATCATGGCCGGCTGCCTTTCCGCAACGGAGGGTCATGTGCGCATCGGCGGCTACGATATTTTTGATGAACCGGAAAAGGCCAAAAGGCTCATCGGTTATCTCCCCGAGCAGCTGCCGCTCTACCTGAACGAGACGCCGCTGGAATACCTGCGCTTTGTAGGGGAGGCCAAGGGCCTGCGTGGAGCGGAGTTGACGGTACAGATCGCCGATGCCGTGGCGCGCACGGGCATTGAGCCGGTTCGAAACCGCAGGATATCCACGCTTTCCAAGGGCTACCGGCAGCGCGTGGGCATTGCGCAGGCGCTGCTCGGCAGACCGGAGGTCATCATTCTGGATGAGCCGACCGTCGGCCTTGACCCCATCCAGATCATCGAGATCCGAAATCTGGTCAAGGAGCTTGGAAAGCGCCACACCGTCATTTTCAGCTCCCACATTCTCTCCGAGGTGCAGGCCATCTGTGACAAGATCCTCATCATTTCCAAAGGGAAACTGACGGCGCTTGGCACGCCTTTAGAGCTGGAGCGCCAGCTGCGCTCGGCGGGCGAGATCGTGCTCACAACAGACGCGGAGGCGGAAAAGGCGCGGGCGCTGCTCTCGGCACTGCCCCATATCACGCAGGTCGAGCCCGCGGAGAGCGCGGCAGACGGCGCGGTGACCATGCACCTCAAAACGGACTGCGAGGATATGCACGCAGTCTCCCGCAGCATTTTCTTTGCCTTTGCAAAGGAGGATCAGGCGCTTTTGGAGTTGTCTGTCCGGAAGGCCAGCCTGGAGGATGTATTCCTTGAGCTGATGGAGAGCGGTCAAGCGGAAGAATCTGAGCAATACACCGAAGAACCAAACGAAACGGAGGTGGACGCTTAATGGGCGCAATTTTTCGCCATGAGCTGCGAAACTATTTCCACTCACTGACTGCCTATGTATTCGGCGCGTTTCTGCTGGCAGTGGTGGGACTTGGTTCCGTGCTCTACAATTTGCAGGCGGCGGTGAGCAACTTTGAGTTTGTGCTCAGCTTTGCAAGCATCATTTTCGTGGTCATCGTTCCGATCCTGACCATGCGCACTCTGGCGGAGGAACGGCGGCAGCGGACAGACCAACTGCTCTATTCTCTGCCTATCACCACCGCGCAGGTGGTATTGGGCAAGTATTTCGCCCTTCTTGTGGTGTACCTCATCCCGCTGGCGGTCGTTTCTCTCTACCCGCTGCTGTTTTCCCAGTTCGGCGAGGTGTATCTGCCCACCTCCTACGGCTCTCTCTTTGCCTTTTTCCTGATGGGCGCGGCGCTGCTGGCGGTGGGAATGTTCCTCTCCTCGCTGACGGACAATCAGGGCTTCGCCGCCGGTATCGGCATCGCGGCGATCTTGCTGAACTATTACAGCGTGAGTCTTGCGGAGTACACCTCGTCCACGGCCATGGGATCTTTGATCGCACTGTACGTCATCGCGCTGCTGCTGGGTGTGGTGATCCGCGGCCTGACCCGGAACGAGAATCTTGCCTACGGCGTGACCTTTGTGCTGATCGCAGCACTCTCGGTCGCCTACTTTGTGAACAGCAGCGCCTTCGAGGGGCTGCTGCCGGATATCATGACAAAGCTTTCGTTGTTCCGCCAGTTCAGCAGCTTTGTCAACGGCGCATTTGATCTGACCGCCATCGTCTACTACGTCAGCGTCATGGGATTCTTCCTGTTTTTGTCGGTGCAGTCATTGGAGAAGCGGAGGTATAACTGATGAAAAAGCTTTCTTTCAAAAGGGCCTCCGTTCCCTCTGACCAGAACCGGAACGCCCTGCGGGGCGGCTCCTATTCACTGGTCGTCACGGCCATCGTGCTGGCGATCCTGATTGCGGTGAATGTGTTCGCCTCGGCGCTGCCGAAGTCCATGACCAACTATGACATCAGCTCCAGCAAGCTCTACTCCATCACCAGCAACACAAAGGTCGTGGTCAACAATCTTCAGCAGGATGTGACCATCTATTGGGTCGTGCAATCCGGCGAGGAAAACGATGTGATCGAAAACCTGCTGAGCAAGTACGAAAGTCTGTCCGACCACATTGAGGTGGTGAAAAAGAACCCAGACATCTATCCCACCTTTACCCAGCAGTACACCAGCGAGAGCGTCCCCAACAACAGCCTGATCGTTGAGAGCGGCGAACGCAGCCGTTATATCAGCTACAATGATATTTACGTTCAGACTACGGATATGTACTCCTATTCCTACTCCACCTCCTTCGACGGCGAGGGCGCCATCACCTCGGCTATCGACTATGTGGTAAACGAGGAGCAGCCCAAGCTCTACCTCGTGGAGGGCCACGGCGAGGCCGACCTCCCCGGCACCTTTGCCGAGCAGGTGGAAAAGGACAACATCGAAACGGAAAGCCTGTCCCTTCTCCATACGGAAACCATTCCGGAGGACGCGGACTGCCTGATGATCTACGCTCCGGAAAGCGATCTGTCAGAGGATGAGCAAAATTTGCTGGCGGACTATGTGGCAGGCGGCGGCAAGCTGCTGGTAGTTGCCGGGCCTACCCGCGAGAACGGAATTTTAGAAAACCTGTACAGCCTGCTTTCTGACTACGGCGTGGAGCCGGCGGAGGGGATCGTGGTCGAGAGCGACTCCAACTACTATTCCGCTTTCAGCGGTCCAGCAGCAATTTTGCCGGAGCTGCACAGCAATGACATCACTGATTCTCTTATCGACGCCAATTACTCCGTTCTCATGCCCATCGCACTGGGCCTGACTGTGGAGGATCCCTATAGCGGCGCCGTAACGGAGCTGCTGACCACCTCGGATACCTCCTTCAGCAAGGCGGCGGGCTACGCCATGTCCACCTACGATCACGAGGACGGCGACATCGACGGCCCCTTTGCCACGGGTGTTTCTGTGCGCCCCGGCGACGGAGAAATGGTGTGGTTCACCTCGTCCTATTTCCTCGAGGACGCCTATAACGCCTCGTCTTCCGGCGCCAACGGCGACCTTGTTATGAATGCGCTGGCGGATATGATCGGCGAGAGCGAGGCCATGGCGATCCGCAGCAAGTCGCTGAACTATGACTACCTGTCCATCAGCGGCTCGACGGCTTCGCTGCTGAAGGTGCTGATGATCGGCGCGTTCCCGCTGGCTTACCTCGGCATCGGCGTGGGCGTTGTGCTGACAAGAAGGAGGAAGCAAAATGAAGCGGTCTAAAAAACTTTGTATCCTCTTGGGCATTCTCATTGCAGTCTGCCTCGCAGCGCTGGTTGCAATGCTCTCAGAGGAGAAGAAGGAGGAGATCAAAACCAGCGGTGAAACGGTTTTATCCGTTGAATCGGCAAAAGTGACGGCACTGTGCTGGGAGCAGGACGGAACAACATGGAGCTTCCACCGTGGCGATGACGGTTGGCAGTACGATGACGATGCAGAATTTCCCGTCAGCGACAGTGCCATGGACGCACTTTTGGAGCCGTTTCGCTCGTTGAGCGCAGCGTTCACCATTGAAAATGCCGAAGATCTCGGACAGTACGGATTAGATGCGCCGACCTGCACCATCACACTGACTACGGATGATAAAACCTACACAGTGAAGCTGGGAGATTACAGCACGATGGATTCCCAGCGCTACATGGACATTGGGGACGGCAATGTGTATCTCGCCGCCAGCGATCCGCTGGACGCATACGATGTAGAGCTGAAAGACCTGATTGCCAACGACGATGTGCCGTATTTCGATGAGGTCAGCCAGATCCGCTTTGCGGGAAGCGAGGATTACAGCGTGATTTATGACGAAGACGGCAAGAGCATCTGCGCCGATGACATCTACTTTACCGTGGACGGAAAGCCGCTGGATACCAGCCGGGTCAACTCCTATATCAGCGTCCTGCGCTATCTGGAACTCACCGACTATGTGACCTACAAGGTCACGGACGAAGAACTGTCCGCCTATGGTCTGGACGATCCTGAGCTGAGCGTCAGCGTGGACTACACGGACGATGGAACCTCCGACACCTTTGTGCTGCACATCAGCAGAGATCCCTCGGAGAAGAAAGCTGCCGCAGATGCGGAGGACGAGGAAGCTTCGGACATTACCGCCTATGCGCGTGTGGGCAATTCCAAGATCATTTACCAGATCTCCGGCAGCAGCTATCGCTCGCTCATGACAGCCGGCTACAATGACCTGCGGCATCAGGAGATCTTCTCCGGCAACTTTGATGATGTGACCGGCATAGATGTTACGCTGGACGGCGAGACCTATACGCTCACCTCTCAGAAGGATGGCAAGGAGCGGACATGGCTCTGCGAGGAAGCGGAAATCGAGATCGGTGATTTGCGGGACGCACTGGAGGTGCTGACCGCGGAGGGGTTCACCTCCGAAAAGGCCACCGGCCAACAGGAAATCAGCCTGACGCTGCACTTGGATCATGAGGACGAACCGGAACTCACGATCACGCTGTACCGCTGCGACGGCAGCAAATGTTTGACCGTCGTTGACGGAAAGAGCGTCGCCTATGTCCCACGCGGCGAGATGGTGACGCTGGCGGAAGCTGTCCGTGTCTTTGCCCTGAACTGAATCATAAAACAGAGCAGCACAAACCTGCCTGAGTAGATCGGGCGGGCTTGTGCTGCCTCTGCAAGACGCCCAACGAGCCCGCTGCGTTCCCAGAACGCTGGAAGCACTGAGGGCGGATGGGGGCTGATCGTTCATCGTCTTCAAAATAGTGTAGGAAATATTGCGGATCTCTCAGTATGTAATTCACCGCAGGAGGTTTATGTTGTTCTAAAGGCTGGGTTCTTTGCAAAAAATAGTAATTCGTGTGGGAAAGCGTAAAATCCCTTTTACTCTTGGACATTTCATGCTATACTGTGAACAATAGAAGAGGTATTGAGTAGAGGTATTTTAATATGGATTTGTTTATTCCAAAAGACACTCTGGACTTACTGTCTTATCGATCGACACTTGGGCAAAGCCTGAAACAAATTTCTCTGAGCGCAACACCAATCAACTTGATTCTCGATGATATCGCGAAATACAGAGCAGGATACATTGATACACTCGTTCAGGAAAATTTGATAGGTTCTCGCTTCAAAAGCGATGACTCCATCATGCGAAAATATGAAAAGACGCTCGCCAACCACGGCGGCTTTAAGCAGTGCTTTAATGATGTGCTTGGTTTTCGGCTTCGCTTTGATGAGTATCCAGTTAGCTTCCCAGACTATTTCAGAGTTGTTGATTTGCGGAATGGAAAACAGGTGGATGATGGTTATCGTGCGATCCATCTTTATTACCAGCGGGATAATTTGGCATACCCGATAGAAGTGCAGCTATGGTGTGGCAAAGATTATTACTTCAACCTCTGGAGCCACCAGTATGTCTACAAGTACAAAAGCCCGGAAATCGGAAAAAAGCTTTATCAGGAGTATATTGCCGGTTTGATCAAAACTGAGCAGGACTTTCAAAAGAGATTGGAGGCGTGTGACAATGGGCGATAAAAAGATATACATCGTTGCAAAAATCTTTGATCAGCAGGGCTGCCTTGCCTACCTCTGCAAGACGCCCAACGAGGCCCGCTGCCTTCCCGGAACGCTGGAGGCACTGAGGGCGGATGGGGTGCAGATCGTTATTCTGGATTCCCCTGAGATATATTCTGAGTATGCGCCCTATACCTATATTGAGGATTTGAAAGAGTTCATCGATAAGGTTGCGCAAATGAACCGAGTCGCGTGACCCGCAAGGCGTGCAGACTACTATTTGACTACTATCGCGAAAAACCTCGGAAGCCCTGCCCTGTAAGGCTTCCGAGGTTTTTTTGTAAAATGGCGGAAATTTGTGCGATACCAACCAAACCCTTGCGCCGCAGGGCTTTCCGGCTTGACGGCCTGATAACTCCGACTCTGAAGGCCGCTGGTTCGAATCCAGTCGGGTATACCAAAATGTGTTGATGAAAGATGCAGCACAGAAAGCACCGCGCTTTTGCGCGGTGTTTTCACATATTTATCATCTTTTTCGCCGCAAAAAGTTTTAAAAACAGTTTTTTCAAAAAGCAGTTTTTCCCCGCGACAGGCGACATTTTCGAGATGCAGCCGGTTGATTTTATGAACGGATGCGACTCGAACGCCGAAGCATGGGTGCTTCACTCTTGCTGCTACCTGGCGCATCTCACTTCTCTCTCACATTTGGGCAAAGAAAAGCCAGAGGAAGCGAATGCACGCCTCTGGCGTGCGTCCGCTTCCTCTGGCAACCGCGGCCCCGCTGGGCTGCGTGGTCTTATTATTCGTCTGCCAACATTGCGCTCCCTTGGCATTGTTCGTCGCTTTGGCAGGGTATCAGTCCCTTTCACCAACGAACAATGCCGTATTCAGGAAAGAAAGGTGAAGAATCGCAAGAGTCCCTATCTTGAAGTGATCAGCAGCTTACAATGACACTTTATAAATTCAGGGAATATTTTAAAAATCAATTCAGCGCTGGATGCGGCCGGAACCATCGCCGTCGGCCAACTTTTCCACCTCGGCCGCTGTAACCATGTTATAATCGCCCTCGACGGTATGCTTGAGCGCGGAGGCCGCCACGGCAAATTCCACAGCCCGCTGATTGCCCTTACCGGCGAGCAGTGCGTAAATCAGACCGCCGCCGAAGCTGTCGCCGCCACCCACGCGGTCAACGATATGCAAGTCATATTTTTTGGAGAAATGGTATTCATCGCCGACAGCGTCAAACAGCATGGCGCTCCAACCGTTGTCGGACGCCGAGCGGGACTCGCGCAGCGTGATAGCGACCTTTTCAAAGCCAAACCGATCAGCAAGCTGTCTTGCAACGGACTTGTAGCCCTCGCGGTTGATCTCGCCGGCATAGATATCGGTCGCCTCCGCCTCAATGCCGAACACATCCTTGGCATCCTCCTCGTTGGAAATGCATACGTCCACGTACTGACACAGATCAGTCATGGCCTCCCGTGCCTGCTGACGGCTCCACAGCTTGCCGCGGTAGTTGAGATCACAGCTAATCCTGACCCCGTGTGCCTTCGCCGCCTTGCAGGCGTCACGGCAGGCATCCACCATGTTGGGGCCGAGCGCAGGCGTGATGCCGGTAAAGTGGAACCAGTCCGCGCCTTTAAAAATCACATCCCAGTCGAAGTCGGAGGGAGTGGACTCCTGAATGGCAGAATGCGCCCGGTCATAAATGCAAACGGAACCGCGCTGAGACGCGCCTTTCTCATTATAGTAGATACCGATACGGTCGCCTCCACGCACGCTCATAGAGGTATCCATGCCGTAGCGGCGCAGAGAGTTGACCGCAGCCTGTCCGATGGCATGCGCGGGCAGTTTGGTGACGTAGACGGCATCAAGGCCGTAGTTAGCCAGCGAAACAGCTACGTTAGCTTCCCCGCCACCGAAAGAAAACTCCAAGTGGTCCGCCTGAACAAAGCGCTCATAATTGTATGGCTGGAGACGAACCATTCAACCGCGCAATATCCGACCGCCATATAGATTTCCACCTTGATAAAAAGGGAGGGCCTGAGGAAATCTTCCTCAGGCCCCAAAACAGGCGCTTACAGCTTATCCTCACGCATAAAATGAGCATTGGTCCCATCAATGGAGAAGAACTCATCTGCTGCACGCCGACCGATGTCATCTGGGTACTTAGATATCTCATTCAAGTACTCTTTTTCATCTACATTGGTAAACGCGCCGTCTCGCATTATGACCTTGCCGTCCACTGCAACCAGCGAAACCTCGGATCCCCTGGCACTGTAAACCAGATTAGGTACCATGTTGCGCATTGGGTAGGTGTACACCGGCAACATGGAGGGACAACTGAGATCTATAGCAATATAGTCCGCGCATTTTCCAGGCTCAAGAGAGCCTACGGTATCGCCCAAGCCAATCGCTTGGGCACCCTCAATGGTGGCCATACGCAGGGCCTTCCAGGCGGGCATAACTTCCGGATTCTGATACTTGATCTTGTTGAAGAGGCAAACATTTTTCATCTCATTGATGATGTTATGGCAGTTGTTGCCCGGAGCCTGATCGGAACCCAAGGCCACCACACCGCCCGCCTGCTGGAAAACAACACTTGGGCAGACAATGCCATCAATGATGCCGATCGAACCCGGATTAACGATCATTGAGGCACCTCGTTTGGCAATAAGGGCAGCTTCCTCATCTGTACAGTCAGTAAGATGGACTGCAATAAGAGATTCATCCAGATAGCCCAACTCATCCAGAAAAGCTGTAGGACGCTTGCCATAGCGCTGGACGATCTGATAGGTCTCTCGATCTCCTTGCTGCACATGCATATGGATTTTGGTACCCCGCTCCTTGACCGCCTTTTGGATACGCAACAGCATCTCCGGGCTGACAAAGTCAGCGCCCTGCGGGCCAAACAGGATCTTAATCCGTCCCCCTGCCTTGTTGTTCCATTTATTATACAGATCAATGTTTCGATTCAGGCTCTCCTCTCCCATGGCATCATCAAACTCATAGAGTTCGCCCGGTTGATAAACCCGTCGTTTAGCCGCTCGAATCGTCTGTGCAATATTCCCTCGGGCACCCACCTTATCGATGAAAGCACACACATTTTCCATTTTGGATTCATAGTCGCCCAGTGTGGTAGTGCCTGCCCGGACGGCCTCCAGAATGGCCACTCGGCTGCCCACATCCCGTTCCTCGTCATTAACCGCGTTGTCAAAGGGCTGGAGGCCGAACATCATCCAACTGTTGGTGTCTTGGGCCAATCCGCGCATAATATTGCATGCAGTATGCATATGGCCGTCGATAAAACCAGGCAGCACCATATGATGATCCAAGGTGATCATTTCCTCAGCTGTATATTCCGCTAAAATCTCAGGCCGGTTGCCCACCTTCAAGATTTTGCCTCCGTCTACAGCCATAGCGGCATCACTATGATAGCCTACGCCGGCACCCTCCATCGTATAGAAATGCGGGGCCACCACAATGGTATCAATCTTTTTCATAAATGTCTCCTATTCCAACGGCAAAGCAGTTAGTGTACCTTCTCAGGGTAACGCCGTTTGGTAAGCTGAGTCAGAGTAATCAGGCTCACTGTCAGAATAGCAGCAGTAACCGCAATACTCAAGACATACTGTCCGGTCAGTCCGCCAAAAAGGAATCCCACGAAAGCCGAAATACCAACCGTGATTCCGTAGGGGATCTGCGTCATAACATGGACGATATGGTTGCAGGAAGCACCGGTAGAAGAGAGCACAGTCGTATCGGAGATAGGGGAGCACTGGTCGCCGAACAGGCCACCGCCAATCACGGCGCCAACAACAAACGGAATGGAAATATCAAAGGCGACGGCCATCGGGAAAGCAATGGGCATCATAATAGACCACACGCCCCAGGAAGAACCGGTCGCAAACGAAATGAGTGCGCCAAACAGGAATACCAAAGCCGGAACCATGCCGGGAGTCAGGTAATGCTCCACAATATGGATCAGAAACTCGCTGGTCCCCATACCCTTGACGATAGAGCCCAAGGACCATGCGCACACCAGAATAAAGGGAACCGAGATCAGTTCGGCCATACCGTTGATAAAGGTATCGAACGCCTTGGTCACGCTGAAGAGCTTGGTGCTTACACCCATGATGCCCGCACCCAGCGCGCCACCCATAAAGGCGATGCAAATAGCAAGTGTAATGTTGGCATTGCGGAAGCATCCCACCAACCCGTTGTTAACCAGATCGCCGGACCAGAAAATGGTGGCAAAGAGAGAACCAAACAGGCAAACAATAGGGATAATAAAGTTCCACATAGTGAGCTTATAATCTGCGGGCAGTTCGTTTTTCACCTCTGGAACCAAGGGCTGAACCCCGTCGTCCAGCAGCTTTCCGGTCTCTCTGGCCCGCTTTTCTTCCTTGTACATAGGGCCAAAGTTCAAGCCGAAAGCAGCAACGATCAAAACAGAAATCATGGCAAATACGCCATACAGATTGAACGGAAGCATATTCAACCAGATGCCCCATTCGCTGCCCTCAACGCCGCTTGCCAACAGCTCTGCGGCAATCAGTCCCGTGATAAAGGGACCATAGCTGCTAATGGGAGAAAGCGCAGCTAAATTGCATCCCATGGAATCCAAGATATAAGCCAATTTTGCTCGAGAGATGCGCACCATGTCAGTAACGGGCCGCATGATAGTACCAAGCATGAGGCAGGGCTCCGTATAGCTGAAAATGAAAGCGCTCAGGCAAGTAACGATCTGCCCCTTCTTGGCAGTATTGATAACCTTTGTCACCCTGGTAGCAAAGGCCTCTGCAGCACCAGTGGTACGGAGCATGGCGATCATACCGCCGGAGAGTGTAACCAAAATGATCAAAGATGCATTTCCGCTGAGAGAGGGGATCATATAGTCCGAGATAATTTTGACAAAACCAACCAAAGGGTTAAAGCCGTTCATCATTGTGGACCCCAACCAAACCGCGATGAATAAAGAGAAAATCGTCTGTTTGGTCCACAGGGCCAATCCGATTGCCACGATGGGGGGAATGAGACACAACACTCCATATGTAGTATCCATATAACAAGCCTCCTGTTATAAATTATCTGTGGTTTTTTTTCATGGAATCTCTGCTTCCGCAACTACAGGCCCTATCCGAATCTGCAAATCACACCTCCTCACTTTCTCGGTCCAGGGATGCGCAAAACGTAAGTCTTGCAAAATCAAGACACGGCATATCAGCTTTGAACGAGACTGATCATACGATATACCGTATATTTTTATGAACAGACCAAACGTTTTGCGCACTCCGGTTTCCAGCCTCCCACCGCTCCCAACATCTTCGGTTTTGGCAGCGCGAGTAACTACGGATCACACTTGGTTAATTTCGGTTTTCGTAACCGGATGCGTACATATTTGCAGGGATGAATTTTCCCTGGCCGTAGCGGCCCACAAACTTGGCGTTCTCCACCACAACCTGGCCTCGCAGCAGAACCGTCTCCACCCGACCAGACTGACGACGGCCCTCATAGAGGTTGTAGTCCACGCCGTTAGGGTTATCTGCCAGATGAACTGTCCCCTCATAATTGGGATCGAAAATGACAACATCTGCGTCAGAACCTACCGCCAGCGTTCCCTTTCTCGGATAGATACCGTTGATTTTTGCCGGCTGAGTGGCAATAACATCTACAAATTTCTGGCGGGTCAGCTTTCCCGTGCATACACCTTCGGTCCACACCATATGCAGCCGATCGCCGGCGCCGGGGGAACCGTTTGGAATCTGAGTAAAATCATTCCTGCCGGCCTGCTTGAGCTCTGCCACATCTATACCGCAGTGGTCGGATGAGACCGCCGTCAGCAGTCCGTCGGATAATGCCTGCCAAAGAGCCTCGCAGTCCTCACGATCCCGCAAAGCGGGGGAGCAAACGAACTTAGCCGCTTCATTGAAATCCGGATTATCCAGAACTTCCTTAGTGGTGGTCAGATAGTGAGTGCAAGTCTCGCCGGAAACCCGCTGGCCAGTTCCCTTGGCCTTTTGTAATTCGGCAATGGCTTCCCGACAGGTCATATGAGCAATATAAAGAGGCGTATCGGTCTGACCAGCCAGATAAATAGCCCGGCGCACCGCCTCCGCCTCAGTAAAAGGCGGACGGGAAACATAATGGTAATGCGGCGTCAGTTGGCCCTTCTTTACACACTCGCTGCGGAGGAAATTCAGGATCTCTCCATTCTCTGCGTGCACAAATACCGTAGCGCCAACCTGTCGGCTCTTCTCCAGAATACGGAAGAAAGTACCGTCATCTACATGAAGCGGAGAGCCGTTGTAGGCCATAAAAATCTTGATGCTGGAAATGCCTCTCCGGGGAAATTCTTCGATCTCATCAAAGATACTGTCCATAATATATGTTACCATGGAATGCAGTGCAAAATCCACACAAGACTTATCCTTCGCCCGCACATTGATTCGATAATCAATGGAATCCAGCAGTCCGCGATCCGGATCCTGCGGAGCAAAGTCTACAATGGTGGTCGTGCCGCCTACAATAGCAGAGTCGGTCGTCTCATATCCGGCGGTGTCACGGTTGCCGACATTACACAGGGCGGAAAAGTGGGTGTGCTGGTCTACGCCTCCCGGAAACACATATTTACCTTTGGCGTCTATCACACGATCTGCAGCTTCGTCCAAATGTGTCCCCATTGCGCGGATCACATCGCCCTCCACCAGGATATCCCCCACATACTCTTGTTCTGCGGTTACGATTGTGCCTCCTTTAATCAAGGTACGCATACTGTCATCTCCTAAAATATCAATTCTTGTTTGGTAAACATGGGAAAGCCTACGATATTCTTCTGCTCTGGGAAGCCCCAAGTAGACACCTTGCTGGTACGCAGCCCCATATCTACCATGGCTTCCGCAAATTTAACTGCTGGCATTACCCCATCCAACACGGGAACGCCCAGCTGGGCGGACAGGTCCTCAACAAAGTCCACGAAACCAGCGCACCCCAGCAAAATACATTCGGCGCCGTCCTGCTGCACGGCTAACTTTCCCTGATAGGCTAACGCTTCCAATCCCTTCTTGGGGTCTCTGCCAAATTCCAGCACGCTCAAACCTGTGGATCGGATAGAACGGCAAAACTTTTCCGCTCCATAGTTGGACACCACATCCTCTGTGACCTTGCGGGACCGATCCAGCACCGATACGATAGAAAAGTACGGCGCTATAAATTTGGCAGCAGCAATGGCCGACTCACAGATACCCAGCACAGGCTTGGAGGTGACCTCTCTGGCTGCCTGAAGCCCAGGGTCACCAAAGCAGGCGATGATAAATGCATCGGCGCCTTCCTCTCGGTCTCCCCGGATCACTTCTTTCAGGACCCCCGGAACAGCCAAATACTCATCCACATAACATTCGATGCTGTCCGGCCCGGATGCCGGAGTAACCGCCCAAACCTGAGTGTCGCTGCGTGCCACTCGACGTGCTAAATTTTCTATACTTTCAGTCATGGATTGCGTCGTATTGGGATTGATGATTTTGATCTTCACAATTTTCCCTCCTCTTGGTCCAAAGCCTGAACCATCTCCATCAGCAGCTCAGCTCCCTGGTACAAGTCCTCAGGAGCGCTGTATTCTCGGATAGAGTGGCTAATCCCGTCTTTGCTGGGAATGAACAGAAGCATGGAGGGGACCGCTTTTCCCCAATTCATCAGATCGTGTCCTGCACCGCTGAACATTCTGCGAAAACGGATACCGCGGTTGCGGCACAGTGTCTCGCTCAGCTTTATCAGCTTAGAACTGCACTGGGTAGGCGACTGGCGAATATATTCTTCGCCTACCAGCTCCGGGTGCTCTTTCAGCACGGAGTCAATGACCTGATCCATGGGCTCCATCGTTGGGTTGCGCAGTTCCACAATAAACTCCACCTTGCCCGGAATCACATTGACCGCTCCTGGGAACACCTGAAGGGTTCCTACAGTGCAGACCATATCCGGCGAAGCGGCCTCAGTCCGTTCCATAAGCTGGGTAATGATCCGGCAGGCTTTCACCAGCGCGTCATCCCGCAGATGCATGGGTGTGCTGCCTGCATGATTGGCACAGCCGGAAACCGTCATGCGATAGCGCACGATGCCCACAATACCATCAACCACGCCTATTTGCATCCTTTCAGCTTCTAATACCCCGCCCTGCTCAATATGTAACTCCAAGTAACACTGATATTGGGTCAGATCTCTTCGGCAGGCGCCGACCTGCTCCATTGTAAGTCCGTGGAGGGCCAGATTTGGCCGCATAGCTTCATCGATCTCTCCGCCGGTAAATGCCTTACTTCCAAAAGTTCCGCCAATGACATTGCCTTCCTCCTCGGTAAATGCAATCACCTGGATGGGATGCCGATTTTGATATCCCAACTCCTTAAGGCGCTGCACACACTCGATTCCGGACAACACACCATAGGTTCCGTCGTAAATCCCGCCCCCCGGCACCGTATCGATGTGGGATCCAATGCAAATGATCTCTCCCTGACCGGGAAGCGTACCGATCAGATTCCCTACAGGGTCGACGGATGTCTGAAGTCCTGCCTGTTCCATGCACTGTTGAACATAGATTCGTCCTTCGTCATAGGCAGGGGTATACGGCAATCGTGTGGTTCCTTCTTTCGGCACAAAACCGATTCGCCCAAGTTGGGTCAAATGATCATATAAGCGGGTGCCGTTGATCATACTCATGCGGGGTCCCCCTTAGTCTCATGGGATCTGACAAACTCCTCCAGCTCCTGTAGCCCCTGCTCCAGGCACTGCATGGATGTCGCATAGGACAGACGGATATATCCCTCGCCAAATTCGCCAAAGGCCGTACCGGGTACCACTACCACCTGTCGTTCTTCCAGCAGTTTCATGGCAAATTCTTCACAAGGCATACCCAGTTGACTGATGTCAATAAATGCATAGAAAGTCCCAGCCGGAGCATGGCAGGACAAACCAGGGATCTCAGATATCCGCTTCATCACATAGTCACGGCGCAGGCGGTACTGCTCCACCATATACTTCAAGTGGTCTTGTGGACCTTCCAAAGCTTCAATAGCCGCGACCTGGCAGGGAGTGGCCGCACAAGCACTGACATTTTCCTGCAGCTTGACCATATTCCGGATCACATTTTCCGGTCCGGCAGCATAACCGATACGCCAACCGGTCATCGCATAGGTTTTGGAAAGGCTATCAATAACCAGGGTCCGTTCTTTCGTTCCAGGCAGAGCAGCAAAGCTTGTATAAGTCCTTCCATCAAAGAGGATGTGCTTATACACCTCATCAGCCAAGATCACCAAGTCCTGCTTCTGGGCCAATTCGGCCAGTTGGAGCAGCGTTTCAGTGCTGGCTACAGCTCCTGTGGGGTTGCATGGGCTGTTTAGAATAATGGCCTTTGTCTTATCGGTAACAGCTTCGGCAATAGCGGATACATCCAAATCAAATCCCCGTTGTGCGTTGGTTTTCACCGACACCGGCACGCCGCCGCACATCCGGATCTGTTGGACATAATTAGTCCAGCAGGGTTCGTTGACGATAACCTCATCCCCAGGATTCAGCAGCACTTTCAGCGCCAAAAACAAGGCTCCCATGGCTCCAGGCGTCACCACAATTTGGCTTGCAGGATCGTAAGAGAGTCCCTCTGTGCGATGGAGATACTCTGCAATTGCCTGGCGCAGAGCCAGCAGCCCTGCATTTTCTGAATACTTGGTCTTTCCTTCCCGAATGGCCCTGCACCCAGCCTCCACTACGTTCGGCGAGGCAGTAAAATCCGGCTCTCCCAGTGTAAAACTAATTACATGATCGTACTCCAGCGCCTTATTGAACATTTTTCGAATCTTGGAGGGTTGGATCTGCTGAGTGTTATCTGAAATTTGAATCATATAGGTAACTCCTTTCTACTCCGATTCTTCCGTTCCCTTAATTTGAGAACAGTCATCAATATTCCAAATGCCAAGGAAAGCACCGCTGCAAATACGATACGATATTCTTGCGGAAGAAGAAATCCCACGGTATTGACGGGGATCCAAAAGAGAGGAATCGTTTTAAACAGAGTAAAATCGATCAATTCTCCCCAATCTACAGAGTCCACCGCTTGGCGTGGAGTGATATGCTGTCCCGCCAAAAAGCGGATTTCAGCATAATTTCCACATACTCGCATCAGAGCGGAATGAATAGGAGCAAAAAACAGATTATTGGTAACGCTGGTAAAAAAGGCCTGTGCCAGAGCATTTCCATATCCCGGAAGAAGACCTGCTGCCATGGCTTGCCGGGTACCTTGGCTGAACACGGTAAAGGCCAGCGTGACAAGGACGCCTCCTATTCCCCAACTCAGGCTTTTGAACCAAGTCGCCCGGTTGATCTGCCAAGTTCCCTCCAACAGACGTCCGGAGAGCAACTCACCCGCCGTAGCATAGACAGCGAATTGCGCAAAACCTGCCAGATAAGGATACGCTGTATTGACCTTGGCAAAGCCTCCTGTGACGCAAAAGAGTACCGTGAACACAGCCAACAACCCATAAGCAACTGCCCACCAAATATCGCTTCGTTTCATATGCATCCCCTAACTTTTGTACCCCAAATATAGCAAAATGGAACCGGCGTTAAAATTCAGCGCCAGTTCCATTTTATGTAGTCTGTATATTATTTGGACAAGCCTTCTGTGTCCCGATGTAAGACCAACGAATCTTTATATACTACCAAAGGATAATGCAGTTTAGCCAATACAGGCGGTACATTTTTCCCGAGTTTTATTTATAGCGCATCAAAATCGATCTTGTTGGTTGATACAGGAAGACTCTGGATCATCTGTACCCGGTTACGCACATTCATTTTGGTATATATGCTGTGGAAATGTTTTTTTACCGTATGGATACTGATATTCATTTTTTGAGCGATATCTTCATTGGACAGCCCGTGTACGGCCAAATCTAACATTTCCCCTTCTCGACTGGTCAAGCCGTACTGGCTGCACAACTTTTCATGATATCCTTTTGCGTAAAAATAGCGGGTGTCTCCCTTTTTTGCTTCATATACTAAACGGTATGCAAAGTGCTTGTGCAACTGCTCCAATACAAACATATCCCGTTCGCTAAACGGAGGCTTATCAGCTTGCCGGTACAATTTCAATAAGCCGACCGGTTCTTCTCGAAAGGAGATGGAAAGGCCGACGGAATATGCCAAGTGATTGGGCAGATAGAAGTTCCGGTAGATTCCGCTGCTATTCACCTGTTCATCCGAAGATGCCATAGATTCCCGAAAAGCACCGCCTTTACAGGTATACAGCGCCCAGCGAAAAGCATCTGAATTCAGGCTTTCCTGCATCCAGACATCGACAGCCTGCTGAGGCAGATGAAAAGCCGCTGGGGCCTGAAACTGATAGGATCCATTCTCCGCAGTAGAGATTCGGGCAAAAATTGCGCTATCATACGAAATCAAAAAAGGAAGCCATCGGTTGAGAATTTCATGCTGCATTTCCTCTACTGTATAGATAAATGAAATATTGTATGCGATCTCATTGAGGCGTATCCATTCGTTTTCATTTAAAAATGCCATATCAATATCTCCCTTAACATTTGTATCCAGCCATAAGCAAAGCTCAAAAAGATAACAGTATCAATGCATTCCGACCACAATTGCAATGAAAGCGTTTCCATCGTAGAAAGCATTCTAACTCGGTCACGGGTGTAGATGCTCGAAATGCAGATGTGCCACATTATCTCTGACATAACATTCTCCCCACCCTTTCTTTGTCCGATCAGGTCTTGGCGTTCACATAAATACACCCGATCCTATCGATAAGCTTCTCGCGTTATGCTACCATTATTATATCAGGCAGAAGGCTGAAAAGCAATTCCAAACAGAAAGCTAAAAAGCAAAGTAATAGGGCTGCATCTCCACGATCACGATGTCGGGACATTAAAAATCTCAATTTTGAAACCATTCTTGACAGCAGGCATTTTCTTCACCTTTTCAGAGGCGAACGAAGCATAAACTTCCGTACGCAATCTACCTCTGCGCGGGCGGTATCATCGCATTTTCGCCGCTGCTCATCCGCCTGCTTGCAGCGGAGAACTATCGTGTGATTGTATCCATACCGCCGATAAGATTTCAAATTTCATATTGCTGAATGCTCCTTGTATCTCTTTTACTATGTCCTTTGCAGTTGTGAAATAGATGTTTTTTACAAGTGTAGGGTCATCATACAACTGCCTTCTTACTAGTGTAGCTGCGATTCCAGAAGTGGCGAAGCCATATATCTGATTGTCTATTATGTGTTGCCTTCTCTTCTGTTCTTCTGGAAATGCCTGTACCATTAGTTGGCTTTCCATTAGCCGTTTGTAAATCTCTGCAAGAAATCTACCACTCTTGACTGCTGGGTCAAAAACTTTGCCTCTTTGTTAAATACACTAGCAGGGAGTAAATCAACCATGTCTTTTACTATGTTTTGTGGCGTGATAACTTCCGAGTTGGATTATTTTGAAATGCCTGTTATGGCTTGGAACCTGTCAAATAGATCTTCCATAGGAACACCATCCTCAAAATCTTATTTTCTTCTGAATATCAGTAAGCTTGGTTTTAAGACAGCCGGCAAAGGAAAGAGGATACCCTAAAAATAGGTATCCTCTCGGAAATTAGGTATCTGGGGCACGCTTTTGGTGAAATCGACGGAGTTTTTACCATCAACACAAAAGGTAAAAGGGACGCCGCGCTTTCCTCATTGACAATTCGACGGGGAATGCTATAATCTGCTATGTCTGAAAAAATGTAAAATTGTATCGCAGAGGTGCCGCCGCGAGGCGGAGAATAGAGAATCCGGTGCGAATCCGGAACGATGCAGTCACTGTGTACGGGAACGGCCTGCGTAGCCACTGGGAAACTGGGAAGGGCAGCGCCGCGATGAACGAAGTCAGGAGACCTGCCTCTGCGGGAAATCTCAAGCCCGCTGCACACAGGCTGATATTTCTGCGAGTTTACCCGCGGCGCGATTTTTTCGCGGCGCGGTGTTGCTGGTTGGAATCGTGAGAGCGGCTGTGGGTCACCATGGCCGCTTTTATATTTCTTTCAGAACGATTTTTGAAGAAGAAGGTAAAGAGAAACATGAAAAAAGCACTTGCAATCCTGCTCACAGCCGTGATGCTGCTGGGCGTGCTGACCGCCTGTGGCAGCAAGAAGGACGACGCTGCCGACGACACGCAGAACACGGAGGCCGCCGACAAGGCCGCGGCCGACAATGTCGCCGCGCTCATTGACGCGATCTATGTTCAGGAGCGCACCGATGAGACCGACGCGCAGTGCGAGGCTGCCAAGGCTGCCTGGGACGCGCTGACCGACGAGCAGAAGGCCATGGTCGAGGGTGAGGAAGCGAGCCCCGAGTATTTCGGCCTTGACACGGGCGATGCGTCCAAGGACGATCCCCGCAACCAGGATGACATCGGCGAGAACGAGCTTCTGGTCGTTTCCTTCGGCACGTCCTACAACGACAGCCGCGTCAACGATATCAAGAGCATCGAGGACGCCCTGCAGGAGGCCTATCCTGACTGGTCCGTCCGCCGCGCTTTCACGGCTCAGATCATTATCAACCACATTCAGGCCCGCGACGGCGAGAAGATCGACAACATGACCCAGGCGCTCGACCGCGCTGTGGCCAACGGCGTCAAGAACCTCGTCGTGCAGCCGACGCACCTGATGCACGGCGCGGAGTATGACGAAATGTGTGCTACCATCGACGAGTACCGCGACCGGTTCGAATCTGTCTCCATCGCAGAGCCCCTGCTCGGCGAGGTCGGCAGCGACGCGACCGTCATCAACGCCGACAAGGAAGTTGTCGCCAAGGCCATCACCGCCGCCGCGGTCGAGGCAAGCGGCTTTGACTCTCTCGAGGCTGCCAAGGAAGCTGGCGCCGCGTTCGTCTTCATGGGCCACGGCACCGCACACGTCGCCAAGGTCAGCTACAGCCAGATGAGCGCCCAGATGCAGAACCTTGGCTATGAGAACGTCTTCATCGGCACGGTCGAGGGCGAGCCGGAGGAGACCTCCTGCGAGTCCGTCATCGAGGCCGTCAAGGCCGCGGGCTACACCAACGTCATCCTGCGCCCGCTGATGGTCGTTGCGGGTGACCACGCCAACAACGACATGGCCGGCAGCGACGACGATTCCTGGAAGACTATGTTCGAGGCTGCCGACTTCACCGTCGACTGCCAGATCGCGGGCCTCGGCGAGATTGCCGACATCCAGGCGCTGTACATCGCCCACACCCAGGCCGCCATTGACGCCCTGAACGCATAAAAAGGATCAAAAAGGGGCTTCGAAGCGATTGTGCACCGCTTCGGAGCCTTTTCCAGATGGAGGTACTTCCCAATGAAAAGAACACTGACACTGATACTGACCGTGCTGATGCTCTGCACGCTGCTTTTCGGCTGCGGGCAGAAGAGCGGGGACGGCGATCCGCAGGACACGAACACCGAGCCCGCGCTTGCCGACGGCGTTTACACCGCGGATTTCAGCACCGACAGCAGCATGTTCCACGTGAACGAGGCATGCAAGGGCAAGGGGACGCTGACGGTTGAAAACGGTCAGATGACGATCCACATCAGCCTGCCGTCCAAGAGCATTCTGAACCTCTTCTGCGGCACGGCGGAGGACGCGCAGAAGGACGGCGCGGCGCTCTTGCAGCCCACGACCGACACCGTCACCTATTCCGACGGCCTGAGCGAGGAGGTCAACGGCTTTGATATCCCCGTGCCCGCGCTGGACGAGGAGTTCAACGTCGCCATCATCGGCACGAAAGGCAAGTGGTACGACCACAAGGTCTCCGTGACGAACCCTGCTTTGAAGGAAGATGACGCTGCCGCGCCTGCCGAGACGCTGGCCGACGGCACCTACACGATCGCCGTGACGCTTGAGGGCGGCAGCGGCAAGGCGAGCATCCAGTCACCCTGTACGCTGACGGTCGCGGACGGCAAAATGACCGCCACCATCGTCTGGAGCAGCAGCCACTATGACTATATGCTCGTGGACGGCGAGCGCTGCGACGTGCTCTCGACCGAAAACGGCTCGACGTTTGAGATCCCCGTCGCCGCGCTGGATACGCCGCTTGCCGTGGTCGGCGATACCACCGCCATGAGCACGCCGCACGAGATCGACTACACGCTGACGTTCGACGCCTCAAGCGCCGAGGTGGACGGATGAGACGCCTGCCGCGCGCGCTTCTCACGCTGCTGGCCGTGCTGACGCTCTGCGCCTGCGGGGACAAAGCGCAGGACGGTTCGAACGGCGAAGACGCGGCGGTCGCGTGGGATGCTCTGTCGTTTGACAGGTCCATGCCGCTTGACTACGCCGCGCAGTTTTCCGTTTTCTACGCGGGTGACGAGTACAAGTGCATCACCATCGGGCAGGATCAGGAATTCCTGCTCGTGACGGAGGGCGCGGCCGTGCCCGGCGGCGTGCCGGAGGGCGTGACAGTTTTGCAGCAGCCGCTTGATGAAATTTATCTGGTCGCCAGCGCGGCGATGGACAGCTTTGCCCAGCTGGACGCGGTCGACTGCATCCGCTTCAGTGGACGCAAGGAGTCGGACTGGTATATCGAGCAGGCGAAGGAGGCCATGAGCGCGGGTGACATGCTTTACGCGGGCAAATACTCCGAGCCTGATTACGAGCTTATCTTGTCGCAGGGCTGCGATCTGGTGCTTGAAAACACGATGATCTACCACTCGCCCGAGGTCATCGAGCAGTTTGAAACGCTGGGCATCCCCGTGCTCGTGGAAATGTCCAGCTACGAGAGCGAGCCGTTTGGCCGCATGGAGTGGGTCAAGCTCTACGGTGCGCTCATCGGCAAGGAGAACGAGGCCGCGGCGCTGTTTGAGGAGAAAATGGACAGCGTTTCAGGCATTCTGGGCGCTGCGCCCACGGGAAAGACCGTCACATTCTTCTATGTGACGAGCAACGGCGCGGTCAATGTGCGAAAGTCGACGGACTATATCGCTAAATCCATCGCCATGGCGGGCGGGGAATACGTCTCCTTTGACAACACGGAAGAGGAGAACGCCCAGTCCACCGTCACCATCCAGATGGAGGCATTTTACAGCGGCGCGCACGACGCGGATGTGCTTATCTACAACAGCATCATCGACGGCGGGCTTACGACGATCGATGAGCTTTTATCGCTCGAACCGCTGCTCGGCGACTTTAAGGCCGTGCAGAACGGAAACGTCTGGTGTCTGACAAAGGACTTTTATCAGGAATCGCTCGAATTGAGCGACCTCGTCGTGGATCTCCACACCGTTTTGAGCGGGGCGGATACGCCGCTCCGTTTTTTGACAAAGCTGCAATAATTTTTGACTGGAAAGTTGAAACAGACAGGAGGGACGGGCATGGAGCAGAAGCGGAAAACACGGACGTGGTGCGGCTTTTTGCTGCTGCTCGTCCTTTTGGCTGTTTTTTTGATCTGGAATTTATTCGCGGGCAGCGTGCAGCTCTCCGCGTCTCAGATAGGACAAATTCTGCTCGGCGGCGGGGATGACCTGACGCAAAAGCAGATCATTATGCAAATTAGATTGCCGCGCATGGCGTCGGCGCTCATTTTAGGCGGTGCGCTGTCCGTGTCGGGGTATCTTCTGCAAACGTTTTTCCACAATCCCATCGCGGGGCCGTTCGTGCTGGGCATTTCGTCGGGCGCGAAGCTCGCAGTGTCGATCGCGATGATCGTTTTCCTCAGCCGCGGCGTCAGATCATCGTCAGCGCTGCTCATCGGCGCGGCGTTCATCGGCGCGATGCTCTCGATGGGCCTCATCCTGCTCATTTCGCAGCGGGTCAATCAGATGAGCCTTCTCGTCGTCTGCGGTGTGATGATCGGCTACATCTGCTCGGCGCTGACGGATTTTCTCGTCACGTTCGCGGACGATTCAAACATCGTGAACCTGCACAACTGGTCGAACGGCTCGTTTTCCGGCATGAAGTGGGAAAACGTGACGACGATGGCGTGGGTGTGCAGGATCGCGCTGATTTTGACATTTTTCCTCTCCAAGCCGATCCGCGCCTACCAGCTCGGCGAGGTCTACGCGCGCAACATGGGCGTGCCGATCAAGGCGTTCCGCGCGGCGCTCATCCTGCTCTCCAGCGTGTTATCTGCCTGCGTGACGGCCTTCGCCGGCCCCATCTCGTTTGTCGGCATCGCGCTGCCGCACCTGATGAAGGCGCTTTTCAAGACGGCGGAGCCGCTTTTGCTGATCCCGGCGAGCTTCCTCGGCGGGGGCATCTTCTGCCTTGCGTGTGATCTCATCGCGCGCACGGCCTTTGCGCCCACGGAAGTCAGCATCAGCTCGGTCACGGCGGTGTTCGGCGCGCCGGTCGTCATCTACATGATGGTGCGCAGAAAGGCGGGGCGGGAATGAGCGGCTATTTGGAGACAAAGAATTTATCCGTCGGCTACCACGGCAAGTCCCTCATCGAGGATGTGTCCCTCTGCGTGCAGAGGGGAAAGATCGTTACGCTGATCGGGCCGAACGGCTCGGGCAAGTCGACGATCCTGAAAACCGTCATCGGTCAGCTGCCGGAGCTTTCCGGCACAGTGTATCTGGATGGCGAGACGATGCGCTCGCGCAGCCGCAACGACGTCGCGCGGCGCATGGCGATCTTGATGACCGCGCGCGTCGAACCGGAGCTCATGACCTGCCGCGATGTGGTCAGCTCGGGCCGCTATCCCTACACGGGAAGGCTCGGCGTCCTGCGGGACGAAGATAAGAAGATCGTCGAGCAGTCGCTTTCTCAGGTGGACGCGCTCGCGTTCGCCGACGCGCCGTTTTCCACCGTCAGCGACGGCCAGCGGCAGCGCATTCTGCTCGCAAGGGCCCTGTGCCAGCAGCCGCAGCTTATCGTGCTCGACGAGCCGACGAGCTTTCTGGATATCCGCTACAAACTGGAACTGCTCTCCGTCCTCAAGCGCATGGTGCGCGAAAACGACCTCGCCGTGCTGCTCTCGCTCCACGAGCTCGATCTGGCGCGGCGCATTTCGGACACAGTCATCTGCGTCGCGGGCGACCGCATCGACCGCGTCGGCACGCCGGAGGAGATCTTCACGAGCGACTACATCGCGCAGCTCTATCACTTGGAGCGCGGGAAGTACGACGAGTGCTTCAGCACCTTGGAATTTGTACCGTAGCGCATACAAGTAAAAACGCTTTATAGAGATTGCAGAAGGAGGGGAGACCATGCAGAAGGCAGCGCCGAGATTGCTCATTGCCGGAACGAACAGCGGCTGCGGCAAGACGACGGTGACCTGCGCGATCTTGCAGGCGCTTGTCGACGGCGGCGTTTCTGTCGCCGCGGCGAAGTGCGGTCCCGATTACATTGACCCCATGTTCCACCGCGAGATCATCGGCGCGAAGAGCAGCAATTTGGACCCCTTCTTTTTTGACGACGACACGCTGCGCTTCCTCCTCGCGCAAAACGGCGCAGGGAAGGACGTGACGGTCATCGAGGGCGTGATGGGCTATTACGACGGCATCGGCCTTGATTCCTCGCGCGCGAGCACCTTTGAGGTCGCGCAGCGGACGGAAAGTCCCGTCGTGCTCGTGCTGAACGCGAAGGGCGCGGGACTGTCGGTGCTGGCCGTGCTCGACGGTTTTCTGCACTTTGCGCCGGAAAACCGCATCCGCGGTGTCATTCTGAACGGCTGCACGGCGATGAGCTATCCGACGCTTGCGCGGGCGATCGAAGAACGCTTCGGCGTGCGCGCCTGCGGCTTTCTGCCGCAAATGCCCGACTGCTCGCTCGAGAGCCGCCACCTTGGCCTCATCACCGCGGCAGAGGTGGACGATCTGAAAGAGAAGATGCAGCGTCTCGCCGCTAAGGCGCAGGAGACGATCGATTTGAACGCGCTGCTGCAAATCGCGAAGAGCGCGCCGCCGCTTACATTCACGCCGCCGGACATTCCGGTGGCGGGCGAGCATGTGCGCATCGGCGTCGCGCGCGACAGGGCATTTTGCTTTTACTATGAAGACAGTCTGGAACTCCTGCGCCGCTTAGGGGCGGAGCTTGTGCCGTTCAGTCCGCTGTCAGATGAACGCTTGCCGGAAGACCTGCACGGCCTGTACCTCGGCGGCGGCTATCCTGAGCTCTACGCGGAGCGGTTGGAGGCAAACGCCGCCATACGCGCTTCTATCCGCGCGGCGGTGGAAAGGGGACTGCCCTGCGTCGCCGAGTGCGGCGGCTTTATGTACCTGACGCAGTCCATCGCGGGACATGCGATGGCGGGTGTTTTATCGGGCAGCTGCTTCGACGCGGGGAAGCTGACGCGCTTTGGCTGCGCGACATTGACGGCGCAGCGGGATTCGATGCTGTTTGCCGCGGGCGAGCAGATCCCCGCGCACGAGTTCCACCGCTGGGATGCGGAAGATCCGGGCGAGGACTTCCTCGCGGAAAAGCCGAGCGGAAGAAGCTGGCGCTGCGCGTATGCGGGCGAAACGCTCTACGCGGGCTATCCGCATTTTCACTTTTACGCAAACCTGAGCGCCGCGGTGCGCTTTGTTGAAGCCTGCCGAAAGGAGAAACACCGCTATGAGTGAGCCAATGAAGCCGATGGAAATTGAACAGCGCAGCTTCGAGATCATCACGGAGCTGCTGGGAAACCGCGTGCTCGACCCCGAAAACGAGCTTGTCATCAAGCGTGTCATCCACACGACGGCAGATTTTGACTATGCCGACAATCTGACGTTTTCCGACCACGCGGTGCACAAGGGCATCGCCGCGCTGAAAGGCGGCTGCGACATTGTCACCGACACGCAGATGGCAAAGGCGGGCATCAACAAGACGATCCTCGCAAGCCTCGGCGGCGAGGTGCACTGCTTCATGTCCGACCCCGATGTCGCGCAGGAGGCGAGATCGCGCGGCGTGACGCGGGCGTTCGTCTCGATGGAAAAGGCGGCGGCGCTTGAAAAGCCCTGCATCTTCGCCATCGGCAACGCACCGACGGCGCTGCTGTCGTTAGAGCAGCTGATGGAAGAGGGAAAAGCCGCCCCCGCGCTCATCATCGGTGTGCCGGTGGGCTTTGTGAATGTGGAGATGAGCAAGGAGCGCATCATCGAAAAGGCGCGCGCGCCGTACATCGTCGCGCGTGGACGCAAGGGCGGCAGCAACGTGGCCGCGGCCATCTGCAACGCCCTGCTCTATCAGATCAGGCGGTAAAAAGATGGAAGAATATCTCGTAAAGGACGGTAAGCGCCTGCGCCTCGGCTACACAACCGGCTCGTGCGCTGCGGCAGCGGCTAAGGCCGCGGCGTGGATGCTGCTGACGGGCAGGAGGAAGGAGTCCATCCGCCTGCAAACGCCCAAGGGCATCGAGCTGAACCTCAAAGTGCTGGACATTCAGATGCTCGCGGACGAGGCGCGCTGCGCCATTCAAAAGGACAGCGGTGACGACCCCGACGTGACGCGCGGTACGCTCATTTTTGCCGCGGTGAGAAAATCGGCCACGCCCGGCGTGACCATCGACGGCGGCGAGGGCGTCGGCCGCGTGACGAAGCCGGGACTTGACCAGCCCGTGGGAGCGGCGGCTATCAACTCTGTGCCGCGAAAAATGATCGAAGAGAACGTGCGCGAGGTCTGCGCGCTTGTCGGCTACGACGGCGGCATTGACGTGACGATCTCCGCGCCGGAGGGCGAGGCGCTCGCGAAAAAGACTTTTAACCCGCGCCTCGGCATTGAGGGCGGCATCTCCATTCTGGGCACGACCGGCATCGTCGAGCCGATGAGCGAGCAGGCATTGCTCGACACCATCCGCGTGGAACTGCGGCAGCGGCGCGAGAACGGCGCGGACTACATCCTCCTTGCGCCCGGCAACTACGGCGCAGACTACATCCGCGATTTTATCGGGCTTGACCCGAAGACGGCGGTGCTGACGTCGAACTTCATCGGCGACAGCCTGGAATTCTGCAAGGAATTCGGTTTTCACGGCGCGCTGCTCATCGGGCACATTGGTAAGTTCGTCAAGCTCGCGGGCGGCATGTGGAACACGCACTCGAAATTCGGCGACTGCCGCATGGAGATCATCGCCTCGCACAGCGCGGCGCTGGGCCTGCGCGCAGAACGCACGGAGGAAATTCTGCACTGCGCCACCTGCGACGACGCGCTGCGCATCCTGGACGAAGAGGGGCTGAAGGATGCCTTCCTCGTGCGTCTGGGACAGCGCATCGGCACGATGCTCGGCTATAAGAGCGGCGAACTTCAGAGCGGCGCAATCTTATTTTCAAAAGAATACGGTTTCCTCTGCGAAACGGAAGGCGCGGAGGAACTGCTCGAACAGATCAGGGAGGGCTGAACGTGGTACATTTTGTTGGCGCCGGAAGCGGCGCGCCTGATCTCATCACGCTGCGGGGCGCAAGGATCCTTGGCGAAGCAGATGTGGTGATCTACGCGGGTTCGCTGGTGAATCCCGAGCTGCTTACATTCACGAAACCAGGCTGCGAGGTTCACGACAGCGCGAAGCTGACGCTTGAAGAGGTCATCGCCCTCATCGAGCGGGCGGAGCGCGAGGGAAAGACCACCGTGCGATTGCACACGGGCGACCCGAGCATTTACGGCGCGGTGCGCGAGCAGTTCGATGCGCTCACAGAGCGCGGCATCGACTTTGATGTCTGCCCCGGTGTCAGCTCGTTCTGCGGCGCGGCGGCGGCGCTGCGGGCGGAATACACGCTGCCGAATGTGAGCCAGACGGTCATCATCACGCGCACGGCAGGCCGCACGCCGGTACCCGAGCGTGAGTCCATCCGCAGCTTGGCCGCGCATCAGGCGACGATGGTGCTGTTCTTGAGCACCTCACTCACAGAAAAGCTGCAAGGCGAGCTCCTTGCGGGCGGCTATGGAGAGACAACGCCCGCGGCCATCGTTTACAAGGCGACATGGTCGGAGGAGAAGATCTTCCGCTGCACGGTGGGCACGCTGCATAAGACGGTGACGGAAAACGGCATGAAAAAGACGGCGTTGATCGTGGTGGGCGGCTGCCTTGGCGGCGAGTATCTGCGCTCGCTGCTCTACCATCCCGACTTTACGACGGAATACCGCAAGGGGAACGCATGAAGATCGCAATTTTTGCCTACAGCCACGGCGGCTGCGCGGCAGCGCGGCGCGTTCGCGCGGTGCTGGCGGAGGCGGAAACCGTCTGCTACGCGGTACCGCGATTGGAAGAAGCGGGCTTCCTGCCGCTTGCGAAGGACATCTACCGCGAGCGCTTTTCGTCGATGGACGCGCTCATCTTCATCGGCGCGTGCGGTATCGCCGTGCGTGAGATCGCGCCGTATCTTGTGAGCAAAAAGACCGATCCCGCGGTGCTCTGCATCGACGAGAAAATGCAGTTTGTCATTCCGCTGCTCTCCGGTCATATCGGCGGGGCGAACGATCTGGCGCGCCGCCTTGCCGCGGTGCTCGGCGCATCGGCGGTCATCACGACGGCGACGGATGTGAACGGTAAATTTGCCGCCGATGCCTGGGCGGCGAAAAACGGCTGCGCCATCTCGAGCATGCCGCTTGCGAAAAAGGTCGCGGCGGAGATTTTAGAGCATGACGTGCCGCTTGTGAGCGATTTTCCGATCAAGGGTGTATTGCCCGGCGGAATTGTGGAAAAAACGCAGGGCGCGCTGGGAATTGTGATCGGATACTGCACGAAAGAACCGTTTGCCGAAACGCTGCACCTCACGCCGAGAGTATTGCGTGTCGGCATCGGCTGCCGCAGGGGAACTGCACAGGAAACCATTGAAGCCGCCGTTGCGGCGGTGCTTTCTGCGCATCAGCTGGATCCAAGCGCGGTCAAGGGCGTCTATTCCATTGACTTAAAGCAGCAGGAGGCGGGGCTGCTTGCCGCCTGCGTGAAGCACAACTGGCCGACGGTATTTTACACGGCAGAGGAATTGCGCAGCGTACCGGGCGAATTTACGGATTCCCCCTTCGTGCAGGAGATGACGGGCGTCGGCAACGTCTGCGAGCGCGCAGCGATGCGCGGCGCGGAGAAATTATTGGTGAAAAAGACTGCGGTGGACGGCGTGACCGTCGCCGTGGCGGCAGAGCATTGGGAGGTTACCTTTGGGTAAAGTGATCGTGGTGGGCATCGGCCCCGGCAGCTATGAGGATATGACGATCCGCGCTGACCGCGCGCTGCAATCGTGCGACGCCATCGTTGGCTACGGAGTTTATGTTGACCTTGTAAAGGAGCGCTATCCGGACAAGGCGTTTTATGAAACGCCCATGACGCAGGAGGCAAAGCGCTGCGCGCTCGCGCTTGATCTGGCGCGCGCGGGCAAGACCGCGGCGATGGTCTGCTCGGGCGACAGCGGCATTTACGGCATGGCGGCGCTCGTGTACGAGCTGCGCGGCGAGAGCAGAGAACCGGAGATCGAGGTGATCCCCGGCCTGACGGCGGCATGCAGCGCCGCGGCGCTTTTGGGCGCGCCGCTGACGCACGACTTTGCCGTCATCAGCCTGAGCGACCGCCTGACGCCGTGGGAGACCATCGAAAAGCGCCTGACGCACGCGGCAAAGGCCGACCTGACCATCGCCCTTTACAATCCCGCGAGCCGTTCGCGGCCCGCACATTTGAAGCGTGCGTGTGATATCCTGCTGCGCGACCTGCCGGACAGCCGCCTCTGCGGCATCGCGCGCAACATCGGCCGCGCGGGGGAAAGCTGGCGCACCCTGACGCTCGGGGAGCTCAGAGAGGCAGAGGTCGATATGTTCTGCACGGTGATCGTCGGCAACGTATCAACGAAGGAAATTGCGGGGCGGCTCATCACGCCGCGAGGGTACAAAAATGTGTAAGATCTGCATTTTCGCAGGCACGACGGAGGCGCGCCGACTCGTGGAGCTTTTGAGCACCCAGCCGGTCTCCGTCACGGCCTGCGTAGCAACGGAATACGGTGAAACGCTCCTGCCCGAAGGGGGCAACGTGACGGTGCGCTCGGGGCGTATCCCGGTGGACGGGATCATTCAAATGCTCTCCGACACGAAATTTGATTTGGTGATCGACGCGACGCACCCCTACGCGGTATCGATCACCGAGAGCGTTGCGCGCGCCTGCGCGGAGACAGGGACAGAATATCTGCGCCTTCTGCGCGAGGAGTCTGACAAGGTATCTGACTTTACTTGCGTGTTGAATGCGGAAGCAGCAGCGCTGTTCCTGTCGAAGACGGACGGAAATATCCTGCTGACGACCGGCAGCAAGGATCTGAAAACGTATAGCAAGGTAAAAGACTTTACAGATAGAGCCTATGCGCGCGTGCTGCCGCTGGACGCGTCGCTCGCGCTCTGTCGCGAGGCGGGCGTGCAGCCGTCGCACATTTTAGCGATGCAGGGGCCGTTTTCCGAGGAGATGGACACGGCCATGCTGCGCGCCGTGTCGGCTAAGTGGCTCGTGACGAAGGACGGCGGCGAGGCGGGCGGCTTTGCCGCCAAGGTCGCCGCGGCGCGAAAGGCCGGGGCAAATGTGCTCGTGATCGGACGGCCAAAGCAGCGGGAGGGGAAGTCCTTTTCGCAGGTGTTGGACAGCTTGGAGTGCCGCTTTGGTTTCCGATTCGCGCAGAGTGTGAAGATCGTCGGTATCGGGCCGGGCAGCAGGGATGCGATGACGCAGGAGGCGCGCCGCGCGATCGAAGAGGCGGACTGCCTCATCGGCGCGAGACGCATGCTGGATGCCGCCGCGCGCGGCGGGCAGAAGACTTATGCCGCCATTGCACCACAGGAGATCGCGGATTTCATTCACGCGCACTGTGAATACCGGCAAAGCGCGGTCGTGATGTCGGGCGACACGGGCTTTTTCAGCGGCACGAGGAAGCTGCTGCCGCTGCTTTCTGACTGCGAGGTCAGCGTGCTGCCGGGCCTAAGCTCGCTTTCCTACCTCTGTGCAAAGCTGCAAACGTCCTATGAGGACGTTCATGTCGTCAGCCTGCATGGCCGCGCGCACGACATCACGGCAGACGTGCGCGCGCACGCGCGCGTTTTCGCGCTCGTCGGCGGCGAGAATGGCGTGAACGGCCTGTGCCGAACGCTGGCGGGAAACGGCCTCGGCACCGTGACGGTGAGTGTCGGCGAACGTTTAAGCTACGAGGACGAGACCGTCACCACCGGTACGGCGGAGGAGCTGCAAAGTAAGGCCTTTGCGCCCTTGAGCGCCGTGCTGATCGAAAACGACCATCCCGATGCCATCGTGACGCACGGACTGCCGGACGAGGCGTTTTTGCGAGACGCGGGCGAGGGCGGCGTTGTGCCGATGACCAAGAGCGAGGTGCGCGCCGTCGCGCTCTCGAAGCTCCGCCTGACCGAGCGCGCCGTCTGCTATGATATCGGCGCGGGAACGGGTTCGGTCGCCATCGAGATGGCGCTTCAGGCGAAGCACGGTCATGTCTACGCCCTTGAGCGCAGAGACGATGCGGTCGAGCTGTTGAAAAAGAATCAAGCGGCGTTCCATGTGGAGAACCTGACGGTCGTTTCCGGCACTGCGCCGGAGGCGTGCCGCGATCTGCCTGCACCGACGCACGTCTTTATTGGCGGCAGCGCGGGCAACCTGCGTGATATTTTGTCGATGCTGCTTGCCAAAAATCCGCACGTCCGCATCGTGGCGACGGCCGTCTCGCTTGAGAGCATCGCCGAGCTGACGGCGTGCATGAAGGATTTTGCCTTTACCGAGGCGGAGACCGTCTCCGTCCAGATCGCCCGCGGCAAAAAGGCGGGGCCGTATCACCTGATGACGGGGCAGAACCCCGTGTATATCTTCACGATGCAGTCGGAGGAGAAACCATGATTTGCCTCGTTTTGCCGCTTCTCATCGGCTTTGGCATCGACTGCGTTCTGGGCGATCCGCACAGCCTGCCGCATCCGGTCGTGCTGATCGGGAAGACGATCAGCGCGCTGGAGTGCGTCCTGCGGAGGATTTTCCCCAAAACGCCGCGCGGCGAGCGCGCGGCGGGCGCGGTGCTGTGGGGGATCGTCGCATTTCTCGCGGCGGCGGTGCCCGCGCTGCTTCTGTGTTTGTGCGGCAGGGTGAGTCCGTGGCTGCGCCTCGCGGTCGAGAGCGTCATGTGCTGGCAGATCTTGGCGGCAAAGTCGCTGCGGGATGAGAGCATGAAGGTGTATCACGAACTCGAGCACGGCAGCATCGAATCCGCGCGCCGCGCCGTTTCGATGATCGTGGGACGCGACACGGCGGCGCTCGACGATGCGGGCGTGACGCGCGCCGCGGTCGAGACCGTGGCGGAGAACACGTCAGACGGCGTGGTCGCACCGCTGCTGTACCTTGCCATCGGCGGCGCGCCGCTGGGCTTTTTCTACAAGGCTGTGAATACGATGGACTCGATGCTCGGCTACGTCGAGCCGCCGTATAAGGACATCGGCCTTATGCCTGCGAAGGCGGATGATATTGCGAACTATCTGCCTGCGCGCATCTCTGCATTGCTGATGCTCGCGGCGGGCGGACTTCTGCGCATGGACGTGAAAAACGGCTGGAAGATATTCCGCCGCGACCGCTACAAGCACGCGAGCCCGAACTCCGCGCAGACGGAGTCGGTCTGCGCGGGACTTTTGGATGTGCGCCTTGCGGGCGATGCGTGGTACCACGGCGTGCTGCACAAAAAGGAGTACATCGGCGACGCACTGCGGCAGATCGAGCATGAGGATATCCCGCGCGCCTGCCGGCTGATGTACGGCACGACGCTTCTGGCGCTGCTGCTTGGCTGCGCGGTCCGGCTGCTGATTTTTTCGCTGTGAGGGGAGAGAATGCTTTATCAAACGGAAAACCGCCACGGCGGAGATATCTACGGCGGCATTGCGCTCGACTTTTCGGCGAATGTGAGCCCGCTCGGCACGCCGAGAAGCGTGACCGACGCGATCGAACGCGCGCTGCCCGAGCTCTACCGCTACCCAGACCCCTACTGCCGGACACTCGTACAGACGATCTCGGAATATGAGGGGGTGCCGAAGAACTTTGTCCTCTGCGGCAATGGCGCATCCGAGCTGATCTATGCCTATTGCGGGGCCGTGCGGCCCAAGCGCGCGATGGAGCTCGCACCGACGTTTTCGGAGTATTCGCTCGCCTTGCGGCGGACAGGCTGCGAGGTCGTGCGCTTTGCCCTTGACCAAAATGAGAATTTTGACTTGCGGAAGGATTTTTTGCCAATCCTTGCGCTCGAAAAGATCGACGCGCTGTTCCTCTGCAACCCGAACAACCCGACGGGACGGCTCATTGCGGACGATTTGCTGGAAGAAATTCTGCGCATCTGCCGCGAGAAAAATATCGCGCTTTTTGTCGACGAGTGCTTTTTGAGCCTGTCGGACGGCGGCGTTGATCTGACGCCGTCCCTATCTGACTTCCCGCAGCTTTTTATCCTCAAGGCCTTTACGAAGAGCTTTGGCATGGCGGGGCTGCGGCTGGGATATGGCTTGAGCGCGGACGAGGCATTGCTGCGGGAGATGTCCGCGGCGGTGCCGCCGTGGAATGTCTCGACG
>ERZ1034719.218-NODE-218-length-38726-cov-8.823330_pt1 | contig 38726 bp, 47 predicted proteins | sample MGYA00520703_ERZ1034719 | MGnify/ENA primary metagenome ERZ1034719 (study PRJEB33766, sample SAMN09781716) | gut metagenome | biome: gut microbiome | host: Homo sapiens | place: Madagascar | study: EMG produced TPA metagenomics assembly of the PRJNA485056 data set...
ATGTTTTTTTCATATTCAGAGCAGGCATTGATTAATCTTTCAGGAAATATGCTGGCTCTTGATTTTGATGACGGCCGCGCAGACTTTTCTGTTTCGGACTCTTTCTGTGTTTCTTCTCTTGTCAACGGTTCGTGCTTTTGTGTCTTAAGGGATGAGGATGGACTTAATGTAAAAAAATATTGCAGCAGCAATTTCAAAAGTATGAATGGGAGAAGATAATGGTTCAGATTTATAAAAAAATTATTTTGATTTTTACACTTGTTCAGTCTTTGTTCTGTTCATTTTTATTTGCTTCTGACTTTCAGGGTGAAGATAAAGACAATCTTGTTTACATAGACATTACTGACTGCAAGGCAAAATATGTGCAGGACAATACGGCCTGGGTCAAGGGAAACAGTATGCGTTTTAACGCCAGCACTTATTCTGCAAAAGGCTGGACTACAAGGGACAGAAGCGGACCGAATTACAGCAACAATAGGCTGACTTTTTCATGCGCTTTTGACGTAACCTTTATCCTTACATGGCAGAAGGCGAATCCATCAATTGACGCAAAAGTATACTATGATAACAAAGTAAGTGTTCCGGTTTTTTCTACAAGTGCGCCTTTGATTAACGGAAAATTCACTGACAAAGAAAGTGTTTCACTTAATGTAAGAATTCCTACAGACATTTGTGACGTTCCTTCTGTTGCGGGTTGTGGAATAAGCAGTATAAAATATTATAAAGACGGAAATCCGTATACACCTCCATTTTTATCCAATTTTTCGTCAACAGTACCGACGGTGACTTTTGATACCCAGGGAAACCATTCGTTTTCTGTGTGTGTAACGGATATGCTTGGAAATACGACAACTGTTACAAAATATATTTCTATTGATTCCCAGAGTCCGGTTTCTTCAGGGATAATTGATTCTTCAAATGGAGAGTGGAGCACTTCTGATGTAAAACTTGTTGCTTCTGCCGCAGACAGTATTTCAGGAATTGATTTGAATTCATGGAAAAATTCTTTTGGTTCGGGACGTAGTTTGAATATAAGCAAAGAGGGCATTCATAATGTTCAGTTTTCGATTTGCGATTTTGCAGGAAATAAACTTGATTTTCCCGTGAAGACTGTAAGAATTGACAAGACAAAACCTTTACTGAGTGTATCTGAAGATTCGGGTGGAGTCTGGAAAAAGAAAATAAATGTTATGGCTTCTGCTTCTGATTCTCTTTCAGGTGTAGATAACGAATCGTGGGCATACAGTCTTGACGGGAAAAATTTTGTAAAAGGAAATTCTGTTATTATAAAAGAGCACGGAATACACAGCGTGGTTTTTAAGGTTCGTGATATTGCCGGCAATGAAAGCAGATGCAGTGTTTCCAATTTAAAAGTTGATTCCGTTCCTCCTGAATTGAGTTTTACTGCACAAAAATTTGTTTCGTCAGATTCACTTTTATTGAAAAATTTTACTGTTAAAGATTCGATTTCACAAAAGCCGTCTGTATTTTTGATTATGGATTCTCTTCCGAAAAAGCAGATTTTTGTTTCTCAAAATGAGTATTCACTGGACATTTCTTCCCTGAAAGAAGGTTTGCACGAAGTTTCTGTAGAAGCAGATGACGGATGCGGAAATATTTCCAAACAAAGTATTTCTTTTGTAAAAGACAAAACGCCTCCTGTCTTGAAAGATGTTGAGTTCATTTCTGCAGGAAAACGAATTGTCAGCGGCGATTATCTTGTTGCGGCTTCTGATACTGACTTAAATACAGTAAACCCGTCATTTTCTTTAACTACAAGTATTAATGCAGAAGAAAAAAAAGTATGCGGTCAGGAAGGAATTTCGTGTTTTTATTATATTCTGAACGGGAAAAAAGCTGTTGCCACGGTTAATCCTGATTTTTCTATAGATTCTTTTGTTGAAGGAAGAAATATTATTGGCTTTTATGCAGTTGATAATGCAGGTAACAAAAGTTCTGTCAAAGAATTTGTGTTTATTAAAAACAGTGCGGTTCCGCTTGAGCCATCGGTAAAAAGTTCGACCCACAAAATGTCTTACAATTCAAAAGAAGGCTCGCGTGAAAAGACAGCATGTATCAGCATAAATGGAGGAACGGCAAATTCTGATATAAGTGACATTGTATGGTCTTTCTATAAAGGGTCTTTGGATTCTTCCGGAAAAATAAATGAAAGTTCTCTTGTGGTTTATAAAAATATGTCTGACATTAAAACAGGAGGAAAACTGCGTGAAGAAATTTATTTTGAAAATCTGGATGACAATATGGAAGGTGAATTTTACTGTTTCAGAGCATATTCTGTAGGAAAGAATGGAAGATGCAGCCGGGCAGTCGAATATGTTTTCAGAATTGATACTTCCCCGCCAAAGAATTTTACAATGTGGCTTACCCCTCAGATCGATTCTGCAAAATGGTATTCTGAAAGTTCTGTTAACATTAACTGGTGTCAGGGAACTGACAATACTGGAATCAAAAACTTCGCTTACTCTGTTAAACCTGTTTTACAAAGTGAATCTGTTTCAGAACCCGAATGGATTGAAATCGAAAACAACGGGCTTATGAAGAAAAAAATTACAGTTTTTGAAAGTTCTGAAATTTCTCTGAAGATTTTTGATAAAGCCGGAAATGAAGATGTTCTTGTTCAAGAATGTCTGATTGATGTTGTTCCTCCAGAATTTGCAGCTGGTAAGGGAAGTGTTCAGTGGAGTGGAAAAACGTATGTTTCTGAAAGCAACCAGAATATGGATGAAGCAAAAATCCAATGGGGAGATGTGAGTGATCGCGGTTCGGGTATGGACTATATTTTGATTGATTATGGTGCCGGGAATAACGTTACACTTTCTGCAACAGTAAAGGAAGCGGTGCTTAAGGATCTTGATGAAAATAAGTCATATTGTATAAATGTTTATGCCTTTGACAAAGCAGGAAACAGTTCAAAGAAAATGTTTATTCTTGCTGGAAAACATATGAGGGAAGATGAAACTTTTGAATTTGATTTTAACCAGAATATAAAAGGTATTTGTGTTTCGGGTAAAATGAGGCAAAGTGTTTCAGGTGAAAATTTCGAAGTTGTGAATGCATCGCTGTCTGTTCCCGGTATGCTTTCAGTGGACTGTGAAAATAAAAAAATTGAATCTGTTCCTCTTGATGTTTCAAAGATAAAAATTTCTGAAGGGGAAATACAGGAATGTGTAGCTGTAGAACCGTCTTTGAAAAATAAATATACTGTTTCTGCATGCAACTGGGAGTTTCAATGCCGTTCTTTTGGATTTACAATTTCAGAAGGATTCGTATTTTATGATGTATCTTATTTTCAGGAGACATCTTCTGGACGTAATCAGGAAATTTATTTTGATAAAGTCACAGCAGGTTTCCCTGCAGAATTTGTTCCGGAAAGCAAAGCTGCAAAGACAAATTTGTTGTCTGTAAAGACTGACACATTTACTGTGAAAGATATTGATTCAGTTCAACTATCTGATGAAAAAAAATATTTTAACGGAAATGCTTATGTTGTGCCGGCAAAACTGAATATAGTTAATTCAGAAAATGAAAAGAAAATTCCGCTGCATAATATTTCTGTTTCCGTGGATAATAAAAGTCTGCATGCAGAAACTGATTCCGCAAAATCATTTTATATTACAGAAAACAATATAAGAATGTGTATTGCAGATGCTTTCGTCTTGAGCTCATGCATTAATGTCAATACGGCATCTTTTGTTGTAAAAAATTCTTCAGGTGATTTTTTTGATATTTATGTACATGATTTTGTTCTTGATGAATCTTCAGGTAAGGCTGATTTCTCATACTCCAATTTTACATTCAGAAATGAAAAAGGCGATATTGTAGATAAAATAAATTTTGGAAATGTTTATATAAAATCCGAAGATGTTCATTTTGATTCAAACGGGAAAATTGTTTGTTCTGGTTCATTAACTGACGGTGAAAATGAAATCTGTTCTGTCAGTGATATTTATTTCGATGCCGGCCAAATTGATTTTTCTGAATCAAAGATCAATTCAGTTTCTTCAAGCGTATTCGGATTCCCTCTTGAAATATCTGATGCGTCTGTTGTTGCAGTCAATGGAAAATGCGGTCTGCTTGTCAAAAAGGGATTTATTACTGCTTTTGATAAAAAAATTGCCGTTGGTGGACTGTGCGTTAATACCTGTGATTTTAATGATATCATTTGTGAGAGTGAAATTTTATTTGATTTTGAATTACACACGGATTATGGAACTTATATCAGGTTTGACAAAGGAACAGTCAGTAAAAATGGTGTTACCTGTAATCTTCAAATACCTGTTCCACTTTCAGAAAATCCTGTTTGCGTTAATTCTGTTTTACTGGAAAGTGACGGAAGTTTTTCTGCACGCAGGAAATATTCTGATGATGAAGTCCCTGTCAAAGTTTTTTACGGGAATTATTCTTTTGCTGTACGTGAATTTGTTTTTGACGGAAAATCTTTTCTTGTAGAAAAAGGGTTTCTTGACTGTTCAAAATTGAATTTGATGTATGATGGAAAACGACAGGACAGTATCACTTTTACCGGGGCAGAATTTACTTACACATCAATGACGGCATCACCTGAATTTGAAGAATCAGGTTTAAGTTATGTTTCTGGGAACTGGGAACTGAGTATAAATAAAATGTTCTTCGTCTCTGGCGCTTTGCAGTGTTCAGGAAGTGTATATAAAGAATTTGAGGAAGGTGAATTATATCTTGCCTTCAATTCTTTTGTTGTAAAACCTGACGGTAGCTTTTTGAGTGGTCTGTCGACTTCTGTTAAAGAAGAAAATATACTTGTAATTAATTCTATTCCTGTTTATATATGCTCAAGCCGTTTTATTCAGGAGTCAGAAAATAACAGCCTTGTACAGTGTTCATCGCCCGTTTTGGATTTCCAAATGTCGGGAATAGATTCTATCATACTTGGAAACACTAAAATTTCTTGTGACGGCAGTATTGAGTCAGATGCAGTTTACCGTGATTTTGTATTTGATTCTGCTAACGGTTACTCTGTAAACGCTTCGGGCGTAAAACTGGATAATTCAGGAATCGGATTCAAGGGTATTCTTGCGTCAACAGAAATAAGTGGATGTTGTGAATACAATGATTTCAGAATACGTTTTTTTGCAGACGGTTCCGTTTTTCCTGATTCGCAGTCGGGTGATACTTTTACTTATGAATATGCAGGATGGGAAATAGAAGGTTTAGGTTTTTCAAATGACGGTGAGTATACTATTATAGAAGAAAATTATGTAACGTTCCGTGACGTTCGGTTCAATCTGGGACGAATTAAGTTTGATTCAGACGGACAGGCTTTAACAGTTGTTAACGAACAGAATGTTAAAATAAGTTTTTCTTCCCAAAATGATATCCTGTATGAAACCAAACTTACTAAAAATGGAATTGTAGCCGGATTCCGGGTTTCGATGCCTTCTTCTTTAGGCAGCCAAACTTTTGATTATCCTGGTGTAAAAATTTTTCCAGACGGTTCGTGTTCTTCTTCTGGTTCTATAAAGGGTTTCTCATTTGAACTGGGAATGGCTGAGTTTGAGATAGGTGGAATTTCTCTTTCATCCAACGGACTAATGCTTATTGACTGCAATATATTTTTTACCGGCATTGATGACGGGGTTTCCGTTTCGATAGGAAAACTTTTTATAGAAAACGGATGCATTGTAAATATGGAACAGGCTTCTGTTAGTCCTTTTGAAATATGGAACTGCTGGTTTTCTATTGAAAATTTTGGTATTACCGGCAACGGAATTTCTTTGAGTGCCTGGATGACTCTTCCTTCTGATTTTCCAGGTATTCTATCTGAGCGAAGAATATATGTAAAGGAACTTTTTATTGACTGGACAAACGGTCTGGGAAAAATCGATGCTACAGCAACCGGTGAATATGTTATTCCTCTGTTTGGTGACTGGAAAATTGCCTTTTCAGAATTTAATGTGTTTGCAGACAACAATGATGCCGGACTTGGTTTTAAACAATGCGGACTTATTCTTCCGCCGGGATTTGCTGTTTCAAAAGTTTCGGTTAGTGATATAAAGATGAATCTTTCTTCCGGAACTGTTTTGTTTGATTCAATTTGTGCAGAAACAGATATTGATTTCACTTTCGGTGGTGTTAGTTTCAGCTTTGATGAACTGACCGTACACAGTTCAGGTAGTGTAGGATTCCGCGGTGGCGCCTCGTTTGATGACGAAAAGTTTCCGGAGTTTTTGCGCAGTGTAAAAATTCCCGATGCATATCTGGAGTTTGCATCAGACGGTTCAATAAATGAATGCCGGGTTGCCGCGCAAAATATCCACGGAACTATCGGAAGCGGAATTTACGCTCTTGCTGTAAAAAATGCAGATATTCTTTTTGAAAAAGACAGTGAAGAAAAATTCATTCTTGATGTTTCAGGAGAGGCAGGTTTTACGGAACATGCTCCTAAAGATCTGGCAAACCTGACGCTTAAAATAGATGAGTTTATTGTAGATGCGAATTCCGGAACAATCCGTTCGTTCAAGGCCGGTGCTTATGGTTTGGCTTTTTCTTTCGGTGGGGTACGACTTTGTGATGCTGGAGCATATGTTGCGACTTCCTGTGAAGATGAAGGCTTTGTTTCTTTTACGGGCAATCTGGTACTACCGGCTGCTCTTCCGGGGGATCTCGGTGGAACAAAAGTTTCTCTCGATGAGTTTACGCTGGGCCTTGACGGAAGTGTAAAAGCTTTTTCTGCTTCGTATATTACAGATGAAGTTTTGTCACTTTCAAAAGGTTTGTATCTTAAGAAAGCAAATATTCTTGCGCAGTATACGGGTAGTGATGTTTTGTTCAAAATAGATTCTGGGATTTTTCTTGATGAAAAAACTTTCCCTTCGGGACTTGGCGGAACATCGCTTGAGGCAAAACTGTCGTTTGACTCTACCGGATTACTGGATCTTGATGCTTCATGTAGCCTTAGTGACAGGGTAATTTTGAATACCCTTGTTACAAGAAATGCCTGGATCGGAATCAGGAAGACAGAGAACAGTTCTATTGAAGTTTCCCTTACCGGAAATCTTTCTTTTGCTCCAGAAACAAAACTCCCGCAGGCTGTCGCTTCTTCCACACTCGTAATTGATGTTTTGAAATTCAATTCTTCGGGAACATTATTGGATTTAAGGGCAAGTGCATCTGCAGAAAACTTCGGTTTGTTCAATGCCGTCAGGATTGTCTCACCAAAACTCTTTCTTTCAAAAGGAACTGCAGGTGATATTATCGTAGATGTCGGTGGCGGACTTGAGATAACAGCTGCCGGTGTTCCTGATAGTCTCAAGAATTCAAAACTCAATATCAAAACTTTGCGGTTTTCTACAACCAAAGGAATGCTGTCATTCAATGTCGCTCTTACAAGTCCTGTGAAGTTTACGGTGCTTCAGGGACTGGATTTAACACTCAAATCACTTTCTCTAAGTTCTTCAGGATTTACATGTTCTGCACTTTCAGAAATGAAATTCCAGGGACCAATGAAAGGTGTTTCTTTTTTACTCAAGAATTTTGCTATGTCCTGGAACGGAAAAATTCTTGACATAAACGGCGGTCTTGATTCCATGGATATTGAAATTGCCGGATTTAAGGGCTCAATTGAAAAATTGAATTTCATTAAAGATGATAAATGTTCTGACGGTTTTGCAATCTGTCTTAAGAAATGTAAGGTTGTATTTCCTGCAAATATGGGAAGCTTAAGCGGAACATCTATGGAGGTAGAAAACGCTTCTTTCAAAAACGGAAAGTTTACAGGTGTGTTTGCCGTTTCTGTTCTGGAAATAAATATTGCAGGTTTTGCATTGAAGATACAAAGTCCGCGGTTTGACTTTTCCGACAATTCAATAAAATTCAGTTCTGTAAAATTGGTTGGTCCAGCACTTTTGAATTCGTCAATGATTGCACTTTCCAATGTAAAAATAAATCCTTCTTCAGGACTTTCATTTTCCGGCGGTGGTTTCTCTCTCCCGGACTTTTCTTTGGGAGGAAAAATAGGATTCAGCAGAGTCCGTGCAGAGTTTGGAAACAATAACGGTATTTGGTCTGTTTATGGAACTGCAAGAGTGTCTATGCCGAATGCCGGGGAAATGGCTGCACAGATAAGTTTTACAAATCCATCTTCCGAGTATCCGATTGGTTTGAAAAGAGCGTATTTTAGTTTTGAAACTGCAAAGGGAGTTATAGGTATTCCAATTGGTACCACCGGACTTTATATGAGTGGAATCCGTGGCGGACTTGCCTATGGGGCACCGGATGAAGTTCCGTCTGATATAAGACATATGTTTAAAAAAGGAATACGCATTCAGCTTGGACTTACAGTTGCAGACAAAACAGGAGGCTCTCTTGTAAAAATGACTCCTGATACTTGGATTGATGTTGAAAATCTGACATGGGCATTCAAGGGAAATCTAACTGTTTTGAAAGGAAGCCTGAATTTATCTGCAAATGCAAGCGCTGTTTTTTCCAGGGCGGGCTTAAGCACAGAAGTGAATGTTAATCTTACATTTATAAAAGGCCGGATTGAACTGTACATTTTCGGACGGAACGGACGCACAATGTTTTCGGGAACAGGCAATGTCGGTCTTTCTCTTGAAAAGGGCAGCCTCTATCATACTTCTTTCAAGATATTTTGGAAAAGAATAACTATAGATATTCCGCCATGTAAAATAAATCTTGGGAATACAGGAGTTGAATTCGGGGATTTCAGTAACGGGAAACGCGGGTTTAAGGCCTCTGCATATTTTGACGGTTTCGGAACCTTCGGTGTTTTTGTATCTGACAATGGAATGAAAATCGGAGATGTATCTACCTATAAAATTGTAAGACCTGCAAATTCATTTTCAAATAGATCCGAAAATTATTCTTTGAATTATGAAAAACAGAATTATAATATGCCTCTTTCACAATTCAATTTGAATGTAAATGAAACTGTTGAATCAGGAATCAATAACCATCCGTTTAAGGTTTCTGAAAATCTTCATTCAAGGATTATTTCAGAAGAAGAGAGCGGGCAGGGCTTGTATTTTGAACGCAATATAATTCAGAAAAATGAAAAGGCAAAAGCAAGACTCGACAGAATAGTTTTTGTATGTGCTTATGCCGAAGGAAATCCGACTTTCAAGGCTGTGTCACCTTCAGGACATATTTATATTGCCGGGGATGAAAATGTCGAAACATATTATTACGAAGACTGCGTGATGTTTACGGTTCTTTCGCCCGAAAACGGTGACTGGAATTTTATAGTCGAAGGAATAGAAAAGGGAATGTATTCTGTTGATGCACTTACTGTTGAAAAGAAAGCAGAAATTGTTCTGGACAGCCCTTCCGGGGAAATAAATACAGACGGAGCAGTTTTGGTTTCAGGAAGAATTGTATCGGGTTATACCAAAAAAGTACGTTTAAACGCTTATTCGGAGGAAACTGGCACTTATGTTAATTTGGCTGAAGTTGATGTAAATGAAGACGGAAGTTTTGTAGAAAATATTTCCATTGAACAACTGGCCGATGCAAATTACACGCTTGGAGTTTCAGCTTTTGATTCATCTGGAATTCCGGAACAGGTTTCCTGTTTTTCACCTTTGATTCACTTAAATAGAGAGAATGCTGTTCTGAATCCTCCTTCAGAATTCCGAGTCTGGAAAAACTCTGATGGTGAATGTATTTTTGAATGGGACGAAAATATTTTGGGGAATATTCGTGGATACGTTCTTGAAATATCTGATGAAGAAACCACTTTGATTGATGCGGGAAAAGTGTCTGCATATACTACATCAATTCCAAAGGGCAATTTTTCGGCACGGATTAAAACTGTTGATGTTTACGGCAGGGAAAGTAATTTTTCAAAAGAAATATCATTTGACAGTGAAAGCGTATCAAAAAAAATCAATCTGCCTGTTATAGAAAAAAATCCGGATGCAATTATACTCCGTTCAGGTGAAACAGATTCTTTCGGAATAAAAACTTCTGTAAACAATTTTGAAGAAACAGATGATGCATATTCGTACTTTTACGGAACTGTTGACAAAATCAATATGGATGGAACCGGTTATGACGCTTCTGAATTTATAAAAGCAAATTTTGATTCTTCCGTAAAAATTGAACGGGACACTGCAGGACTTGTTTGTTATGTTTCTGTATCAGAACGATGTACACCAGGAAAATATATCCTTCAGGGAAAAATTTTTAACCGTGGAAACCCGTCGCTCGAAGATGATTACTCAATTGAAATCAACGTTGAATACCCGAAACTTGCAATTTACAGAACTGAACCTTCTGTAATAACAGAAGAATGCGGTTCGGATTTATACGTGTACGGAGAGGGCTTCGTCGACGGAAGTAGATATTATCTTGATGGCAGTGAATTGTTTGCAGAAGAAAGTGAAGTTGCTTATGTAAAGTCAAAGCATCTTGTGTACAGCGGAGATCTTATGTCAAATAAATCAAGAATACTCAGAATAGAAAATCCTTCAGGGGATTGTGCCGAATACTGTATTCCTGTGTCTAAAGACATCTGGACTTTTGAGCCGTGTCAGGAAAAGCTGGTTCTTGCCCCTGGTCAAAGCGGAATACTGCCTGTTGATTTTACCGGTAATGCAAACTCTGCTGATGCACCTGTGTTCAGAATAGAAGGTCTCTGTGACGGGCTTGAGGTAAAATTACCTGACGTTATTTCTTCAGGTGTTGAGGAATTTGTTTTTACGGCAGCAGATACTACTGTGCCGGGAATGTATGATGTAAAATTTACGGACGAGTCCGGTGAAAGTATGTGTGTAACCGTGCAGATTGTATCAGAAATAAACGAAGTAAATCCCTGTATTGCCTCGGTTGTTCCGTTCTCTGCTTATGCCGGGGATGAAGTTTGTGTTTATGGAAGTAACTTTAATCAGGAATCAGGCTTGCTGCTGGATGGAAGGAGTATTGCTGTTTCTGAAATAAATTCTTCATGTATAAAGTTCAAAGTGCCTGATGAAATGAGCAGTGGAAAACTTCGTGTTAAAAACGGTGAATATTATTCTGATGAATATTTGTTCTATGTTCTTGAAAGAGGTTTTTCAATTCAGTGTAAGCCGTCTGTTTCCCTTGCAGATGGAATTGTGTCCGACGTGCGTCTGTTTGTTGCAGGAAGCAGACAGAGTGTTGAACTGTCAGTTTGTGTTCCCGATTATGCTCCGTTTACCGCGGAACTTCAGAAAAAAACTGTTGTGCCTGACTGCGAAAATTCACTCAAACTGATTCCAAAGAAGGAATTCAAAAGCGGGGAGTGGCAGATTGTTGTTTCGGGAAAAAGTGATAATTTTAATTCCTATGCTTCTGTTATTGTAAAAACCTGCGGCCTGCCGAAAATAGACGACTCTGCAGTTTATGATGCAACGGTTAATATTCCGTACAGAGCTGCCCTGTATTGTGATTCAGAATATCCTGCAGATTCATTCTTCGTCGAAAGCGGAAATCTTCCTTCGGGACTTTCGCTTGATGAAAACGGAATTGTTTACGGTGTACCCGAAAGAATTGAAAATACCTGTGCGACAATTGGTGTTCTGTATAACGGGGGATATTCTGTTACAAAGGAAGTAAATTTTGTTGTAAAGGACAATTCATGGACTTGCTCTTCAGTACGTTCTGATAAAAATCAGACTGTGGGGTTTGATATACCTTCCGAGTTTGTCAGAAAATGGAGTTTGAATTTAAATACTCAAATCAATCAGATTCTGGCCTGTGATTCAACTTTGATTTTTGTCGGGGAAAAATCTGTCAGCTCTTATACACTTTCTGCAAATTTGAGATGGAAACGAGAATTTGAGTCTTCAGTTTCTGATGCTCAAATCAGCGGAAATTACCTGTTCGTTTTGTTCAGCGACAACTCCGTATGCTGGTTTGACTACAGAATGCCGGCTGTTGATTTTAGAAGTGAGAATGTTTTGCATTTTGTATCAGGTGACAATTCTGTCCTGTTTATTGAAAAGAATAAGATTACCGAATTAAACTCAAATACCGGGGAGAAACTTGCTGAAAAAAATATCTGTCTTGAAGATGCATTTTATTCAAACGGACAGTTTTACGGTATTTTGCCCGCGGGAAAAGAAGTTGTTTCACTTGAAGATACTGGAAAACATATTTTTCTTGATTCAAGCATAACAGGAACAGCGGGCGGTTATGGAAAAACTGTTTTGGTAACTGAATCAGCGGTTTATACAGTTGATCAGAATCTTAAAATACAAAAACAGTCTTCATGTATGCAGAATTCAAAGTCATTTGTTTCGGTAACTGATGATTCAGTTTATGTTCTGGCCGATGACAGCCTGTATGATTTTGATTCGGAAACACTGGAACTCAACAGAAAAATTTGTGAAGGAGTACGTGCGTTTGCAACCGCAGAAAATAAAATTGTTGTTCTGCTGGACTCTGGAATAGCGGCCCTTAATAAATATGATGGAAATGTAATATGGAAAGACAAAGCATTGGCTTCGGATTTTATTCTGTACAATAAACAAATCTTTGTTTCCTGCACAAACGGTGAAATTGTGTGTGCAGGTGGCGAACTGAATAAATTTCTTCCCCAAACCGAAATTGAATTTATTCCAAGGAGTCCTGACGGCGTTAACGGTTGGTACAAAAACATTCCTTCCGTAAAAATTAATTGCACTGACAAAGACGGATATGTTGCAGAAACAAAAGTGAATGTGTCAGGATTATGGGAATCTTATGAAAATACGATTACTCCTGACAGAACTGAAGCCAGAATCGGCGCCTATGGTATTGATAATTCTGGTCAGACTGGACCTGCCGTTTATTCTGAATATAAATCAGACAATGTTCCGCCTGAAGTTTCTGTTTCTTTGGAAGGAGAAAAAACGGACAGCGGATGGTATGACGGTTCTGTTTATGTAAGTCTAAGCGGTTCTGACAATCTTTCAGGAATAGATTTTATGGAACTCAACGGGGAGGTGTATTCTTCACCGGTTCTTATATCAGAAGAGGGAATCGCTGAGTTTGAATATTATGCCCTTGATATTGCAGGTAATGAAAGCGAACGCAAAAGTATTTTTATAAATATTGATATTGATGTACCTTCAATAGATCTTGAAGTCAGAAACTCAGTGTCTTCTGCGGTAGTCAGTGCAAAGGGATATGACAAAGCATCAGGTATAAAACGAATCGAATATAAAGAAAAAGACGGTGTGATAAAAGAATACAAATCTTCGCTTCTGATTATGGACGGAGGACAACATGATTTTGAATTCCGTTCTGTTGACAATACCGGTAAGACGAGCGAATGGAAAAAGGTATCTGTTTTTGTCTGGGAATCCCTGAGAAAAAAAGATGATCTTATTCTTTTCCCGAAAATAAACGGAGTAAAAAGAAGTGTGGAGCGTTCAATGAAAAAGGCTTCCTTTATGAAGTACCTGTCAGAAACAGGAATATCTTCATCTGATATTCCCGGGTATATTCTTGAATCAGAAACTATCAGCTGGTCAAAAAATGATCTGTGCATGAAAGAAAGAAAATCCATTGATTTTTATATATCACGGGATTCTTTTGTTTATCTGATATGCGACAGGGATTTTTTTCCGGGAAAAGACTTTGTTTTCCAAAAAAATATCGGAATGAAATCTGCATTGTTTACAGCTAAGATTCTTTCAGGAACTTTTGTTTCTTTTGATGTTGATGAAAACAAACATATACCGGTTGTAGGCGCAGTCGGTGTTCCTGAATTGAGTGTTGCTTTGTTTAATGGAAAAGTCGCCGACTTGAATTATTTAAAAAAAGGATATTTTACAACCTACAATGCCGGTGAAGCAATTCTGCTTTCTGCAAAGATTTTTGGAGAAGGGGTTTCAACTGTTCCAATGACGGGAACATGGTTTGTAATATCCGGTAATTCAAAGATTCCGCTTGGCGGAAATATATATAGAATTCCTTTGGTAAGGGAAGATAAGAAGGTTAAGTTTGTGTATGAACTCCGCTCACCTGCAGGAACCCTGGAGAATTATTCTGTAATGCAGGTTGATGTAAAAGGAATGAATCATATTACAGATGCATGGGATTTATCGCTAACTGAAAATTTTATCTGGAGGTAACATGAAATTCAAAAAAAATAAGGCAAATGAAGGCTGGACCTTTATGGAAACTCTTGTCGTTATGGCAATTGTTCTTGTTCTAACAGCATCTGTAGGATTCAGTTCCATTAAGCAGATAGACAAAGCACGTGTCGTAACAGCCAGAACGCAGATAGAAAGTTTCTGCGTTGCACTCGATTCGTTTTATATGGATACCGGAAGATATCCTACTGAAAATGAAGGGCTGGATGCATTGTGGATAAAACCGTTCGGTCTGGAAAGCGGTGTGCTTTGGAATGGGCCGTATGTTTCAAAGGCAATTCCACAGGATCCGTGGGGAAACAGCTATGTTTATGAAATTCCTGGGAACAACGGACTTGCGTATTCTGTATTGTCTTACGGAAAAGACGGGTATAAGGGAGGAGATGATGATTCTAAAGACATTACTTCATGGCAATAAAGGATTCGGACTTCTGGAAAGTATGGTGGTTTTATTTATTACAGGTACCGTTGTTTCGGGAACAATTCTTCTTGCTGCAGTTGCTGTAAAATCATCATCATCACTTTCTGATCGTACACATTCTTATATAGAAAGAGAGAATAATGAAAATGAAAATAAAATTACATACGGCCTCAATGTTGAATGAACTTATTGTACAGATATGTAAAAATGATGCATTTACTCTTATGGAAAGCCTTGTTTCCATTGCTGTTATGAGTTCAGCTATTCCTGCTATAGTTTTTGCATATTCGTCATGTATGCATTCTGTTGTTTTTGCAAAACAAAATGTCCGCAGTAATCTGGAGTTAATTAATTCTGACAGAATTTTGAGGGAATTTATTCAGCAAATAAATATCAATCTATATACATATCTAAAAAATGCTTGTATAATAAAGATTTAGATAGATTGTACAAGATAAGTGTGTGTTATTTGTGCATAAAATGTGCATAATTTCAGGAGGTTTTAGATTGATAATAAGACATCTTTACCAACGTACTGTTGTCAAGAACGGGAAGAAAATCAAGGCTTGGTATTACTGGTTTTATGATGAGAACGGAAAGCAAATCCGGCGGAGTTGCGGAAAAGGCGGAAAGCCGTGCGTGCTAAAAAGAGATGCTGAAGCCTATATTGCCTCACTGGGAAATAACGAGCCAAAAAAAACCGTTCTTAATGATTATTTTTCTGATATGTATACAGAAGGCTCATTGTTCCTTCGGAAAAAAGAGGCTAGAGGAACTGTTTACACTTATAGGACGCTTGTGCATAAGCGTGTCTTTCTGAAATGTGTCCTAGATAAATTCGGAAACAAGAATGTCAATTCTCTTTCGGTATACGAGATTGATAACTGGCTAGTCAACCTTGAGCGCTCAAACTCGTGGAAGAATTCCATTCTGTCGATTTTCGAGGATATGTTCAAGGAACTTTATCTTGCAAAGAAAATTGACTGTGTGCCTATGTTGGAAAGGTTCAAGCTGACTGACAAGAAAGAGAAAGGCATTTTTTCAATAAAGGAGATTAAAACACTTTTTCCGGTTTCCTATGATGAGATTGTTGATATTTGGAAATGGAAAACGGAAATTCCGCTTCCTGAATGGCAGTTCTATTCATTGGCGGTTCTTGTGTATACTGCCTTATCAACTGGAATGAGAAGCGGCGAGGTAAGGGCGCTGAAACAGTCCCAGTTTATTTCTAACAATGTGGTTCTTATTAACTGTATGCTCGGAAGTAAGAATGAGGAAGTCGACCATTTGAAGAAAGGTACAGACAAGAACAAGCGCTGGCGCGTCGCGGTCTTGCCTGACAGGACTGTTGATATGATTCATAGTCTTCTTGACCTTAAAAATGACGATTCGCCTTATATATTTACGTATAAGGGAAAGCCGTTCGTTCAGTCCGCCTTAAACAAGATGTTGCACTCTGTTCTGGAAAGACAGGGGATTGACTGGAAGAAAAGAAATATAAGTCTGCACAGCACGCGCTACACATACAACACCATTATGAAGTCAAAGATGAACAACATAGATTTACGGCTTTTGATGGGGCATACAAGCGAAAGAATGACGGAATATTACGACAAGTCAACGGCGGTTGACCATCTGCCGGAGCTTATTCAGAACGCCCCGATAATAAATTCCGTCTGGAAATGATTTCCTGCGTTGTTTCTGCCCACAGCTCCCATTCGCTGACAAGCTCGTCGTAGTATGCTATTACTTCCGCATATTCCTTCGGGCTTGCTGGTATTGATATGTTTTTGCGCTCAGGTTCTGGAGGCAGTGTTATTTTTATTTCTGATGTTGTCCTGCACGCGCTTATTGTTAGCACTGACAATATCAGAGATAATATTATTAACTTCTTCTTCATTTTTTGCTTTCCTGATTCTATTCTTTGTTTCAGAGCCGCTATCTTTCAGCTTCTCCAGTTTTTCCGCGTGTTCTTTTAGAAGCTCAATGTTTTTAGAGAGATTCTCCACATTGAGCTTTAGCCGCCGGATTTCTTTTCTGCCTGAGACAACAGCCTTTATACACAGGTAGCAGACTGCAATAAGGATAAGGATGACCGCTGTCAGGGAAATTATTATTTTAGCTGTCATTGCTTGTCTTCCTTGCTGTAAATCTGTTTCTGCCATACGTTCGCGCCGATGTAGGCAAGCGGAACGCCGCATAGCCACTGTGCTATTGTTGTGAACTGGTTTCTATCGGCAAACACAATGAAAGTAACCATTATGATAGCCCATATTGTAACCCAGAGCTTGGCTGATTTTAGCTTGCTTCTTTTTTCTGTCTTTTCAGAAGTTTCAGCGGTCTTTGTTTCTTCGTTTTCCATTTTGATTTTTCTCCTTGTTTTCTCTAAGTGGTTATTTTTTCCTGTACGGATTCCTTGAATTTTTCAAGAAGCTCCGGGCGTTTTGTCCATAGCCTCGGACAGTCTTTCCAACCAACTATGTTGTGGTGCGTTGTTATGTCCTGCGCTGCAAGTCCGTGTCTTTTGCAGATTCCGGCGCATAGTTCCGACGCGGATTCAACTGTGCTTGACGTGAAGTTTCCGTACAAGTCAACAGGGCATAGCTCGATTCCGATTGTGCATAGGTTAGGGGCGCTTGTTTCTGCCGTGTATTGCCCGAATTTTTGCCGCGCATAGTCTGTATAGATTTTTCCGCTTGCCGGGTCAGTCCGTGATGTTCCGCAGTGGTAGGCTACTTCATCTTCCGGCATGCACTGGATTATCTCGCCTTTTATGCCGACTATGTAATGGGCTGAGCCATAGCCTCCCATTCCTGTTTTTTTCGCCTCGAAATAGTCGCGGTTTTCTTTCGCTGTCGCGCCTGGATTCGCCGTCCAGTGCATTACAATTGCAAGGACTTCTTTTAGCTTCTTTCCCGGCCGTGAGTATTCATTGATTGTCAGGAAGTCTTTTGTTATCTCCATTTTCAGCCTCCGATTCTAATGTGTCCGATTATGAAGCCTACTGTCGCGGTGAGAATTCCAGTAAGGATTGTTCCAAGAATTTTTTTCCATAGGGAGAGAGCCATTTCACCGTTCTTTTTTTCCAGGCAAGAAACACGGCTGGAAAGAGCCTCTACTGATATTGTAAGCTCCGAAAGGTTGTGAGATATAATCTTCTGATCTGTCAGTATCTCGGTGATCTTCTCAATCTGCTTATCCTGCTTGTCCGAGTGGACTTCAATGTTTTTCATCCGAATATCAAGCCCGTCCATTTTGCTTTCAATTCTTGAATCGCGTTCATTGGATTCTTTCTGCAAAGCCAATAATTCGTGCAGTATTGTGCTGTCTCCAGTTTCCATTTATACCTCCTGAATTATTTTACTCCGCAAAAAAAAGCCGGTCAGACATTAAATCCGACCGGCTCATTTGGTATGACACCTATCAAGAACAATATAAACCACTCTTGCCTATTTTTCAAGGTGTTTCATTGTGAAGAAGAAATAATCAGAAAGTTTTCCTTCCGGTGCGTCCTCGTCCGCAAGGTATGCGTCCGCAAGTTTCGCATAGAGTGAGGCGTCTGCCTGAACGCCGGATTCGGTGAGCACGTTTCCGTAGTCGTAGTACATCATGTGCATTGCCGCCCAAAATTCGCGCTCTGTGTAGTCCTCCTCCTTTCCGCTGAAAGTGATGTCAACTTTTCTTGCCGCGCTGTTTGTTTCTTCAAGCGTCCATTTTTGGCCGCCCTCGTTGCCGTGCTTCATGTGAGCCACCATTTCAACGCAGAAGTCGTCGCAGAGGTGGTTTCCGTAGATGTCCTTGTAAAGCCCCTCGAAAATCTCCACCCTTGAGTTTTCTGAATCAATTTTAGTGGCTACTGTCTGGAGCATTTTTTCGGTGTCCTTGCCGTCCTTGATTCCTGCTTCAATAAGTTTCTTTATGTTCAATGTCATGTTTTTCCTCCTGGAAAAAAAGTTTTAACCAACGATTCTATATAATCGCTAAGAAAGAAATCTGTTTCAGGTATGCTTAATATGTCAGTTATCTTGCTGTATTTTGACAGCTGTATAACTTTTTTGAACAACGCGCCGTTGAAACTTCCGTCTTCTTTCATGAACACTTTTGCCTTTTCCTCGAATTTCTTTATATACACATTCGGGTTAATTCCAAACATACTTAGAATTAATGCCGTTTTGTCCGGCAGACATTCCTTTCCGAACAGCATTTTAAGGAGTTTGGATTCAATTCCGTCAAGTTCTGACTGGACGGTTCTGGCACATTGCTGCGGCACGCTCTGAATCTTGTTTCTCATTCTTCGCTCTTTTTGAATCGTTTTCTAATAAAGGCGGCGGAATTTCTCCGCCGTCTTTTCCGTGTTAGCTGCCTGCCGAAGCCGCTGTGGTTTCAGGAGTTATTTTCACTCCGCCCCAGCCCGGGCAGATTGCCGAATTTGGAACTACCATTTTCGTAATCTGTCCGCAGCAGTTCTGCAATGCGGCTATTGACGACGCGTTTGCCGCTACGTTTGCCGCAATCGCTGCGTTGTTCACTGCCTGCTGTGTGTTCCAGGCATCCTGTTCCCTCTGGTTCTGGTTGATTTTTGTCGAGAGACGCTCATAGACATCGGCAATCTTGATTTCTGTGTTCTGCTCGCTCTTGAGCAGGGCGATTTCAGAATCTTTTGCCGCAATCTGCTGTGTCATCTGCAATTCAGCCTTTGAAACAAAGGTGTTGCTATCGTTTGCGTTCGGACAGCCGCGTGGATTGCCGTTTCCACCGGAAAGGTTGAGAATTCCGTTTCCGCCTGCCATCAGTGTTCCGAGGCCTCCAAGGACTGTGCCGAGGATTCCAAGGGCTTTTGTTCCGTTTCCAGCCGCGTCGAACACGCCGCCGGATTCTGTCTTAACTTCCATAAAGATACCTCCTTTTATGCAAGATGCTAGTATCTTACGGCAGCCGGGCTGTTGAATGTTGTAGTATTATTGTTCTGTTCTTTTATTAGTTTTGTAGTGATTCCATATTCATATACTTTCTGGATTGCTGAGCGTTTCAGGACGCTTATGTAGGCAAGGGAAAGGTTCATCTCGACGGAAAGCTCCTTTATTGTCTTTTTTTCAAGCTCCGTGTCGGACAGTATTTTCTTTTCCCTTGATGTCATGTTGATACTGTCTATCAAGTCCATCACAAACGATTTGTCCACATTGCGCAGCAGTTTCTTTGCCGCGGTTGTCATTCTGCTTGTCATTTTTCATCTTCCTATAGAACTCTGACAATGCCGAAACAGAAACAAGAATTGACCTCTTTCCCTGCATCGGCAACGCCAGAAACAGCAACAAACTTTTTAAGTTATCTTTCATTTTTTTTACTCCTGCTGAAATTATAGGAGAAAATTGGAACTTTAGTAGCATAGGAACGTTGCGATATGAGTAGGATTGAATGTATTTTTTTAATGGCAGACTGCTTGCGGCGGCTGTTATTTCTCGTTTTTCCAGAAGTCAACCTGGCTTTTTATGATTGCCATAAGCGGTGCTCTTTTTTCTTTAGGAATTTGCTTCAAGAGCGCGATGGCGTCCTCTATGTCGTCGTCCACCTGCTGCTCCCTGCCTAGCACGAGATACTCTATCGACACTCCCAGGTATCTGGATATTTTAAGGCAGATGTCCACAGACGGAACATTGCGCCTTTTCCAGTCCGCAAGGTTCTGTGTTGTGAATCCGAGGGCGTTAATCATCTCCGAGCGTGTTTTGCCCTGAATTTCAAGAAGTTTGTCTATGTTCTCAATAAATTTTGTTCCATTCATAAGAAAAGTATCGGGAAATTCCGCAAGGAACTTGACGGCAAATTGCTATATGTTTATTATTATTTATGGTTATATGCTATAAATAGCAGGTTTTCCATAGCTACATAATACTAGAGGAACGAGAAAAAATCTATTCTTTTCGTTTCTCTAGGAAAGGAAATAAGGAAATGCAGTTAGAACTGTTTGAGGAAGAAAAGAAGCCTGAAATTCACATAGACAAGCCAATACGGCTAATTGAGGTGTTTGGTGGCTATGGAAGCCAGTCTATGGCGATGAGGAACATAGGTGCGGACTTCGTGCCTTGGAAGCTGGTTGAGTTTGACAGGTTCGCAGTTGCGTCATACAACGCCGTGCACGGAACTCATTTCGAGACAAAGGATATAAGGAACGTAAAGGGGGCTGACTTGGAAGTTGTGGACAAAGATAGATTCATCTATCTGATGTTCTACAGCTTCCCGTAAAACGTGCACAGACTTATCCGTCGCCGGGAAAATGGCGGGAATGTCAAAGGGAAGCGGAACAAGAAGCGGGCTTCTGTGGGAGGTTGAGCGGATTCTGCGCGAACTGAAAGAAACGGATTCTTTGCCACAGATATTGTGCTGCGAAAATGTTCCTCAGATTGTATCAACGAAAAACAAGCCGGACTTTGACTTATGGTGCAAGAGCCTTTCTGATTTAGGCTACTTCTCGACATGGCGGATTCTCAACGCGAAGGACTATGGTGTTCCACAAAATAGGAACAGATTTTTTATGCTGTCTTTTCTTGGAAAGGACTATGAGTATGAGTGGCCTGAACCCGTTCCGCTGGACAGGCGGCTTAAAGATGTCCTTGAGAACGAGGTCGACGAAAAATACTACATAAAGAAGCGGTGAACTCCAACAGCCAGTGCTATAAGCAGGCGGGCAACTCAATTGTCGTGTCTGTGCTGGAGGCGATTTTCAGGCAACTCAACATAAAGGGTGTGGAAAACTGGAACAAGGCGAAAGATGAATATGGAAATGTCAGAAACTCTCTATAATGGCGACTGCTATGAACTGATTCCGCAACTGCCTGACACTTCAATTGACCTTGTAGTAACAGACCCACCGTACAGAATAAATGAAGAGAAAGGAAGAGGAATCTATAAAAAGAATGTCAGATGTCTTGATGAGCTGAAAACCCTTGATTCCCTTGAATTTGAGCCTAAAAAGTTTCTTGACCTTGTAAGGCCGAAAATGAAGCGGTTTTACGGCTATTTTTTCTGCAACAGATTTCTTATCAGGGAATATCTGGAATGGGCGGATGAAAACAAGATGAAATTTGACATATTCACGCTTCTAAAGTCAAATCCGATTCCCTCATGGGGCGGACATCACCTGAATGATACTGAATACTGCCTGCTTATAAGGGAAAGTGGAACTTATTTCAACAGAAAACTGGAATTTGACAACTACAGAAAATCATTTGTACAGAAATGCGTAAAACGAATACATCCGGCGGAGAAGCCTGTGGAATTTCTTGAAAGGTTCATAAGGGTTTCCTGCCCGGAAGACGGAGTTGTTCTTGATCCGTTCATGGGAAGCGGCTCGACCGGCGTTGCGGCAAAAAGACTTGAAAGAAACTTTGTCGGCATAGAGAAAAGCCCTGAATATTTTGAGCTTTCAAAGAAGCGTATTGAAGAGGTCTGCAACCCGTCGCAGATGTGCTTTGATTTTCAGTGAAATATAGAAATTATTTTATTTTTCATTTTTTGCCCCCATTTTTTATTATATCGTGCACCCGAATTTGCATTTTAGGGCTTGTTTAATTTTTATGCGGAAAGTTCAAATCACTGTTATTCAGAATTAGAGGGTACGGATTAAGAATCGCTGGGGATTTCTTTTTTCCAGAATTCGACCTGCGAGGCGATTACCGCGTTGAGCGGGCCTCTTTGGGCAGGCGTGAGCATAAGGAGCTTTGAAACGGTCTTCTGTATGTCGTCCGGGAGCGCGCCGCTTTCCTTTTCGCCTGTGAGAAGATACTCCATGGAAACGCCTAGGTACTTGGCGATTCGGTAAAGGTCGTCTGACTTGGGAAAAATATTTCTAACCTTCCATGATGAGAGCGTTTTTTGATTAATTCCGATTAATTCAAGTTCTTTTGCAGTAACAAGAAATTTTATTCTCTCAACCATATCACTTGCAGAAAGTTCCATAAAAAAATCCTTTAAAATGATTATATTCTACTTCTGTAGATTGACAATTCTACAAAAATAGAATACAGTAATTCTCATCAAGGGAATCAACCCTTGAAAAAGACAGTTTAAGAAAACACTTCCACTTTTTTTAAACTGTTTTTCAGTTTGGCCTTGTGCCTTGAATCCGTGGAAGCCCGAAAGGGGGGATTCTTGGCGCAAGGCTTTTTTATTTCTTACAAGCTTTTTTCAAACGTGCAAATCTTGGCGGACTGTTCGTCTGAAAAAAGCGAGGAGATTCACAAATGAACCCAATTAAAGAATCGGCTAAAGATGAGAAAACTTTAGCAAAAATCAGCGTGTTTGAAAACGCTGAATTCGGCAGCGTCCGTATCGCTGTGATTGACGGAGAGCCTTTTTTCGGGGGAAAGGACGTTGCCTCAATCCTTGGCTATAGCAATCCAAGCAAGGCTGTGATTGAACACGTTGACGATGAGGATAAGCGGATAATTCAAAATTCCCAATTTAGGAACTTTGAAAATCACATTCCAAAATCTGTACTACCCATTGACTTTGTAAGTGCGGACATTCCAAACCGAGGACTAACCGTCATTAACGAATCCGGGCTTTATTCCTTGATTCTTTCATCAAAACTTCCTGCCGCAAAGGAGTTCAAGCGGTGGGTAACATCTGAGGTGCTTCCGTCTATCAGGAAAACAGGCTCTTACTCCGATGTACCTAAGACGTTCGCGGAGGCTCTGCGCCTTGCGGCGGAGCAGCAAGAGGAAATCGAGCGGAAGAACGCTCTTATTGAGGAGCAAAAGCCGAAAGTCGAGTATGTAGACAACTATTGCGATTCATCAAATCTTGAGGAAATCGGACATCTGGGCAAAGTTACAAAAATCGGCGAGCAGAAGATTTTCAAGCGGCTTCTTGACGACGGATATATCAAGGTGCGCTACTCAACAGAGGGCGTAAAATGCTACGACCCATGCTATGGATATGAGAAATACTTTGAGACGCTGCACGTGCCGTTCCTGCGTGGCGACAAGAAACTGAGCCGCGACAAGCTGATGCTTACCCACAAGGGCTTTATGTTTTTCCGTGCGAAGTATGCGACAAGGGAGATGATAGAGGAAACCGCGGACAGGTGGATTAAAAAGGAGAGTGGAAATGAAAATGACAATTGAAATCAGAAAAGAGAATGGGCTTAACGCGGTGTCTGCAAGAGATCTGCACGAGAAGCTGGAAATCACGGACAGATTCAACCGCTGGTTTGAAAGGATGGTTGCCTACGGTTTTGTTGAAAATGAAGATTTTTGCCGTGTGAAAAGTTCCACACAGCAAAATCAGTACGGTGGAGAAAAAGAAATCTATGATTACGCAATTTCTCTTGATATGGCAAAGGAAATCTGCATGATTCAGCGTTCCGACATAGGACGCAAATTCCGCCAGTATTTTATTGAATGTGAGAAAGAACTGAACAGAAAGACAGAGACTTATGTTCCGCGTATAAGCAAAGAGGAGCTTGAAGCCAGAAAAAAGGAGGCTGAGGCCAAGAGCAAGGAGCTTAGACTTGAAGTTTACGACCGCCTCCACTCCCTTGCGAACGAGTATGCGGAAAGAAGCAAGGACTACCAGCAGATACTTGACGCCCACGCCACAAAGGAGCTTACAGGAGAGTTTCTGCTTCCTCTTCCTGGGACTGAAAAGACTTATTCAGCGACAGAAATCGGGGAGATGTTCGGTATTTCCGCAAACAAGGTCGGGAAAATTGCCAACGCGAACGGAATGAAGACAGATGTGTACGGAAAGTACTTCATTGACAAGTCGCGGTTCTCGGACAAGGAAGTCCAGACGTTCCGCTACAACAGCAGGGCGATTGACAGAATAAGACAGATTCTGAAGGAGGTCGGAAAATGATAGTAAGACAGGAAGGAAAGTTTGAGGACTATTTCCAGCGGTTCACGGAAAACTGCGAAACAGGATATGTAGACGGCGACCTTAACAGCCTGGAGGTGGACACAGAGAGGCTGAAGAAAAGAATCCTTGCGAGAATCGACACGCTGATAGCGTGCCTTGTTGCGGTTGAAATTGTGGAGAAGAACGGAGGAAGCGAAAATGGCGGCGAGAACTAAAAAAAACGAGAACATAGAAACGGCGGTGGCAGTAGCGGAAAGCGGAGGAATAGCGGACTTCAATCTTTCTGCGGAGATTGTGGCAGGGAAACTGACGAGCAATGCGAAGGAACTTGGGGAGAGAATCCGCGGAGAACTGAAGAATTTCACCGCCGAGCGGTATATCGGACACCCGGAGGCGGCGAAATCTGACAAGGCTGTTCTTACAAAAGCGAAAGACGCAATTGCGGAGAAGAGAAAGGAGATCACGAAGAAGTGGAACGAGCCGCTGGACGTGTTTCTTTCGGAGATGAAAGCCCTTGAAAAGGACGTGGCGGCGGCCTATGACGGTCTTAACGCTGTTGTGAAGGAAGCGGAGAACGCGGAGAAAGATGATAAGAAACGGCAGATTGAGGGCTACTGGCATACGCTCGGCTTCAATGTTGTTCCGCTTGAGCGGATTTTCAACCCTAAATGGCTGAACAAGACTTTTTCAATGACTGATGTCATGAAGGAGGTTGAGAGCAGGATTGAGAAAATCACAGGCGAACTTGCGACGCTCAGAAGCATGCAGGACGAGGATTCAGAAACACTGCAATCGTTCTATATAGACACGCTGGACTTGAAGGCGACACTTGAAAAGGGAAACCAGCTGAAAGCGAACAGAGCCGCGCTAAAAGCCGCTGAGGAAGACAGAAAGCGTAAGGAAGAGGCGGAAAGAAATGCCCAAAATGAGGCAAAATCGGCTGAAAATGCCAATAATAACGCTGATTTTGCAGAAAATCCGCAAAATTCGGCTGAAAATGAGGATAAAACTGCGAAAATTGATGAAAAACAGCAGAATCCATTGGAAAACCGCTCTTCTGATGAAGAGATTATGTCGTTCAAACTGGAACTGTATGGAACACGGCGACAGCTTATCGCGCTCCGGGCGTACATTGACAGCAACGGCATTAAATACAGGAAGTTCTAGGAACAAGGGGGAATATATGAACGGCAAACAGGCGAAGAAGATAAGAAAGTATGCAAGGCAGATGTACACGGAACACAGGGAGACTTACCGGCGGCAGATGAGCGGCTCTTTATGGGAAGATTTTTTCTATGTTGTATCGAAGCTGAACCTGCGCTCAAGGATAAGGCTTGCGATGATGATTATCCGCGGAAAGCGGATAGGGAAGTAAGGAGACCGCTTATGGAACTTGAGATACCTGAAATCAAGGAGATAAAGGCGCTTATCTCCGACATGAAGAAGTCCATTCTGACAGGCTCCGCTGAGGAGCTTTCTCAGAAATGGTACAACGACGAGCAGTGCTGGAGGCTGAAAGGCGGGCTTGCGCTCAACACATACAGAAATAACAGGTTCTTCCAGTGCAAGGGCGGAATTCCTGACGGATATGTAGGAGGTCGCAAGGTATGGTCCCGGGAGAGCGTGATTGAATGGCTTCCGCTCACGGACAGCGAGCTGGAGGAATACCACAGGAAATACAAGACGGGGGCAAAAAGAAAATGATGTATGGAAAAGATTTTTCGCAGGAATTTTCTAGCAAAATGAAGAAAAACAAAGATGTTTTTGACGCAATGTGCAAAAAATGTGTGTACTTTGACGGAACTAAAATGTGCTCAAATACACGATGATTACGGAATCTTGGCAGAAATGCAAGGCGTTTTGGAGCAAAGATGAAACTACTGAGTAATAAGCAGAAGGCTGCTGATAATATCCCCCTGTTCCAAGTCGTAACGGTGCATATAGGCACGCAGCCGGAGTTCTACGCGAAGAGCCTTGTGAATAACTGGAAAGGAATCAACCGAATTACGGAGAAGCAAGCCGAGTTGGACGGAAAAATGCACGCGGAGGCATTGAAATTCTTGTTTTCCAGGCGTCTTAGATAAATGGAACTTGAGGAAGAAATGCTTGCCGCCCTGCTCTTGTATCTGGGCGGCAGCGAGTTCGGGAGCGTGGAGTGGGAAATCAAGATGAGGCTGATTCTAGGGGAATCCGAGGAATGCAGTAGGAAGCAAAAATGATTTATAGTCATTTTTTTAAATCCACAATTTTTTTTAATGCGTTGTTTTCATTTTCCTTGATAGAAGATATAAGTGCATTGAGATAATTTATTTTGTGAGCTCGATTTGCTTCAATATTTTCTAATATTGATGGCAGAAGTTTTTTATCCCATACAAGGCTTTTGCATTGTTTTATATAATCATCGCAAAGTTTGTTTACAGTTTTGAGATTTTTTTGAACTTCTTTTTCAAAATCTTCCAATATCTTAATAGCTGCTGATAGTTTCTCCTCTGTTTCTTCTACGGAATGAAGCTGAGTGTTTAGCAGTTCCTGTTTGTTTGTGATTACTGATATTTCTTGATTTAGTCTTTCATTGAATATTGAACTTGATTCTTGAAGCTGCTGTTCAAGATGTTCAAGTCGGCTATTATTTTTCTGATTTTCAATTTGTTTTCTTTCTTCCAGCAGTTTTTGTTGCATCATAATTTGAATGTCAATTTCATCTACATACTGGTTTTTATTTTCTTGAAACCATATATCAGCTCTTTTTTTTGCTTCCTTTATGCCCTTTACTAAAAAAATAATGTCAAGGATTAATACTATTGCTGAACATACACACATTATTTTTGTATATGTGTGTTCCCATGAATCTGTGTCTAATAACATTCCTATAAATGGAAGTATGAAAACGAGAAAAAAAGCTACTATGCTTATTCCGGAATATATGTTTATCTTGTTTTTCTGATTAGAATAATCAATATCCAAAGCACATTTTGCGCAAACGGTTCTTGTGCCGTAATACAAGCCGTATGATGTGCTTGAACGTCCTTTTGAACTAATGCTGTAACGAGTTGAGTTGCCGACTGTAACAGTTCTTCTGTAATTTACGTGCTGTTTTCCGCATATATAGCAAGTGCCCATTTTATTCTCCTCTTTTTTCTTTATATGTTTCTAATATGCTGAATTTTGCGTCTGGGTGAGATTTTAGAAATGAGCTTTTATTTAATGCGGAATGAAACTGTTTTGCATTTGCTCTCATTTCTCTGCTTGTGTAAAAATCCTCCAAAATGTATACAACTTTTTTATAATCTTGTTTTTCTTCCATAAGCCTTGACAATGTATATCCGTGAAGAATATCAGCATATCTTAATTCTTTTTGCATTTCATTTTGTGAAAGCTGCTTTTCTTCACATTCTGATAATTTTTCCGCAATAAATTCAATCGGTTTTCCGCCGAATTGAGAAACGTCATAAACCGCTTTTGTAAAAGGAAAATTGTTTATTGTCGTTATGATTTCATTATCATATTCTGTAGAATCAGACAACAAACTGTAACATATAAAATCAATGTATTTTTGGTCGTGAATGCTATGAAAGAATTTGTGTGAATAATGCCAGCTTTCTTCTGTATGCTGCTGCAAATACGGTTCAAATAAATATTTTTTATTGTTGCAATCATATTCGTAAATCGGTTTTTTGTTTATAAATAAAACAGCGTTTTCTTGGGCATATTTCCACGTATTTTCATCAAACGGATTGAACAGTTTGTTTTTCAGTGTTTGCTCGATATTGTTTACTTGTGATTGAATTAAAAATTCTTTTTCTTTAATTTCTTCCAGATTGTTAGTTTTCAAGAGGCGCTCGAGAATACCTTCCACATTTTTTTGTTTCAGTTTGATTTTGTTTTCATCTGTATTATTTTTATTTAAGAATTTTTCTAAAGCATTGATAAAATTAACAAATTCTATGGCTTTCATCGGTTGTGTTTTTTCATCGCAAATAGTAACTCCTTTGTAAATTGCGACTTCATCAGGAGATACATATCTGTACGTTTCCGGGTTGGTTATATCAAACAGGCTGCTCATATTATTTTCCCGTCAACGCTTGTGTCATCAAGTCTATAGAGTGTTTTTCCTTATCATTCAGTAGTTTGTAGTTTTGGATAAGCTCACGTTCGCGCGCTGAAAGTATGAATTTTTCTTTTTCATCTTCTGACAGAAATATTTCGTCCATATACATTTTTTCCCCGGTAAGAAGCCATTCCATTGACACTCCGATGTATTGGGCGATTTTAAAAAGGTCGTCAGAACGAGGTGGTCGGTTATTTTTTTTCCACGTAGAAATTGTTGCAGAAGAAAAACCAAGAGGCTCTAATTCTTTTAATGCACAGTGTTCTTTTATGCGTTCTATCATTTGTGAAATATTAAATTCCATAAAATCCTCATAAAATACAAATTATCTTGTAAATATTAGTTGACAATCTAATGTTTACAAGATATGTTTAAATCATCCATAGGGCTTTGCCCTAATCAAAGACAGTTGAAGAAAAATAACGCCTTTCTTGAACTGTTAAAAGTTCTAGGGCTTTGCAGGCTCTATCCGGCGTTAAGTTCCGCAAGGAATTGGATAGGTTTGCAGAGCTCTTTTTTTTATCAGTGAACCTTTTCCAGGTGTGTACATCTTGGCGGATTATCCACCGTGGAAAAGGAAGGAGGTCAGATGACCGCATCTATTTTATCGGCTAAAGATGAAGAATCTTTAGAAAAAACAGTTACAACGAAGGAACTGGCGGAAACTCTCGGAGTTTCAACAGATTCCGTTCAAAACGTTGTTAAAAAACTGGGCGAAAATTTTCGGCGAGTTTTGAAGAGAAACAGACAGTGCGGCTATCTTTTACCGAGGAACAGGCGACTGCAATCAAGATTGAATTGCAGAACCATTCAAAGATTGCGAAGAACGGTTTCGACACTCTTTCAATTTCAAACGACCTTGAAATGCTTGTTATCCAGAAAAAACTTGACGCTTACAAAGACCAGCGGATTGCGGAGTTGGAAGCGGAAAACAAGAAGCTCCTGCCCGACGCCGAAAGTTGGCGTGCCTTTGCAGAAAAGAGCGGAAACTACTGCGTAACAAACATTGCAAAATGCCTAAATTTAAACCGCAATAAGATTTTCTATTATTTACAGGTAAAGGTTATATCTGCCGGGATAAAAGAAGTAACGACTGGATAGGTACAGCAAAAGGGGTAAATCTAGGATTTATCGCTAATGAAATCTGGACTAACGATAAAAAATCAGGAATTCAGATGAGGATTACTCCTAAGTGTATGCAGAAAATAGCATTTGCTTTTGGAAAAACTTCTTCAAGTATTGAAGAAACAGCGGACAAAATAATCGGCAGTGAAAAAGATGTTGTAGAAAGAGCCGGGAAATGTACACAAAAAGCCGTTGAACAGTACTACGTTTCAATTGGCAAGGCTGAATAGGGGGATTTTATGACAAGATTTGAAGAATTGATTAACAAGTCAAACAGATGCACACAAGTTGCTTTAGGACTTCCTCAAGGGGTTATGCGCGATATATGGGCGCAGAAAGGAAGAAAACTTGAGGAAATGGCTTACAAACTGACGATTGAAGAGGCAGAAAAGGAGGTATCAAAATGAATGAAATCAATGTAAGTGATTATATAGACGCAATTTTTACACCTATCGTGCAGGAAAAAGAGCCAGAAAAGTGGCTTGAATTAAGACGAACTGGAATAGGCGGAAGCGATGCCGGCGCAATTATGGGATTAAACAAGTATGCAAGCCCTCTGACAGTTTACTTTCAGAAAAAAGGAATTGACGGATTCAAGGGAAATGCAGCCACTGAATGGGGGCATATTCTGGAAGATCCAATCAGGCAGAAGGCTCGCGAAGAGCTTGGATGCGTGATTGAATCTGTTCCTGGAATGTATAGAAGCCGCGTCTACAGTTTTATGAACGCAAACCTTGACGGAATTATAAATGCAGGAGAGGGCATAACAGTCGGAAATCAGACTGTAAGCGGAATAGGTGGACACGAAATAAAGACAAGTGCCCGCGGCGAGGGGTTTACGGACGATGAAATCCCTGATTCGTATTACTGCCAAGTGCAGCATTATATGGCTGTTACTGGCTTGCCGTGGTTTATTCTGACTGTTTTCTTTTTGGATAGCAGAACGGGAAAACATTATGTTGTTCCGCGTAGAGAAGATTTTATTAAAACTTTAATCGAGTACGAGACAGATTTTTGGGAAAACTATGTAATGGCTGACAAAATGCCTGAGCCTATTGGAGTTGATTCAGAAAGTGAGTATCTGAAAAACATTCCTCTTTCTGCTGAAATCATCCTTAACGATGATACGGAAGAACTTGTAGAACAGGAGCGTGAAATTGACGGCAAAATCAAAGAACTTTCAAAAGAACAGGCAGAACTTAAAAACAAAATCATCTGCAAATTGATTGAAGGCTCTGACGGAAACGAGAACTCAGAAAAGACAACGGCGGCAGTCGGACGTTTCAAAATCACGTATAACACGCAGATAAGAAAGTCGGTTGATTCTGACGCGCTCAAGAAAGCAGGGCTTTACGATGAGTACACGAAAGAAAGCTCATACAAAGTTTTAAGGATAAGCGAGGTTAAAAAATGAAATTCCTTTGGTGCGACACGGAAACAACAGGGCTTGAAACAGGAAATGCCGCTCCGTTTCAGGTCGCGTTTATCTTCTGCTATTCAGGAACGGATTCGGCAGGAAAAACCATTAAGGAGCAACCAGTTGAAAGGCTTTTAAATCTCAACTGTCTTGACATTCCGGGCATTGAGTACAGCGAGGAAGCTGGAAAAATCCACGGCTACACGGAAGAGCAGATACGCTCGTTCGCGCCGTCGAAGAGCGCGGTGGAGAAGCTCGATTCCCACCTGAGTGACCTGATGACATACAAGGACGGTGAGAAGATGTTTTTCTGTGGCTACAACTCTAATGAGTTTGACTGGAATCATTTGACAAGCCTTTTCGGGCATTATGGGCTTGACTTCGGGAAATATTTCTTTCCGCAGAAGCTGGATGTCTTTGAGCAGGTGAAGAGAGCCGGGAAGATGAAGGCTCTTCCGTATCTTGACAACAGGAAACTGACAACGGTGGCTAAGTTCCTGAATATCAAAATGGACAATGCTCATGACGCTTTGTGCGACATAAGGGCGACAAGGGAAGTCGCGAAATCACTAGCAAAAATGGGCGTTCCGCTCAAATAAACATACAAGGAGTAAAAAATGAATGTAAACGGAAACAACGCAATGCAGGCTGTCTCAAGGACAGACGGAAAAAAAGGCACTCTGAGAGAATGGCTCTCTGAAAGAAAGAATGACCTTATGAACGCAATTCCAAAGGGAACGGTGGAAATTGACCGCTTCATGCAGTCGGCCATGCTGGCTCTGACGAATCCGAAGACACCGGAGCTTCTTAAATGCGACAAGGAATCTATCGCAAGGGCGCTGAGAGAGGCGGCGAGCTACGGACTGGAGCTTAACGGAACTCTTGGACAGGCTTACCTTATTCCGTACAACGAATCTGTGCGCAATGCAAACGACGGATGGGATAAGGTTATGACGGCACACTTTCAGATGGGGTAGACTTTTGCTCTCTGTGCCGGTAACGGCATAGTAATAAACATCGTGAACCATTTTATCAATGGGTGTAGCCGCAACAGCCTTTAAGGCTGGAGCATTAGTAACTGAGTGTTTGTGTGGCTGCTAACCGGGGAAGCCTTTCAGTTAATAGGTCAATCCGGTGCTGTGGTATTTTTTTAGAGGATTAAATGAAATCAGGGATATATAAAATAACAAATATTCTCAACAATCATTTTTATATTGGGCAGTCTAAAAACATTCAAAAGAGATGGAAAGACCATATAAAAAACGCAAAAAAACAAAGTTGCCATTTTACAACTTTACAAAAAGCGTTCCATAAATATGGAATTGAAACTTTCTCTTTTGAGCTTGTTGAAAGCTGCCCAAATGAAAAGCTGGATGAGAGAGAAATGTTTTATATAGCAACTCTGAGACCTGAATACAATATGAATCTTGGTGGTTCTGGAAATTTAGGCTATGTAGTAACTGATGAAACAAAAAAAATCCTTAGAAATTTAGGTCGTCAACAGTGGGATTCTTACACTGATGAGAAAAAGAAACAGATTGTAAAGAATCAGCTGGTAGGTCCGCGCAAGGGATCACACCGTTCAGATGAAACAAATAAGATTCTTTCTGAAAAAACAAAAGACTTTTTCAAGCGTAATGGCGGAATGTCAGAAGAGCAAAAAAGAAAGATTTCTGAAGCACTGAAAGGGAAAAAAAGACCTAACAGAGGTCATTTTAAACAGATTGTAGGGACTTCTAAAAGTGGCATGAAAGTTTACTTTGAAAGCATAAAGTATGCGGCTGTGGTTTTGAATATAAACTACAGCGCATTATGCCATTGTTTAAGAGGTGATAGAAAGTCTGCGAATGGCTTCTCTTGGAAATACTGTAGTCAAGAGACTATCCAGTTTTGGAGTAGGGAAGATGTGATAACTTCTCGAAGTGCGATGTATCCTTGTTGCGAGGATAAAGATATAGTCCATACCATAGCGAAGAATGGAAGTTATGGAGAATATGATAAAGGCTTAATTGCGTTGGCGCGCCGCTCAAATACTATCAAGACAATAGCGGCGGAGTGCATATATGAGAATGACGAGTTTGACTGCGAGCTTGCGAGCGGAAGAAGCATACACCACAAGATGAACATCTTCGCGGAGCGTGGCGAGGTCATTGGGTACTACTGCCTTGTCGAGCTTACAAACGGAGGCGAGCAGTTCGCCGTTATGAGCAAGAAAGACGCGGAGAAATTCCGCGACACATACTCAAAGTCGTACATTATGGCGAAGGACAAGTCAACGCAGAACTGGGGCAAGAACTTTGACGCAATGGCATTGAAGACCTGCGTAATCAAGGCGTTGAAACTGTGTCCTATCTCAATCGAGGCTCTGGAGGCTGTGAGCAAGGAAGAGTTGAAAGATATTGATGACAATTCTATCAGCGTTGAGTACGAAGAGCAGATTCAAAAGAATTCTCCTAAAGAAAACAAGATTGCGAGCCAGAAGCAGAAGGAACAGGCGACTACGGTAGAAGCTGTGCCGCAGGCTGCTGAAAAATCAGAAAATCTTGCAGAGCAAGCTTTAATTATGACTGAAGCAGAGGAAAAGGAAATTGACAAGGCTTTTGAGCAGGCAACTTTTTCAGACGGAGATATTTTCTAAATGAAAATAAGCAGTTTCTTTCACGGTATTTTGCACGGAGATAAGATTGTCCTTAAAGTCTGCGATGAAAAGAATTTTCTAAGCGTCAGAAAACTTTTCAAGTCAAAGACAGACAGGGAAAACCGCTCTAAAAAGGAAATCCTTCTGAAATGCGAGATTGACGCGGCATTTCAGAAAAGGAGCTTCAAGCAGCTTAATGCCGTGTGGAAACTTGTTGAAGTCATCTTTGAATCGGAGAACGACAGAAAACCGGTGGATGATGAGAAATATGAGCTGTACCTTGATTTGCTTGAACTGTATGCGGACAAGATCCCGAACAGATACAACAAGCAGCTCAGGACAATTCATATTTCTGAATCAAACACTGTTGCCGCGGCGCATTTCATTGACGGGCTTCTATATCATCTGTCCACAATGTGCCACCTTACGGATGATTTGCAGGCGACTGTCAGAAGTGTTCTGTATGAATGGGAGATATGGAGAGGAAAGCAGGCTCACGACATAAACGACGACCGAACAATTGAAGATATGCGGAAGTATGTTGTGTATTCAGAAGCCTCAGGAAGAACTCCAGTTCATTTCCACCATATTGTTACAAGGGGAGCCTGCCCTGCCGCTGTTGACAAGGCGTGGAACATAATGGCACTGACACCAGATGAACACAGGTTTTATCACGAGCAGTGCAAGAACTGGGATGAGTTCCTTGAAGTCTATCCTCATCTTAGGGGAAAAGTTGAGAAGGCTTACAGGAAATGTGCGGAGCTTAGGAAAGAAAGAAGAAATATATAGCAAGCAAATTGCTAATGTGATAATAGCCAAGTGCTTGACTTTTTAGCGCAAAGCATTTATTATGTACTTATTGAGAGCAATGAGTTCCGCAGGTCTTGACTGATTGCTCTTGTAGCAATCTTTTTAGCCGGTGCAATAAGACCTGAATTGTGCCGGCTATTTTTTTAGAGAAAAGATGAAATTCAAGTGGTTTAAATTTTATTTTTGTTATCGTGAAATATTTGAAAAAATCCCTGGCTGGAACTGCAAGAAACTTTTGCTTGCGATTATTGACTATGCGGGCAGTGGAAAAACAGAGATAAAACTGAGAGGGCGGTCTTTGATTGCTTTCAATAGAATTAAAGCCATATTCGAGCAGGAGCGGCTTATTTCTCAGTCGTTCGGAAGAAAAGGTGCTATGAAACGCTGGAATACAGCAGAGATTATTCCTTAAAGGCGAAATAATAGGTCAAGTATAAGAAGCAATAGGGAGGCTGTTCAAGATGAATAGAGAGCCTATAACCGCGCCTAGGGCGATAAAACGTGTGTATTATTTGAATGACAACTACATGACACCGGAATATCTAGTAACTTGCCTGAAACCTTATATTGAATCATTTATGAAATCGTGGCTGTTTTCGTCTTTTAATGAATTTACGGTTTATTGCCCATTTGATACAGAAGATTCAGAGTATGTACGTTTCTTTAAGAAACTGGGCGTAAAAGTAATATTCGGCGACTTGAAGACGGGGCAAAATTTCTTTGATGTGCCAATTCCTGAATGCGATTTAATAGTTTCCAATCCTCCGTTCAGCAGAAAAAAAGAGATGTTCGAGAAGCTGTTCAGAAATTGAACTCCGTTCTGTATGCTGATGAATCTTACGGCTGTTCAGTATCAGGAGATAGGAAATATGTTCTACGAGGAATCCTTGGAATGTCCTTACCATTGGTCTGATGGTATGTATTCTGAACATGGATGCTACATAGAAGAAGGGAGGCTTGGAACGATATGGCAGAAGTTGTCAGAAATGTTACGCAGAGATGAATACAGCGGTTGTTTCATTCCTTCTTTTGTCTTGAAAGCTCTGTATATAATACAGGATATGAAAAATAGACGGAGATATGAAAAATATTTGAAAGAGAAAGAAGTGAAGGAGGAATAAACTATGATATATAAAGCAGAGTCTAGACAACTAAGCAATGATTTATTTTGGAATTTTTGTAAGTCAATTGAAACAGATAAAGGTTATGAGTACTTTACTAAAACTTGGACTGGATACAATGATGCTAATTGGTGGAATAATGTTGCACCTCTAAAGCAGGCTAGAACGGCTACAGTTACAGGCGATAAAGGAACAGTGAAGGTATTTAAGATAAACTTCAAAACTTGTGAAGTTGAAGAAGTTGAGAACGAATAACCATTTTGCCGACATCGGCAAAATGGTATAGGAGGAAAAAAATGAAGTGTATTGATTGTGTTAACTGCATTTGCGTTGGAACTCAATACCACCAATGCAAGATAAACCATAAATTTATATTAAATAGTGAATTGTTCTATGGTATATTTTATGCCATGGGAAGAGCAATAGAGTTAAAATGCAAGGATTTTGCAAGAAGTAAGAAATGACAATAGAACAGGTTAAAGAAATAATTGAGAAAAACATACCACTTCACATAGATTTTATTGAAGATTGTAATGATTTTTATGCCGTTTATTTTCAAGAGCAAAAAAAGAAATCTAGTGGTTGGCTTTTTGACGCAAAAAGTAGAAGTGATAAAGAGTTAGAAGAGAGTATAATTAAACGCTGTAATGATATAAGAATGTTTTGTATAGAGTTATTGGGTGGAATTGAAAATATCATATAAATTTATGGGAGTTAATCAATGAATGAAGAAGACCGGCGCATTTTCAACAATGCACTTAAAATTGCGACATCGGAAATGTCCAGTGATGGAGAACTGGTTTACTACGACATTGAAAGCGCCATACAGGACGCAGAGAAAAATCAATTTTCAATGTCCTTGAGTGAACTGGTGAAATTTTATTTTGTATTGAAACAGGAGTTTGAAAAATGACAGATGTAGAAAAAATAAATGAATTAGTTCAAACGTGCAAAAATACAGACGAAATGAAAATTAACAAATTGAAAAACGAAATAATTAACAAATTGGAAAACGAAATTAAAGAATTGAAAGCTCACTGTCGTGCGGTAGATGATGTGAATGCAAAAATGAAGAATTGTGTTAACTGCAAATATAGTGAGGATTACGATTATTACAGGGATAAGAAGTGTTGTATGTGCAGTTCAAAATATTCAAAATGGGAGCTGAAGGAGGAATAGAAGTTATGTTGATATTTCCACTTAAAAAAGAATGGTACGAAAAAATCAAATCGGGTGAAAAGACGATTGAATATCGGGAAGTAAAGCCGTATTGGAGTTGTCGTTTAGCAAAAGAGTTTGAGTTTAATCAATACGCATTTTGCAGCATAGGCGACAGCCTTGAAATGCTTACCTATCGTCATCCCATAAAATTAAGGCTAGGGTATACGGATAAATATATGGAAGCTCTTGTATATAAGATTGAAATTGTAGACGGAAAGGATACAGACTTGCATATCGATAAGCCAGTATATGCGATACACTTTATACAGGTAAAGGAGTTAAAGAATGACAAATGAAGAAAGAATGCAAATTAAAGGCGCATTGTTGAAATGTGCTGAGGAAAACAAAAACAAGATTACACCAACTTGCAATGTAGTTGTTTCAAGAGTATGCGAGAGTGCAGTTGAAAGAATTACTGAATTGGAAGATTTGCTTGAAAATGTAAAGAGAGGGAAAATGAAATGGGTTGATTATGATGCAGGTGAAGACTGTTATGAAGATGAACATAAAGGGCATTGGGAGATGAGAAAATGAAAAAAACACTTAATATAATCGACATGTTCTGTGGGGGCGGCGGAGAATCAACTGGTCTAATCTCGGCAGCAAATGAATACGGATTTGACGTTACAATGTCCGCCATAAACCATTGGGAGAGAGCCATCGAAACACATTCAGCAAATTACCCTTTCGCCGAACACCGCTGTGAGAATGTACAGCACATTGACCCGACGACACTCGCAGCTTCAAGGAACACGGACCTGCTCTGGGCATCTCCCGGATGCCAGCATTTCTCTGTTGCAAGGGGCGGAAAACCTAGAAGCGAGCAGATGAGAAGCCCAGCATGGGAAGTTCTCCGGTTCGCAGAAGAAATACGGCCTAAAAGAATCATAATAGAGAACGTCCCCGAATTCCAGACCTGGGGGCCGCTAGATGAGAACGGCAAGGTAATCAAGCAGATGAAGGGAAAAACATTTCAGGTGTTTATTAAGGGGTTGAAAAGCCTTAATTACAGGGTCGATTACCGTGTCCTTTGTGCAGCTGACTACGGCGCGCCAACTTCAAGGCGAAGGCTTTTTATACAAGCCGTTAGACTTGATTGTGGAAAAAAAATCCTCTGGCCCGAAGTCACGAATATGGCTGAGGAAAACCTGATGGGCCTTCCAAGATACAGGAGCGCAGTGAACAACATTGACAAAGTATATGGCGAAAACGGCAGGGATTTTGTAAAGAAAAACAAGATTGGAGCAGGGAAAATCATAGCCGACTTGCAGAAGAAGAAAAGAAAATCCTCTGAAATCCAGAAGAAAGAGTTTTCAATAGAACCTTTTGAAACGACAATCACGGTTAGATGCGCTTCAAAAGAAGTTTTTGAATATGTTCTTTCAGAACTAAAAAAAAATTTAAGCAGGAGTGGAAAATGGGAAATTTAACAGGCAAAAACCGCTATATAGATACCTCATTTTGGGATGATGAATGGATAACGGAACTGGATCCAAGCGAAAAACTCTTGTATATCTATCTTCTGACAAATCCTCTTACGAATATTTCCGGCATCTATAAGCTGACAAGAAGAAGAATTTGCTTTGACACTGGTTTCAACGAAACTACAGTGAATTATATTTTTCAGAAATTTGAGACTGCTAAAAAAGTTTTCAGGTGCGGCGAGTATGTCATTCTTAAATCCTGGTGTAAACATCAGACATGGGAAAGAAGCGGCAATGTAAAGCAGGGGATTATAAACTGCCTTGAGGAAGTCCCGACAGATGTTCTTGTATATGCTTATCAGAACGGCTTCAAATTTGATTTAGCACAGATTTTGAAACAGCGGGGATATGATATGTATACCCTTTCAAGGGGTATGCAAGGGTCTTCGATGAGTTCGAACTATTTAAA
>ERZ1034719.220-NODE-220-length-38546-cov-6.073991_pt1 | contig 38546 bp, 38 predicted proteins | sample MGYA00520703_ERZ1034719 | MGnify/ENA primary metagenome ERZ1034719 (study PRJEB33766, sample SAMN09781716) | gut metagenome | biome: gut microbiome | host: Homo sapiens | place: Madagascar | study: EMG produced TPA metagenomics assembly of the PRJNA485056 data set...
ATTCATAGTCACTCCGAAAAAAGAATCAGGGTCTGCTCAAATCGAACATCAGTCGATATAATCGAGTATCATCGGCTGCGCCGCAGGCTTCTGTGCGCCTATAGAGACGGCCGAGAGATAGCGGGTCTCCGCGCCGTCAAGGCGGCTTTTGTCATTAGAGAAAAGCGTTGCGAGCAGTTCTCCGTGCTTTACAAAATCGCCTGTTTTGGCGGATATCACAATACCCGCCGAAGGGTCTATATTGTCCTCTTTCTTCTCTCTGCCAGCTCCGAGCAAAACGGCGGTCAGGCCTATATTCTCGGAATCCATATGAGTTATATATCCGTCCGCGGGCGCATACACCTCGCGGGAGAAAGAGGCTTTTTCGAATTTTGAGGTGTTCTCTATATACGAGACGTCGCCGCCCTGTGACTTAACCATCATTTCAAAGCGTCTGAGAGCTTCTCCGCTGCCGACGGCCTCGTCAACGAGCTCGGCGCATTTTTCTCTGTCTCCTATGCCTGCAAGCATAAGCATTCTGCACGAGAGCTCGCGGCAGACAGTCCAAAGGTCGCCGGAAGTATTGCCTTTAAGTATATCGACAGACTCGATAACCTCGAGCGAATTGCCGACCGCTTTTCCGAGCGGGGCGTCCATATTTGTTATTAAAGCGGCGGTCTTAACTCCCGCTCCCCTGCCGATATCGACCATTGTTCGCGCAAGCAGACGGGAATCGTCAAGAGTTTTCATAAACGAACCGCTCCCCGTTTTTACGTCGAGGAGAATGCAGTCCGAGCCGTCGGCAAGCTTCTTGCTCATTATGCTCGAGGCTATGAGCGGTATGCTGTCAACTGTGGCGGTGACGTCGCGCAGAGCGTACAGTTTTTTGTCCGCAGGGCACATATTTCCGCTCTGACCCGTGACGCTCAAGCCGCATGATTCAACGGTTTCACGCATTTTCTGCGGGGATATCGAGGTTTGGAAACCCGGAATAGCTTCGAGCTTGTCGACCGTTCCGCCTGTGTGCCCGAGTCCCCTGCCGGACATCTTTGCCACCTTTACACCGCACGCCGCGACTATGGGAGCCACGATGAGCGTGGTTTTGTCGCCGACGCCGCCCGTCGAATGCTTATCGACCTTGACGCCGCTTATCCCGCTCAAATCGGCCTTATCGCCCGAATCGCGCATGGCGAGCGTGAGAGCCACCGTCTCCGCCTTGGTCATTCCACGGAAAAACACCGCCATGGCGAACGCCGAGAGCTGATAGTCCGGCACCTCCTCGGAGACACAGCCGTTTATTATATAAGATATTTCTTCGGCGGTCAGCTCGCCGCCGTCGCGCTTTTTGCGAATAAGTTCGGGCATATACATAAAAAGCTCACCTCAGTTAACGGAAAGAATTACACAGTTAAGCGAGAAAAGCGAGGACAGCTCACTTTCATCGCCGAGGACTGTACTTTTTGCGTCATCGGCCGTGACAAGCGACGATATCATTGTCGGATCGGCCTTGATACGCGCTACTATAGCATCGTAATCCGACTGTGTAAACAGATTAAATGCCGAACGCGAAAGATCAAGCCGCACACCGTCGTCGGCTATGCCGAATTTCACGGAGCGTCCGCCGCTGAAGCTGCCGTTTTTCACCGACTCGAGAGCCCTGTAAACGCTCATGGAGACCGACTTTTCCGCAGTTGTCAAAACAGCGTCCGACACATAGGATTTATCGGTATCGGCGCCTATGACCCAGCTGCCTATGTTGCGTTCAGCCGCACTTGCAACCGCGGCAAATACTTTCGTGCCGCAGGCAAAAATCGCCTGCGTGCCGGTAGAATACCAGAGCTTTGCGCGCGCTTCGGCGTCGAGCTCGGTTTCGTCGGTCTTTAGGAATCTCACCTTTATATCGACCGACACGGCTCCGAGGTTCATATCCTCTGCGGCGCGCTCCGCACCCTGTATAAAGCCGAAGCAGTAATTGACATAATTGTCCGACGGATAGCTGCCTTGAAATCCGAGACGCTGAAAGCCGTTAAAAACAGAAGCATATCCCGCAAGATATCCCGCGTCGAGAGTGGAATAGCTGACGGCAAGCACATTGTCGGGCAAGTCCTTCTCCGTGCTGTCGACAATTATAAACTTTACATCCTCCCAACGCTCGGCCGCTCTTACTACGGCGTCGCGGAACTCGTCTCCGTGGCAGACCACCGCCTTTGCGCCGTGCTTTATCGCTTTTCTTATCGCTCTGAAGAAGTAAGTCGTGCCGCGCTGAGACGGTCTGTAATATTTGCAGCTGACTCCGTAATCGGCGGCGTAGCTTTTTACTCCGTCCCAAACCACGTAATTATACGACCTGTCATATATATCGCCGACATCGGTAATAAACACCGCTTCGTATTTTTCGTGTTTTGCGCAGGCGCAGAGACTAAAAAGCATCGCCAATACGCAAAGCGCCGCTGTTATACGCCGAAAATTTTTCAAGGCTGATTCTCCTGTTTTAAATTTGCCGGTCCGAATGAGCCGGGCAAAAGTTCTTTGAGCTTAAACGAACGCAGTCCGTTTTCCGTGTTGCAGATTATTTCAAAAGTTTCCGTATTGCAGAATTCCGCCATGACCTGACGGCATACGCCGCAGGGAGTGCAAAATGCAACGCCTTCTTTTCCCCCGGCAACGGCTATTGCGCAAAAGTCGCGTTCTCCGCTTGAAACGGCTTTGAAAAAGGCCGTGCGCTCGGCGCAGACTGTCGGAGTATACGCGGCATTTTCGATATTGCAGCCAGTATATACCGTTCCGTCGGAGCAGAGAAGCGCCGCGCCGACGCTGTATCCGGAATAGGGCGAATACGAGTTTGCGCGCGCGTCTGAGGCTTGAGAAAACAGCGCATTACGCTCATTGTCGGTCATACGTCCGACACCTCCCGCAGAAAGCTCTCTCCGCTTTTAAGCGCGGGCAAGCCGAAGCAATCGAGCACAAAAGCGGAAATATCGGCAAAGGTCGGGCGGGTTCCGATATTAATCCCCGCTTTAACCTTATCGCCGTAAACTATTATAGGGATATATTCACGCGAATGGTCGGTGCTTGCGGTCGAGGGATCGCAGCCGTGGTCGGCGGTTATTATGAGCACATCGTCGGGGCGCATATTTTCAAGAAATTTTCCGAGACGGCAGTCAAACTCCGTCAGCGCTTTCGCATAGCCGTCAACATCGTTCCTGTGCCCGTAGAGCATATCGAAATCGACGAGATTGACAAAGCAGAGCCCGTTGAAATCCTCATTTTGAAGCTCGAGGGTTTTCTCCATGCCGTCGGCGTTGTCTTTGTTTATCCCCCTGTGGTCCGTGATGCCGCGGGAGGCGAAGATATCGTTTATCTTGCCGACCGATATTACATCGAAGCCCGAATTTTTCAGCCTGTCGAGCATCGTCTCCCCGGTCGGTTCAAGAGAGAAATCATGCCTACCCGAGGTTCTGTAAAAGTTCGGATATTCGCCCTTAAACGGGCGGGCTATGACCCTGCCTACGGCGAGCTCGTCTTTGAGCATACCGCGCGCCTTGCGGCAGATACCGTAAAGCTCTTCGAGCGGGACTATATCCTCGTGGGCGGCGACTTGAAATACGCTGTCCGCCGAAGTATAGACTATGAGATCGCCCGTCTCCATATGCTGCCTGCCGTAGTCGAGAATGACCTGCGTGCCGGAATACGGCTTATTGCAGAGCACTCCGCGCCCCGTCAGTCGCGAGAACTCGTCTATCGCATACTGCGGAAATCCGTTCGGGAAGGTAGGCATGGGCTTTTCCGAGACTATTCCCGCAATCTCCCAGTGACCCGTCGTCGTGTCCTTTCCCGCCGAACGCTCGGCAGCTCTGCCGAATGCGCCGCGCGGAGACGCGACCGCACCCTTGGGCGATACCCCGTCGATATTGAAAAGTCCGAGGTACTTCATATTCGGCACATCGAAGCATTCCGAGCGGCTGACCGCGCCGAAGGTATCGCTTCCGCAGTCATTATATTTCGCGGCATCGGGAAGCTCGCCGACACCGAAGGAATCGAGGACTATAAGAAAAACTCGCTTTGTTTTCAAGGGTATCACCCCGTTTAAAGAGTATTGAGAGCTATTTCTATCATTTCGTTGAAGCTCTGTTCGCGCTCTGCGGGCGAGCATTCTCCGCTCTCCTTGTTCATGGGCAGGTCGGATATGGTGCAGATGCACAGCGCGTTTTTGCCGGAGCGTGCGGCGTTCATATAGAGCGCTGCCGCCTCCATCTCAACGGCTAAAACGCCCATTTTCTGCCACAGTTCAAAGCTCGGGATATCCTCATAGAAGGTATCGGACGAGACTATATTGCCGACTACGGGCTCCTTGCCCGTTTTTCTCGCGGCGGCCACCGCCTTTTCGAGCAGGGAGAACGACGCTATCGGCGAAAATACGCCGGGCAGACCGTACTGGTGGGCAAAATTCGAGTTTGTGCACGCGCCCGCTCCTATGACCACATCGCGCAGCTTCAAAGAGGGAGCTATGCCGCCCGCCGAGCCGACGCGGATAATATTGTCCACATCGTAGAAATTGAAAAGCTCATAGGAGTAAATGCCCATCGACGGCATACCCATACCGGAAGCCATAACCGAGACGGGCTTGCCGTGATATGTTCCGGTATAGCCCTGAATGCCTCTGACATTGTTTACGAGGCGGGCGTCGTCGAGAAAAGTTTCGGCGATATACTTTGCTCTTAAAGGATCGCCGGGCATGATGACTGTTTTGGCGAAGTCGCCTTTGTTCGCGGTATTATGTGCTGTTGACATATTGACTCTCCTTTCAATATCCGGACGCATCAAGACCCTTGGCGAGCTTGACAATTCTGCTCGTGCCGAGCCTGTCACAGCCGAGGGATATGAATCTCTCGGCGTCGTCAAGGCTGCTGATGCCGCCTGCGGCTTTCATTTTTACGTTGCTTCCTATATGCTCCGAAAAGAGCTTTATATCATCGAAGGTTGCGCCGCCCGTCGAGAAGCCGGTCGAAGTCTTTATATAGTCGGCGCCGGAGCGCGTGACTATATCGCACATTGCTATCTTCTCGTTCTCGGTAAGCAGGCAGGTTTCGATAATGACCTTCAGGATTTTTCCCTCGCACGCGGCGCGAACCGCCTTTATCTCATTTTCGACATAGACGGTATTGCCGGACTTGAGCTCGCCGATATTTATAACCATATCTATCTCGTCCGCGCCGTTTTCCACTGCGTCCTTTGTCTCAAAGACCTTGACGGCGGTAGTGTTATAGCCGTTGGGGAAGCCTATAACGGTGCATATTTTCACCTTGTCACCGACATAGTCCTTCGCTCTTTTGACAAACGCGGGCGGGATACACGCACTCGCCGTGCCGAACTTCTCGGCGTCGATGAGTATCTGCTCGATATCGCTCCAGCCGGCAGTTACTCCGAGCAGGGTGTGGTCGACCTTTTTAAGAATTTCTCTGATGTCCATTTTCCGTTCCTCCGTTGTATTTTCTGCGGCAAAAGCAAAGCGCGGGGCTTTGTCAAAAATCCGTACAAATCATATGATGTACAGAGGGATTCCTCATAAAAAGCAAGCTAAAGGAGTAATGTTTTGATATGAATTATAACACCCGAAGCGTCGGGGGCTGCTCCTGCCCCATGCGCGAGGCGGCGACTCCGTTTCCGGAGGAATACAGTGTCGCCATGGCATATGTTCCCATGCAGACGGATATAAGCGTATACGACGAGATGAAAGCCTTTGAAGTCGGCACGCTGTTTCCCGTTCTCAACAAGCCGTTCAACCCTGCGAGGTGCTTGAGATGACTAAGCGCGAGACCATGCTCAGGCGGTTGAGCGCCGCCCAATTCACGCAGTGGGAGCTGCATCTCTATCTCGACACTCACCCGTACGATCTCCAGGCGCTTGCACTGTTTAAAAAGTGCGACGCGCGTTACAGGGCATTAAAAAGCGAATATGAATCTCAATTCGGCTCGCTCACGGCGCTCGACGCAACGGGCGCCGAGTGGCTCAAGAACCCGTGGCCGTGGGATGAAGAGGAGTGTGGCTGCTGATGTTTGTATATGAAAAGAAGCTTCAATATCCCGTTAAAATAGCAAATCCGAACCCGAAATACGCGAAAATAATACTCGACCAATACGGCGGGCCCGACGGAGAATTGGGCGCGTCGCTGCGCTATCTCAGTCAGCGTTTCACCATGCCCTACGCTCAGCTCAAGGGACTGCTCACCGATATCGGAACGGAGGAGCTCGGACACCTCGAAATGATAGGCGCGATAGTCCACCAGCTCACAAGAAATCTCACGCCGGAGGAGATAAAGAAGGGCGGATTTGAAGCATATTTCGTCACCCACACCGCGGGAATATATCCCGCCGGGGCAAACGGTATGCCGTACAGCGCGGGATCCATGCAGTCAAAGGGCGACACAATAACCGACCTTATGGAGGACATGGCTGCCGAGCAGAAGGCGCGGGTAACCTACGACAATATTCTGCGCCTTGTTGACGACCCGGATGTCCGCGACCCGATAAAATTCCTGCGCGAGCGCGAGGTAGTCCACTTCCAGCGCTTCGGTGAGGGGCTGCGCACCGTCACAGACAGACTCAACTCGAAGAACTACTATTCGTTCAACCCGTCGTTTGACAAATGCTGAAGTTATAAACTCAAGGGAGCCTCAACGTTCAACGCGCCAAGGCTCCCTTAAAACTGCTTATTTTACGAAGCTTACGGCGACGTTTTCAAAAGTCTCCTCGCCCGCAAGGAAAGCGGAAAAATCGTTTTTTACCGTGAGCGTTCCGCCGCTCTTCATGGAATTGACAAGCTTGGCATACTCGCTCCCGGTGAGCTTTTCAAACTTTGAGGTTGCAAAAGGCAGACCGACGGCGTTATCGTCAACGCCGAGATTGGACATAAGTCCGCCGACGAGCACCCATTTGCCAGCATAGAAAGAGGTAAGCACCTTCTGCGCGGCGGCGCTCAGTCCTTTCATAGCCGAGGTTATGACCGTATCGGAGACGGAGGACTGATCGACATCGACGCCTATAGACTTGCCGTTATTGTCCGAGGCGGCCTCAAAGACGGAATCGCACATTTCTCCGCCGCAGGAAAACACGCACTGCGTGCCGGACTTGTACCATCCGTCAACCATTTTCTGAAGCTCGGGCGACGCGGAGAAACTGTCTCCGTAGAGATAGCTGTACTTCATCTCGACGGAAGCGCCCGTTATCTCGGCAGCGTCGTTTGCGCCCTGCACAAAGCCGTAGCCGAATCTGTTGACGGACGGATTGTTGCCCGCTCCGCCGCCGACAAAGCCGAGCTTTGTATTACCCTCGGTAACGGCGGCATAGCCCGCAAGATAGCCGCACTGTTCCTCCATAAAGGAGACTGCAGCGACATTTGAGAGAGTTTTTCCGTTGCCGTCCGTGAGCACATATCCGTCAACAAAGACAAACTTCGTATCGGGATTCTCCGCAGCGGCGCGCTTGAGAGCCTTTTCCTGCTCGTAGCCGGTAGCGACGATTATCTTTGCGCCGCCGCTTATAGCCTCAATGAAAGCATTGTATCTGTCGTCATCCGAGGCCTTATTGCCGTTTCTCGGCTGATAATATTTATATGATTTGCCGTTTTGATAGGCAAAGGTCTTTACTCCGTCCCATGTGCCCTGGTTAAAAGACTTATCCTTGAGCCTGCCGACATTTGTGACCATCGCTATCTCGTATTTTCCGTCTTTCGAGGTCATGGTGTCGGCTATTTCGTCTGCCGAAATTATTTGGGCATCGTCTCTGTCGTTCACAAGACCGGTTTTGTTGCATGCGGTAAGAGCGGCGCAGCCGAATATCATAAGCACCGCGAGAAGCACCGCAAGGGTCCTCTTCATGGTAAAACCTCCTATATATCTCCTATATATGACTCACGCGTCCGTTTCGATTGTTTATTATATCATCACTGCGGCTTTAAATCAACAAAGTTTTGTCAATTTTTTATACTCTATATATAGTTATAACCGCAGAAGAAAAATATATTACTTTTTATAAATCGGGCAAAGTAATATAATATATAAGAGTTTGATTTTAGAACGCACAGATGATATAATCAATAAAAATATCAAGCGAGGTCTTTATAAAATGCACCCTTTTGCCGCTTTTTGCAGACGCAATCTCAACGCGCTCGGACTCGAGCTTTACAGTCTCGCATATCCCCTGCTCCCGAAGGACAGGCGCGACTGGCTGTTTGAAAAAAATGTGAATATCGTTCCCGCCGAGACGGGCGTTAAAATAATCGAAAGAGACGGCGAGAGCGTCACTATCGGCAAGTTCAACAAGGACGGCACATATTCGGACAAGCCGTTTCGCATTCTCACCGCGACCGACCTCCACCTCGGCGACACTCCCTCTCTGCGCCGCAAAACGATGCAGATGCTTGCGAATCACATCTCTCAGGCAAAGCCCGACCTTGTGATATTCACGGGCGACGTTATACTTTCAAAATATCAGCAGCTTGACTCGGTTCAGTTTGCGCGGTTTATGGAAAAAACCGGGGTCTACTGGGCTATTGTGTTCGGTAATCACGAGGTACGCGAGGAAAAGGGCTTCTACAAGTGGCTTATGCTCGACTCCGTGAGACGCTATCCGCACTGCCTTGCGCTCCACGGAAATGACAGTCTCTACGGCTACGGCAACTACAGAATAGACATCAAAAACGGCGAAAATTCACTGCTCCAGAGTCTCTATTTATTTGACTCGGGGCGCGATATACGTGAGAGATATTATAAAGATTACGGCGTACCCGAGGATATGAAGGGCTATGATTTCTTAAAGCCCGAGCAGATAGAGTGGTACAAAAACTGCGTACGAAGCACAGAGGAAAAATACGGGAAAGTCAAGTCTATGATGTATTTCCACATTCCCCTGCCGGAGTTCGAGCACGTTATGAAGTTAGACGAGAACGGACATTATGTCCCGACGGGCGAGGCGAAGATTTTCTACGGAGGGATGTATGAATCCGTCGGCTGCTCGCCGTTCAACAGCGGAATGTTTGACGCCATATGCGAGCTCGGAAGCACGCAGGCTGTCTACTGCGGTCACGACCATATCAACGACTTCTGCGCAAACTACAAGGGAATATGCTTTATATACAGCCAATGCAGCGGATATGAGACCTACACCATGGGCACAAACTTCGGCTGGCCGGAGGAAAAATGGATGCAGGGTGTGACGGTGACGGAAATTCTCCGCGACGGCAGCATAACGGTCGGCAGACGCTTTAACCGCGACTATCTCAAGAGACCCGAGCAGTTCAACGCCGAAAAGCAGGCCTACGAAGAAAGCAGGAAAAAATAAAATGGCATCGAGCAAAGAATATCTCGACTATGTGCTCGAGCAGCTGCGCGAGACAGGCGACGTGACAAGCCGCGCTATGATGGGCGAATACATACTGTATTTTCGCGGAAAAGTAATAGGCGGCATATACGACAACAGGCTTCTCGTAAAGCCTGTCAAAGCGGCGCGCAGGATGATGCCCGACGCTTCGGAGGATCTGCCTTATGACGGCGCGAAGCCGATGCTCTCGGTCGATAACATCGAGGACAAAGAATTTCTGAAAGATCTGTTTGAAGCGATATACGACGAGCTGCCGAGCCCTAAGAAAAAATAAGAAATGCTCCCGATTATTTTAAAAAACGGGAGCACTTTTTGTTTTTAATTCGGAGAGACGCAAATTACGCCTTTGACGGGACTGTGATATACTTATCGATAAAGCTCTTGACCTTAGCCTCGTATGCGGCAGAGTCGGTCGGATAGCTCTCGGCGTGACCCGCGCCCTCGACAAGGAGTATATCTTTGTCGCTGCTGCACGCGTCATAGAGCTCGTTGACCATATAGGTCGGAACAAAATCGTCCTTTGTGCCGTGGATAAAGAGCATGGGAACCTGCGCGTGCTTGACGCTCTCGACCGAGTCAACCTTTTTGAAGTCGTATTTTGCAATGCGCTTATTGAAGAAGTTGGTGCCGTCAAGCAGAGGCGAAGAAGGAACATGGGCGTTTTTGAGCTGATAATCGAACTCCGCCCACGGGCTTGTATAACCGCAGTCGGCGACGGTGAACTTTACATTCTTCGGCAGATCGGGGTTGCCGCTCATCAAGGTGACGGTGGCGCAGCCCATAGACACACCGTGCAGGATTATCTGAATATCACTGCCGAAGGTATCGTTAATAAACTTGAGCCACTGCATACCGTCTCGAGACTCATGCGAACCGAAGCCGATATATTTGCCCTCGCTATCGCCGTGAGCCTGATGGTCGACGATAAAGACGTTAAAGCCGAGGTCGTGATAGAACTTTGTCATGAGCCTGAACTCGCGCTTGCCCCAGCAGCGATAGCCGTGGCTTGCAAAGACATAGACATCGGACGGCTTGTCCGCCTTCAGAAGATAACCCTTGAGCTTATTTCCGTCCGCATTGGTTATGGAGTAATTTTCAAAGGTCTGCTCATTGAGCCACTCCTCGCGGGGATCGGGAATGAACTTTTCGGGATTTGTCTCCATCATCTTCTTTTTTGCGTCGGCATCCATCTTCCCGGGTATTTTTGCTTTTCGAGCTATGACCTCATAGAAGACAACATAGCTTACTATGCCGAAAACTATTCCGGCAAACAGGAGAACGGACGCCGCAACTATCGCTGTTATCTCAACAGCATTCATTATTATCACCTTTTTTCAATATTTTCGCGTGCATATGCACAGCTTTAGTCCAACAATATTATAGCTATCTGTATGAAATAAGTAAAGAAAAATTTTTATTCTGAATAAGCATTGTTCCCGCCGTTTTTTGTGATAAACTTTGATTGTGTTTAAGGATAAAAGGAGGAGAATTATGACCAGATACGAAAGCGCAAGAGAGATATATGCTTCCCTCGGCGTTGACACCGAAAAAGCTATAGAAGCGCTCCGCAACACGGCGGTTTCCGTCCACTGCTGGCAGGGCGACGACGTTACGGGCTTCGACTCGAAACAGGCGCTCTCCGGCGGAATACAGACCACCGGCAACTACCCCGGCAAGGCGCGCACGCCCGAGGAGCTGATGCAGGACTTCGACTTCGCCGCAAGACTCATGCCCGGCAGGAAGAAGCTCAATCTTCATGCGAGCTACGCCATATTCGAAGACGACGAGTTCGCCGACCGCGACAAGATAGAGCCGCGCCACTTTGAAAAGTGGGTAAAGTTCGCAAAGGAACGCGGCATGGGGATAGACTTTAATCCCACCTTCTTCTCGCATCCCATGGTTAAAGACAATCTCACGCTCTCTTCGCCCGACGAAAATGTTCGCCGTTTCTGGATAGAGCACGGCAAGCGCTGCATAGAAATATCGGAATATTTCGCAAACGAGACGGGCGTCCCCTGCCTTATGAACATCTGGATTCCCGACGGATATAAGAATATCCCCGCGGACAGACTCTCGCCGCGCAAGAGATTTAAGGCTTCTCTTGACGAGATACTCTCCGTGCCTTATGATAAGTCAAAGGTTTTCGTCTGCCTTGAATCGAAGGTTTTCGGAATCGGGCTTGAATCTTATACCGTCGGCTCTGCCGAGTTCTGCATGAACTATGTCGCCTCAAATGGCATAACTCCCCTTATGGACAACGGCCACTATCACCCGACCGAAGTCGTATCGGATAAGATATCCTCCATGCTCCTTTTTAACGACCGCATCGCCCTGCACGTCACGCGCGGCGTCAGATGGGACAGCGACCACGTTGTTATCCTCGACGACGAGACTAAAGAGATAGCGAAAGAGATAGTCCGAAACGACGCACTCGGCAGAGTGTTCATAGCGACCGACTATTTCGACGCTTCTATAAACAGGATATCCGCATGGGTCACAGGAATAAGGAGCGTGCACAAGGCTCTGCTTCTCGCTCTGCTTGAGCCGAACGAGAGAATGAAAGCGCTGCAGGACGAGAGCCGCTTCACGGAGCTCATGGTTTTGCAGGAGGACATGAAAACAGCGCCGTTCGGAGACATCTGGGACGAATATCTCAGGCGCGAAAATGTTCCTTGCGACTATATATCGCCCATACTCGACTACGAAAAGAATACACTGGAGGCAAGAAAATGAAAGACATTCTGACTGCGCCCTTTGTGCAGGAAATGATGCAGACCACCGCCAATATGTACCGCCTCGGTTGGGACGAGAGAAACGGCGGAAACATAAGCTATATGCTTGACGAAAAGGAAGTCGGCGAATATCTCGACTTCGGCAATGTCATCAGAACCATTCCGACCGGCTTTGACGCGAAGCCGCTTATCGGCAAGATATTCATTGTCACGGGAACGGGCAAATATTTCAAGAATGTTCAGTTCGACCCCGAAAACAATCTAGGCATAATAAGAATCGCCGAGGACGGCACTACCGCGGAGCTTCTTTGGGGCTACTCCGACGGCGGCAGATTCACAAGCGAGCTGCCCGCTCACCTGATGAGCCATATGGCGCGTCTCAGCGTTGAGCCGGAGAACAGAGTCGTCATGCACTGCCACCCGACAAATACGCTCGCCATGAACTACATCCACGAGCTCGACGAGAAAAAGATAACCCACACCCTTTGGGAGATGTGCACCGAATGCATAGTGGTTTTCCCGGACGGCGTCGGCGTTCTGCCGTGGATGCTCTGCGGCACGAACAGCATAGGTGAAGCGACAGCCGAGAAGATGAAGGAGTTTCGCCTCGTCATCTGGGGAATGCACGGAATCTACGGCGCGGGCAAGACAATGGACGAGACCTTCGGTCTTATCGAGACGGTCGAAAAGGCCGCACAGATATATATGCTCACGGCGCATATGCCGAGGATTAACACGATAAAGGACAGCGAGATGCAGGAGCTCGCCGAGTTCTTCGGAGTCAAATACAGAAAAGATTTCCTGAATCTGTAAACAAACAGCAAGCCGCATCAGACAGTGCGGCTTGATTTTTTAGAGGTGTCAAATGGACAAAGCGATAAAATTTTTTCGCAATCCCCTCTTCATGATAATCGCAGGCGCGGTCTTCGGAATATTGGCAAAATACGGCGACATCGCCTATGCAAACAGCATATTTTCATTTTTCGGGCTGCTGACCTCCGGGTTTGCAATATGGCTCGTTATCGGAACGGCGATAATTTATGTTTCAAGCAGCCGCAAGCAGCTGTCCGTTCTCCTGTCGTCGTTCATGCTGCCGATGCTTTTGGCATACTATATTTTTTCCGTCCTTGCCGTAAAATACTTCAATATAAAAATCGCGCTGTTCTGGTGCGCGGCTTTTGCATGTTCGCTCGCAATCGGAAACATCATTTTTCCGAAGCGGCACACCCGTCTGTTTATGGCGCTGTTCATTATCGCGTCGGCGGCTTTTATTACGGCAGACGCGATAATGATAAACGGAGTTAACCTCTTGCTTATCCTTTGCGAGTCCGCACTCTGCATTGCCGCGGCAATATTAATAAGCAGGAAGATAAAGAGCCAAAGCTGACTTTCAAATAACCGAACGACCGTCGGAATTTCACCCGACGGTCGTCTTGTTATTTTATCATCAGGTCGGCTATCGTTATGCCGTCGAAGAAGTCGTTGATGAGCTTATCGAGCTTTGTCCACATCGTGCGGGTACGGCACGAGCCTGCATTCTCGCACGGGGCGCAGCCGCCCTCAACGCACGAGACGGGCGCAAGCGAGCCCTCAGTAAGCTTCAGAATCTCGCTGACTCTATATTCCTCCGGCTTTCTTTTCAGGCGGTATCCCCCGCCCTTTCCGTGCGCGCCCTCGACGAGCCCCGCCTTTGAGAGCGTTGTCATAATGCTCTCGAGATACTTGAGAGAGAGCTCCTCGCGCTCGGCTATCTCTTTTAACGGGATGAACGCGCCGTCCTTTTCGTTTTCCGCAAGATCCGCCATGACGCGCAGGGCGTATCTGCCGCGGCTTGATACCATCATAGTTTTATACCATGCGGCAGCTGCAGCCGTCGCAGTCCCCGCACTCGGGGAACTTGCTGCGGTCATACTCGATGCCGTTCTTGTCATAATAGTCCTTAACTGCGGCTTTTATGGCTTCCTCGGCGAGCACGGAGCAGTGCAGTTTGTGTGCCGGGAGTCCGTCAAGCGCATCGACGACCTGCTTGTTGCTGACCGAAAGCGCCTCGTCAATGGTTTTGCCCTTTATAAGCTCGGTAGCCATGGAGGACGACGCAATAGCGCTCGCGCAGCCGAAGGTCTCGAACTTGACGTCGTTGATTTTTCCGTCCTTTATCTTGAGATAAATCTTCATGATATCGCCGCACTTAGCGTTGCCGACCTCGCCGACACCGTCCGCATCGGGAATCTCGCCGACGTTGCGCGGATTTTTGAAATGATCCATAACCTTATCGCTGTATAATGCCATTTTTATTACTCCTATCAGAAAGTGAATTTTCTCTCGCCGCTCAGAAGCTCTTTCCACACGGGCGAAAGCTCTCTGAGATATTTGACGACCTTCGTTGTCTCTTCGATTATATAATCGACCTCTTCCTGCGTGTTCTCCTCGCTGAGCGTCAGGCGCAGAGAGCCGTGGGCTACCTCATGCGGGCGGCCGATAGCGAGAAGCACGTGGCTCGGGTCAAGCGAGCCGGAGGTGCAGGCGGAGCCGGAGGATGCGCATATGCCCTTTGCGTCGAGTAGCAGCAGAAGCGATTCGCCCTCGATGCCCTCGAAGCAGAAGCTGACGTTTCCGGGCAGCCTCCTTGTGCGGTCGCCGTTCAGTGCGCTGTGCGGTATCTTTTCAAGACCCGCTATGAGCCTGTCGCGCAGGGCGGAGACCTTTGCGGCGTTGGCGTCGATATTGGCGTTAGCCTCCTTGAGAGCCGCAACCATGCCGACTATTCCGGGGATATTCTCCGTGCCCGCTCGCTTACCGCGCTCCTGCGCGCCGCCCTCGATGATATTCGTAAGTCTTATCCCCCTGCGGGCATAGAGCAGTCCGACGCCCTTTGGGCCGTGAAATTTATGAGCCGAAAGGGAGAGCATGTCGATGTTCTCTTCCTTGACATTGATGTGTATATGACCGACCGCCTGAACCGCGTCGGTATGGAAAATAACGCCTTTCTCCCTGCACACCGCGCCTATCTCGGCGATGGGCTGAGTACTGCCTATCTCATTGTTGGCGTACATGACGGTCACGAGGCAAGTGTCCTCGCGGATAGCATCGGCGACCTGCCGAGCCGAAACCATGCCGTTTTCATGTACGTCCAAGAGCGTGACCTCGAAGCCCTCTTTTTCGAGCTTTTTGAGCGTATGCAGAACCGCGTGATGCTCAAATGCGGTTGAAATTATATGCTTTTTGCCCTTTCTTGCGCCGATTGCCGCCGCGGAGACAAGAGCCTGGTTATCTGCCTCGCTGCCGCCGGAGGTAAAGGTTATCTCGCTCGGCTCGCATCCGAGCACCTCTGCCGCTTCCTCGCGCGCTTTTCTCAGCGCGTCCGCCGCAGCCTGTCCGACGGAATGAAGGCTTGAAGGGTTGCCGTAAATCTTATCAAAATACGGCAGCATGGCATCTATCGCCGTGCGGCTCGTCTTTGTCGTGGCCGCGTTATCAACATAGATAGTGGTCATTTATATCAAAACTCCTCTCAATAATCAAGTATGTTCATCGGAAACGGTGTCATTCGACATTCCACCCGATTTCGCAACGATTATATACCTATTTACATACTATGTCAATAGGTAAATCAAAAAAAGATACAGAGCAGAGGATAATCCCCTGCTCTGCTGATATTTTTTTGATTATTCGGCTTTCTTTGCGCCGCTCTCAAGAGCCGCGTCAGCCCACGAGGCGATATACTCCTCGACCTCGTCGCGGTTGGTCTCGTTGAGTATCTCATGCCTGCCGCCGTCAAAGAGCTTAAGGGTGACATCGTGGCCCGTCGCCTTGAGGTCATCGGCAACTTGGGTCACGCCCTTTGAATACTCGCCGACGGGATCCATCGAGCCGGAGACGACGAGAACCGGAAATTCGGTTGAGAGCTGCTCGTACCAATCCTTGCCGGAGACGGAGTTGAGAATCGAGAACAGATCTTTGTAGCCTGCCGCAGTGAAGAGGAAGCCGCAGTATTTGTCGTCGATATACTTCTGAACCTCGGCCTCGTCTCGGGTGAGCCAATCGAAGTCGGTCTTGACATTGTCGAACTTCTTGTTGTAGTTGCCGAAAGCGAGGTTGTTTATAAACTCGCTTCTGTGACGGCTGCCGCGGCTCTTGGCGACAAAGCCGGCAAGCTTTATGGCGATAGGCGCGGCGGGATTCTTTCCGCTTGTGCCGCAATAGATAGCCGCCTGAACGTCGTTATATTTTGCGGTATAGTTTCTCGCAATGAACGAGCCCATGCTGTGGCCGAAGAATACGACGGGCTTGCCGGGATACTCCTCGCGGGCGATATCGGTAAGGGTGCGGCAGTCAATAACAAAATCTCTCCAGCCGTCTTTCTCTCCGAAATAGCCGAGGTCGTCATCGGACTCAACCGATTTGCCGTGGCCGATATGATCCTGTGCAAAGACCGCATAGCCGTGCTCGCAGAGCCTCTTTGCAAAGCGGGCATAACGCTCGCCGTGCTCCGCCATACCGTGGGTTATCTGGAATATGGCCTTGACGCTGTCTTTGTCTGCGGGCGCCCAGCTGCGGGCGTAAACATCGCTGAGACCCGTCGCGGACTTGAACGAATATTCTTTTCTGACGATTTCCATAGTAAATTAAACCTCCGATTTTTCGGTGCTCTTTAATAATTAGACCAAAGCGGTCTTTCATACGAAATATTATACCATATTATAAACAATTTGTAATCCTTTTGAAAGTAAATAAGCAAAAAGTCTACATATCTTACAAAATAAGCGGAGTTTGTTTGTACACTATATACAAGTACACGGCTGCTGCGGTTATCGCTGCGATTTTGACACCGATTTTACAAAAAACGGCTTTTTGATTTTACAACGCTTTCGTATGATGTAAGCGTAGGGTTTGCGCCCGACAAAAACACGATGTTAAGGAGAGAAAACTTATGAAAAAGATTGTCTGCGTTTTGTCCGCCGCTCTCGCTGTGCTTCTCATATTTGCCGCCTGCTCAAAGGACGGACAGGAGGCGGCCAAGACCGTATCGACCGACGGCTCCACCTCGATGGAGGAGGTTATCGGCGCACTCGGCGAGTCCTTTATGAAGAACAACGACGGCACAAAGTTCACATACAACCCGACAGGCTCGGGCTCCGGCATAACCGCCGTGCTCGAGGGACGCTGCGACATAGGACTTTCGAGCCGTGCGCTCAAGGACGAGGAGAAAGCAAAGGGACTCAAAGAGACCACCATCGCTCTTGACGGAATAGCGATTATCGTAAATCCCTCAAACGCCGTATCCGATCTCACCGTTGAACAGATAGCCAAGATATACACCGGTGAGATAACCAACTGGAAGGAGCTCGGCGGAAAAGACAGCGAAATCGTTCTTATAGGCCGCGAGGCGGGAAGCGGAACAAGAGACGGCTTCGAGTCGGCAACCGGCACAAAGGACAAGTGCAAATACCGCCAGCAGCTGACCTCGACCGGCGACGTTATCGCAACGGTAGCGCAGAATCCCAACGCCATAGGCTACGCTTCTCTCGCCGCCGTAAAGGACACCGTAAAGGCGCTCAAGGTAAACGGAGTCGCTCCGAGCGAGGCCACCGTCAAGGACGGCAGCTACAAAATTCAGCGTCCGTTCGTCTTCGTTACCAAGGACGGCACAGAGCTCTCACAGACGGCTCAGAAGTTTTTCGACTACGCAACCTCCAAGGAGGCCGCAGAGATAATCTCCAAGGCAGGCGCAGTACCCGCAGCGTAAAATCAGACAGATGAAAAAAGAGGCAGTCTTACGGCCGCCTCTTTTATCCCTATCCGAGAGGCGAAAATATGAAAAACAAAGCAGGGAACAAAAAGAAGTTATTTGAATCAATCGTCCACGGTATATTCCTGATACTCGGGCTGATAACCGTCGGGTGCGTTATACTGATAACGGTATATCTTATTATATCCGGCATACCGGCGATAAAGAAAATCGGGCTTATCCCCTTCCTGTTCGGAAAAACGTGGGCTTCCACATCGTCCGAGCCGTCGTTCGGCATACTGCCGTTCATTCTGACGAGCGTTTACGGCACGGCCGGCGCAATCGTTTTGGGCGTGCCGATAGGCTTTCTTACGGCAGTGTACATCTCAAAATATGCGCCGAAAAAAATCTGCGCCGTCATGCAATCCGCCGTCAGTCTGCTTGCGGGTATTCCGTCCGTCGTTTACGGTCTTGTGGGTATGCTCGTTTTAGTCCCCGCGATACAGAAAATATTCTCTCTGCCGGACGGCGCGAGTCTGCTCGCCGCGATAATCGTGCTTGCGGTAATGATTCTGCCGTCGATAATAAAGGTGTCCGTCACCGCTTTGCAGGCGGTGCCCAAAGAGTATGAGGATGCATCGCTCGCTTTGGGCGCGACTCCGACGGAAACATATTTCAGGGTGTCCGTGCCGGCGGCAAAAAGCGGAATAGCGGCCGCAGTCGTGCTCGGCGTCGGCAGGGCCATAGGCGAAGCGATGGCTGTTATGATGGTCTCGGGAAATGCTCCGAATATGCCGAGCCTTTTCGAAAGCGTTCGCTTCCTGACAACGGCGGTGGCAAGCGAGATGTCATATTCGAGCGGGTTGCAGCGTCAGGCGCTCTTTTCAATAGCGCTCGTTCTCTTCCTGTTTATCATGCTGATAAACGCCGTTCTCAACTTCTTTTTGAAGAAAGGCAGGGATGAATAGAGATGAAAAGCAAAAGTCGCACAAAGCGAAAAATATACGGCGCCGTAATGCAGGCTCTCGTTCGCATCGCCTCTGTCGCGGTTTGTCTGCTTGTAATTTTCATGACGGGATATGTGCTGATAAAGGGCATTCCCAATATCTCATGGGAGCTTATATCCTCGTCCCCTAGCTACCTTTCCGACAGAGTAGGCATACTGCCCGACATACTTAACACACTCTATATAATTCTCGCCTCGCTCGTTATTATCCTGCCCTTGGGCGTCGGCGCGGCGATATATCTCAATGAATACGCGGCAAACAAAAAGATCGTGGCGCTCATAGAGTACGCCGCAGAGACGCTCTCGGGCATTCCGTCGATTATTTACGGACTTGTCGGTATGCTTTTCTTCTGCCGGTTTTTAAAGATGAAAACCTCGCTTATCGCGGGCGCACTGACGCTCGTTATTATGAACCTGCCCACTGTCATGCGTACTACGCAGGAGAGCCTGAAAACCGTTCCGCAGAGCTACCGCGAGGGCGCGTTCGGCTTGGGCGCAGGAAAATGGAGAACCGTCCGAACCGTCGTCCTCCCCGACTGCATCGACGGCATAGTTACCGGGTGCATCCTCTCCGTCGGGCGCATTATCGGCGAATCGGCGGCTCTGCTGTTCACGGCGGGCTTCGCGCACACACTAAACGGCTTTTTCGACGGGCTCAAAAATTCGGGCGCAACGCTCACGGTTTCACTTTATGTCTACGCAAAGGAACAGGGCGAATTCGGCGTAGCCTTTGCAATAGCCGCAATACTCATAGCAATAACGGTGCTGATAAACCTATCCGCCTCGCTCGTCTCGCGCTGCTTTAAAAAGCGCAGGCAGATATGAGAAAGGAGAAAGAAATGGAAAATAACGGCATAATTTCGGTCGACGGGCTCAATCTCCGGTACGGCGAGCATCAGGCTCTGAAGGACATAAACATAGAGATAGAACGCAACAGCATAACCGCGCTCATAGGTCCATCCGGCTGCGGCAAATCCACGTTTCTCAAAACGCTCGACAGAATGAACGACCTTATACCCGGAGTAAAAATAACCGGAGATGTCCGCTACAACGGAGACGACATCTTCTCCCCGTCAGTCGACGTCAGCGAATTGAGGCAGCAGATAGGCATGGTGTTTCAAAAGCCAAACCCGTTTCCCATGAGCATATACGACAACGTCGCCTACGGGCCGCGCACGCACGGCATCCGCTCGAAGGCGAAGCTTGACGAGACGGTTGAACGCTCTCTGCGCGGAGCGGCTATATGGGACGAGGTAAAGGATCGCCTTAAAAAGAATGCGCTCGGGCTTTCCGGCGGTCAGCAGCAGCGGCTTTGCATTGCGCGGGTGCTTGCGGTTGAGCCGGAGGTATTGCTCATGGACGAGCCCACGAGTGCGCTCGACCCGATATCCACCTCGAAAATCGAGGAGCTTGCCATAAATCTCAAAGAGAAATACACTATAATTATAGTGACCCACAATATGCAGCAGGCGGTCAGAATATCGGACAACACGGCATTTTTCCTGCTCGGCGAACTGATAGAATACGGCGCGACGGAGGAGATATTCTCCCAGCCCAAGGATCGCCGCACCGAGGACTACATAACAGGGAGGTTCGGATAATGAGAAGCAGATTCGACGAACAGCTTGCGCTGCTCAACAAAGAAATGATAGAGATGGGCGCGCTTTGCGAAAAAGTGATATCTCTCGCCGTGGACGCTCTGGAAAACGGCAACTCGGAAGCAGCCTCGAAGGTCTCCCCTTTTGACAGCGAGATAGACGAGAAGGAGCAGACTGTTGAGGCACTGTGTCTGAAGCTCCTGCTCCGGCAGCAGCCCGTGGCACGCGATTTGCGGCAGATATCCGCCGCGCTCAAGATGATAACGGACATGGAGCGCATAGGCGATCAGGCCGAGGATATAGCGGAAATAATCACTTTTCTCGGCGGCAGAGGCGACGAGAGCGACGGACTTCTTGAAAATATGGCGCATTCCGTTATAAAAATGGTAACGCAAAGTATTGATGCATATGTAAAATGTGATACAATATTAGCAATAGATGTCATAAATCAGGATGACACTGTGGACGCATATTTTGATGAGGTCAAGAAAAAGCTCATATCGAGAATTGCAAACGACCCGTCGGACGGCGAATACATACTCGACCTGCTTATGATAGCCAAATATTTTGAACGCATAGGCGACCACGCGACTAACCTTGCCGAATGGGTCATCTTTTCGGTGACGGGAGAGCACAAGGAGGATTGACTATGATCTGGTGCGTTGAGGACGACGCGAGTATCCGCGACATTGAAGTTTATGCACTGCAATCGACGGGACTCGAGGCCAAGGGCTTCGAGGACGGCAGCTCATTCTGGGAGGCGCTCGGCAGCGAGGATAAGCCGGAGCTTGCGGTTATTGACGTCATGCTACCCGGCATAAGCGGCATAGAGCTTTTACGCAGGATGAAGGAGTCGCCGGAGCTCTGCGACATTCCGGTGGTCATGGCGACCGCCAAGGACACGGAATATGACAAGATAACCGGGCTCGACCTCGGCGCCGACTACTATCTGACTAAACCGTTCGGCGTCATGGAGCTTGTCTCCTGCGTCAAGGCGGTGCTCCGCCGCTGCAAGCCTAAGGCGAAGGAACGCATTCTTAAAACGGACGGGCTCGAGGTGAACCTCGATGAGCACACGGTCACGGGAGACGGTCAAAATATAGTTCTGACCTACAAGGAATTTGAGCTTCTCAAGCTGTTTCTTTCAAATCCGGGCACGGCGTTCACGCGCGACAGGCTCATGGAGGAGGTTTGGGGCACGGACTACTGCGGCGAGACGCGCACCGTCGATATGCATATACGCACGCTTAGACAGAAGCTCGGCAGATTCGGCGAAATGATAAAAACCGTTCGCGGAGTCGGCTACCGCATGGAGGCCGACAAATGACAAAACGGATTTTCAAATCGATTTTCTTGGCGGCGTTCTGCGTGCTTTTGGCGTCGCTCGTCATTATCACGGGCTGCCTTTACGAATACTACAGCAAGACATTTGAAAATCAGATGAGAGACGAGCTTGACCTCGCCGCCGCGGCTGTGGACATCAGCGGAAGCGGATATCTGAAAGCCATAGCGCCGAGCGGATACCGCCTGTCGCTGATAGACAAAAACGGCAAGGTGCTTTACGACACCGTGCAGGACGCGGACACGCTTGCAAACCACGCGGACAGGGATGAAGTAAAGCAGGCTCTCGAAAACGGAGACGGAAGCAGCACCCGCTACTCCTCCACCCTGCTCAAAAAGACAACATATATTGCTAAAAAGCTCGGCAACGGCAATATTCTGAGAATATCGTCTAGCCGCGCGACGGTCGGAATGCTCGTATTTGAAGCGATGCAGCCGATACTTATAGTGATAGTCGCGGCGCTTATAATTTCGGCGGTTATCGCGTCCCGGCTCTCAAAGAGAATTGTCGAGCCGCTAAACTCGCTCGACCTTGAGCATCCGCTTGAGAACAACACATATGACGAGTTGGCTCCCCTGCTCGGCAGAATAAACCGTCAGCACGAACAGATAAACGACCAGCTCGGCGCGCTTCGCAAAAAGACGGACGAATTCGAGCAGATAACGGACAACATGAAGGAGGGGCTTGTGCTCCTCGACAACGACGGAAAGATACTGAGCATAAATCCCGCCGCGTGCAGGCTGTTTGAAACAACTCGTGACTGCATCGGCAGCGACTTTATGTCAATAGACCGAAGCCTCGAAATATCCTCCGCAATAAAACTCGCCGACGAGAGCGGACACAGCGAGACGCGCGAAAAATACGGAGACAGGACATATCAGTTTGACGTCAGCCGCATAGAGTCGGACGGCGCTGCGCGCGGTTCGGTTATCCTGTTTTTCGACATGACCGAGCAGCAAAACTCCGAAAAGATTCGCCGCGAATTTACCGCGAATGTATCGCATGAGCTGAAAACTCCGCTCCAGGGAATAATCGGAAGCGCGGAGCTCATAGAAAACGGAATGGTCAGGGACGAGGATATGCCGCGCTTCGTCGGGCATATACGCTCGGAGGCGCAGCGGCTTGTCAGCCTGATAAATGACATAATAAGGCTCTCGCAGCTCGACGAGGGCGATGAGATGCCGCGCGAAAATGTCGGGCTTCTCTCGCTGTCGCAGGAAATCTCCGAGGACCTCGGAGCCGCGGCAAAGAAGAAAAACGTCACCCTGAACGTCGGCGGGCACGAAGCTTATGTTTTCGGAGTGCCGAGACTTCTGTATGAAATCGTATATAATCTCTGCGACAACGCGATAAAATACAACCGCGAGGGCGGGCGCGTCGACATAAGCGTGGAGAATGAAAACGGCTCGGCGGTGCTCACGGTTTCGGACACGGGCATCGGCATAGCGCCGAAGCATCAGGCGAGAATTTTTGAGCGGTTCTTCCGAGTTGACAAGAGCCACTCAAAGGCTACGGGCGGAACGGGACTCGGGCTGTCGATAGTCAAGCACGCGGTGCTCTGTCACGGCGGTACGCTCTCGCTCGAAAGCGAAGAGAATAAGGGCACTCGCATAACGGTAACGCTGCCGCTGAGCAAATAAAAAACGGACTGCCGCATTCAAAAAAGAATGGACAGTCCGTTTGAATTTAGGTTATATATTTTTCTCATGCAATTCAGAGAGGCGTTCCGCCTTTTTTCTGACTCTTCTGCGGCGGTCGAAGCAATAGACAAGCGCGCCGAGCGACACTACGTCAATAACAACGACCATGTCGAAGAATATGCCGAGCACAACCATTGCCGCAAACGCAATAATCGCCAGAACCCTCTTGTTGCCCTTGAACGCGGTTTTGATAGCCTTGAAGCGAACCTTCTTCCATGCGGTGCAGATAATTATAACGGCGAGAGTCGCAGTAGGCACGCGCATTATAACGGGGTGAGCGACTACGGAAAACAGGATCATTATAACGGCGGCAAAAATTCCCGTCATGCGGGTCTCTCCCTCGGAGCTCTCGTCGCCTACGGTCATTCCGTCGCACATCGGGCAGATTATCGACCTGACGCCCTTAAACGCAAGCGAGCTGCGAACGGCCGAAACCCTGTTTTCTCTAAGCAGTGTGTCGGAGACAAGGACGACCACAAGCGCCCAAGCATATATGAACGACAGGAGCAGCTTTTCGGGAGTGACGTCAAAAATGCTGATATCGCCGACGAGCATGAAGCTCGGCGAAGAGACAAATGCGCCGACTTCGTCTATGGCCGTGCGCTCCGCGACGGGATTGAGAATGAGGTTCAACACAGTAGTCAGCACGAGCGCCACGGCAGGCGCGGGAACCTTGCGGCTGAGCTTCTTGAATTTTATCGGGTAGGTTATCATTATGACGAGGGTTATCGTGCCGTAGAGCACGCCGCGCCAGTTGGAGTGGAAGCCGAACGAGCGATAAGCGGCAAGTGTCTCAAATGCGGAGCCCGACGGGACACCTATGCCGAAATAGTAATTCACCTGGGTTATACACAGCACGGCAGCAACAATAAAGGTCACCGCTCCGAGCGCCGCGGGAGGTATTTTGAAAAACGACTTGTTGAACTGTATCGTTGCGACAAACAGCAGGAGCATACCCGCGATAATACTCGAGAGCATGGCGCCGGGTACGCCTATCGTATTGGCGGCATATATAAGTATCGCAAAAACCTCGACATGGGGCGTAGGAATTCTGTCCCGGCTGCCCGAGCCTATAATGCAGGCTATTATCGCGCCGACAAGTCCCGCCGCCGCGCCGAACGGCGAATTGCTGCCGAAAGCGAGCGCGAGAGGAAAAATCCACCCGACCGCAGTCAGCGAGCCGAGGGCGTCCTTTTTCAGTTTCTGCAAATCATATTTTCCGTTCTTTTTCAAAAGGCCTCACTCCGTTCCTCCGATATTATATTATATCCCTCCGCTTTTTTCAAGACAGATTCAAAAGCCGGAGAAATTATCCTTATAATATTGATTTAACGCCCCGCAGGATATATAATAAAAAGAAAGGACAGGAGGAAAAGAACCATGATGAACATATGGCACGACATAGCTCCGGAGAGAATAAAGAGCGACGATTTTGTCGCCTGCATCGAGATATCCAAGGGCGGCAAGAACAAATACGAGATGGACAAGGAGACCGGTATGCTCAAGCTCGACCGCGTTCTGTACACCTCGACCCACTACCCCGCCAACTACGGCTTTATTCCGCGCACCTACGCCGATGACAACGACCCGCTTGACGTACTTGTTCTGTGCAGCGAGGAGATTCTGCCGATGACGCTCGTAAAATGCTATCCGATAGGCGTTATCAAGATGATCGACAGCCAGTCTATCGACGAGAAGATAATCGCTATCCCCGACCGCGACCCGAACTACAACGCCTACAGAGATGTCAACAGCCTGCCCAGGCACATTCTTGACGAGATAATGCACTTTTTCAGCGTATACAAAATGCTTGAGGGCAAGGAGACGATAGTCAAGGAGCTGTGCGGACGCGATGTTGCGATAGAAATAATCAGCAAGTGCATCAAGGCATATGAAGAAAAGTTCGGAGACGAACAGAAATAAAGAATAAGATAAAAAATAGTATTTAAGTTTGTGGTATCCAAAAGCATTAAGTAGTGAATTTTCTTGCTAATACTAGTTTTTTAAACAAACAGGTAAATAAATCCAAAATGGTATTTGATGTTTTGGTGCCCAAATAGTGCCCGAATTTCCTATGGCGATATAAAGCGATACAGACAGATATAAGGAATAGTATTATAATATGCGAGTGGGAACGGATTTGTTATTCTGTAAAAAGTGCGCAAATGCTAGATATATTCATATCCGAATGATATAATGTTTACACTGAAGGTGCTGATAAAACTTCATTTGATGAAGGGATGGGAGTAATGCCAGTAATTAAAGGTTTGGAAGGGACATTTGATACAGTTGCGACTATATATGAAAAACTTCGCCCGGGATATACAGATGAACTTTACAGGATGCTTTTTAAGTACATTGCCATCGATAATTCATCTCATGTTGTTGAGGTGGGGATCGGAGGAGGGCAGGCAACCTTACCAATTCTAAAAACAGGATGTATCTTAACAGCGGTGGAATATGGACAGAAATTCTCAAAATTGTGTGAGAAAAAGTTTGAGGGATATAAAAATTTTTCAGTTATAACCGAGAAGTTTGAAAATGTTTCTTTCCCTAATTCTCAATATGACCTGGTTTACTCTGCGTCTGCGTTCCACTGGGTACCGGAAGATATTGGATATTCAAAAGTTTATGATATGTTGAAACATGGTGGAGCTTTTGCAAGATTTGCTAATCATCCGTATCGAGATAAGGGTAATCCTATCCTTTCAGCAGAAATTGATAAGCTATATTCCAGATATTATTGTGAATACTATGGCAAAGATATTAAAGCTGAGACGGAATATAGTGAAGAACAGGCTATTCAGAGAGCTCAAATTGCAGAAAAGTACGGTTTTGTAGATATAAGACATGCTATGTTTTATAGGACAAGAACATTTTCGGCTAAGGAGTATATTGAATTACTGGGAACATATTCAGACCATATTGCAATTGAAGAAAAGATAAGAACAGAATTTTTTGCAAAAATAGAAGAAACAATAAATCAATATGGTGGGAAATTTACAATATATGACACCATTGATTTGCAACTTGCAAGAAAGCCTTAAAGCAATCTTAATTATGAATTGAATTGTTAGGTTTATCGGAACGATATTTCTTAATTTGATAAAAGATTTGGAATATTCCCAACAGGCAAAAATTTCTCTTATTATTGCAGATAGAAAAAGGGGATTTTTCGGAAAGGGTACCACTTTCCTATGCTTGCTACGGAACTTTTAACAAGGGAATGGAAGGGAAAAGGCACTCTAAACGAGCAGCATTTCTCTTTGAAATGTTACGTAGTTAAAGGGCATTTTTGAGGGAAGATATATAAATGTTCTGCTCCATTGATTTTCGTGTCCATAAAGCCTTGTTTACAAGGCCTATTACCCCTCTAATGCGTAACGTAAGAACGTAAAACAATGGAATTCTAAAATGCCTTTATGGGCATGACAATGCCGCTATGTAGTTATGTGTATCGTCTTATTCGTGGTGCTAAAATGGTGCCCAACTCTACAAAACTAACTTATACGGAGATATAAAGCGATAAACAGAAATATGCAAAAAATCCTTGATTTAAGCCATTTGCAAGCGTTTCTTATAAACACTTGCAAAGGATTATAAGAGAATTCTTGTCTATAAATCAATAAAAAATCCCTGCGTTTTATCGCAGGGATTTCTTTTATACTGTTCAACTGTCAATCGGCTCGCGTAATGCTCTTTGTGGCGAAGCTGTTCACGCACCATTTTCCGTTCTCTTTCTTCACCACCACATGACCGCTCTGCTCCTTTAGGGCGGCGCCTTCTTCGAAAACAACCGTGTATTGGAACGACGCGGTATCGCTTGTGGCTTTGTCTATCGGCGAGAACTTTATGCTCTCTACCTTTGCGGGCGTTGCGCCGTAGTATAGCGGACTTGCGGTTATCATGCCATCGATGCAGTTATCGGTGACGGCATCGCCGCACAGGTCGCGTATATATGCGTCAAAAGTCTTGTTATCTATTGCTTCTCTGCGCTTTTGAATTTCCGCTTCATCCATGGTATACACAGCAGTCAGAACTTTTTGAGCCGTTCTCTCGGGGCGCGTATAATAATAGCCGACTCCCACGCACACGGCTATGACGGCAATGGCGAGGACGCATACGACGACGATAATGATTTTTCGCTTTTTGTTCATGCAGATCACCTATTTGAAATTTTTTGTTCAACCGGCACGGAAAAATGCAGCTTTGCAATTTACTTGAACATCGGAATCACGCCTTTCGGTTTACTTCCGTTTATAATTGTGTCGAGTGACAATTACTTTTCAAAAGCTTCTTTCAGCATTATAATATCAAATTATTCATTGCACATAATTCCAAATAGTGAAATTAATTATTTTTGTTTATTGTAACAAAATAGCACTGCGTTTCTTATGAATTTTGCACAACAGGAAAATCCATCTTCACAAATGCAAAAAGCTGCCGGAAAAACCGACAGCTTTCTGTTATTTAATTCGCCTGTTAAAATGTTATCCTGACGTTGACCGTGCCGGACACGGGCTTGATAACAAGCTTTGCCGCGCCGATTTCACCGACCGGCTCAAGCTCGTATTCACAGCCCTCAACGGTCTTTGCGGGCTTGTGTATGTAAATCTCGGACGGAGCGGCGCACTCGCCGTCGCCCTCGAAGCTGAGGTTGAACTCCTGAGTCGACCGGTCAAAGCCGTATGAGTTGAGCCTGCCGCCGACAGCCATGGGATAAGGACGGCTGAGAACCTTCATAAGCGGGCTGTTAAACATATCGTCCACATAGTGCCAATAGGTGAAGCCCCACTTGTGCTGCTCGAAGAAGTTGACGAGGAACTCTATGTGCGGGAGCCAGTCCTCGCCTTCGCCGCCGAATCCGCCCCACTCGCCTACGAGCACGGGTGCATCGAGTCTGTCCTGAGTTCTGACGTGCTCCTCGAATATGGCTCTGACTCTGTCGTTGCTCGCATACTTGTACTGCGGGGTATCGACCATGAAATCATAGCCGTGAGGAGTAAAGCAGAAGTTCTTCTCGCGCTCGCCGTTGACCTCGATTGCGGGAGTCGAGCACGGAATGCATGTGTTCGACCAATAGCAGTTCTCCATAACAAGAACGCCCTTATCGGTAACCTCGCGGATAGCGGAAGATACTTTATTGATAAACGGAGAATACTTCTCGATATCAAACTTTCTGACATAGTCATATCCGGCCTTGCGGGTTACATCCTTGAGTACATCGCCGGTTATCTGCTCGAGATATTTGACCTCGTCGCGTCTCTTCTTATTGAGGAAATCGCCGACGAGCTTGAAGCACTTTATGCGCTTATCACAGATAACTGTGCCGACTGCGGTCGAAACGAGCTTCTTGAAGAGCTTGCCGCCGTCGGAGCCGAGGAAGGGCTCGTTGAGCATATCGAAGCCGAAGAGCGCGGGATGATCCGCAAAGCGAGCCGCAACGTGCTGCCACATGGCCGCAAAGTAATCTATGAGTCCCTTGCCGTTATATTCGCGGTTATCCCAGAAATTATCGAATGCGCGCTGAGTTGCCTTGCCCCAGAAATAGCCTGCCGCCCAGACAAGCTTGGGCTCCTTGGGCTTATATGGATCGGTTATCGTAGCCCAATCGGGTGCTCCGTCGCCGTAGCAGCGCGGGGAATAGAGATCCTGATGCATATCAAAGAGCACATAGACCCCGTGAGCGGCGCAGAGGTCGAATATGCGGTACATATCATCGAGGTACTCGTCGTTGTATTTGCCGGGCTCGGGCTCGATCATGCTCCACGTTGTACCGAGGCGAATGAGATTGAGACCGCGGGCGGACATATCGCCGAGCAGCTTGTCGTCGATATTGAATTCGTACTTGTTGTCCTCGCTGTTTTTGCGCTTATCTACGATATTGACGCCGTAGAAGATACGCTCTCTGCCGTATTCATCGACAAAGCTTCTTTTTTCGGTAACGATACGCTCCATAATGCTCTCCTTAACTCATCAAAATTTAATTAATAACCTCTATTTAGTATATATAATATACCTTAATATAGCAAATATAGCAAGGCTTTTAAGGAAATTCGGCGTTTTGGTCAATGTTTGCGGATTTTTTTGTGGACAATGCCGCATCAGGCAGAGCTGTATTCTTTTTAAGATTTATAAACAATATATAAACTTGAAAGTATTTATTGTAAAATACGCTAAAAAATGCTATTATAAATTCACGGATATTTCATTTTTCAGGAGGATAAGAAAATGAAAAAGCATACTTTTTCAAGAGTTTTAAGCATGGTTCTTTGCCTTGTGCTCGCACTTAGCGCAATCTGTCTGCCGGCATACGCCGAAAAAGGCGGAGAGGCAGCTGAGAGGCGCGGCGCGATAACCGACGAAGATATGCTGCACACAAAGGGAAAGAAAATCTACAATAAGCGCGGCGAAGAAGTCATTCTCCGCGGAGTTAATCTCGGCACATGGCTCATCCATGAGTCCTGGATGACCCCCATCGAGAACTCCGACGACAATATTTCGACCCTCAACACCCTCACGGAGCGTTTCGGCGTTGAGAAAGCGTATGAGCTCATCAACATCTACGAGGACAACTGGATAACCGAATACGACCTCGACAGAATAGTTGAGCTCGGCTTCAACTGCGTACGCGTTCCGTTCTGGTTCCGCAACTTCTACTATGATGACAAGGGCACAAAAATCCTTGACAAAAACGGCGAATGGGATTTCAGCCGTCTCGACTGGGTCGTTTCCGAATGCTCTAAGCGCGGCCTCTATGTTATTCTCGATCTCCACGGCGCACCCGGATATCAGAACAACAAGGATCACTGCGGAAAAATCGGCGACAGCGGTCTTTTCAAGCTGACTAAGCAGGCCGAGGAATGGAGAAAGCTCACGATAGAGCTTTGGGTTGCAATAGCCGAGCGCTTCAGCGGCAATCCTGCAGTCGCTATGTATGACCTGCTCAACGAGCCCAACTGCGACGTAAGCTCATATCTTCAGAAGAACAACCTCGTCACAATCTCCGTCTACAACCGCCTCTACAAGGCCATACGCGAGGTTGACAAGGATCACATAATGACCATGGAGGGCATCTGGAGACTTTATAATCTCCCCGCGCCGTGGTTCATCGGCTGGACTAACGTTGTCTATCAGCTTCATTTCTATGACACAAGCAACTTCATGTACAGCCTTCTCGTCTTCTTTGCAAAGCTCTATCCTTACAATGTTCCGCTCTATGTCGGCGAGTTCAAGCCCATGGGCAGCGCCACATGGGATCACGTGCTCACGCTGTTCAACAACTCAAACTTCAGTTGGACTATCTGGTCATATAAGGGCTGCGGCCACGGAGCAGACACCTCCGACTGGTATATCATCGGCAGCAAGCCGGGCTTCGAGCGCGCAGACATAAAGAACGACGATTTCGACACAATAGCCCGCAAATGGGGCGCGGCCGTCAGGAGCGAGGGCAACTACGTTGACACCGGTCTCTATGACATAGTCAAGGATTACATCTGATATCCGATATAACAGAATAATTACGGCAGCCGTTTCAAAAGCGATATAATCCCCTTAGAGTAGACACTTGAAAAAACAAAAAGTTTTCGAGACTACTTTAAGGGGGTTATTTTATACCAAGAAAAGCGCGGAAGAACAAGAAATACAGCGCAGAGTTAAAAATCCAAACGGCGGAATAATATCTGTCCGGGAACGGCAGTCAACGGGAGATATGCAGAAAATACGGAATTTTAGCAAAAAGCACTCTCGAAGTATGGACAATGCGGCATAATGGTCATAGAGAATTTAAGGAGCGCAGTAGCGCCCAAGGAGAAATTTATATGGTCAAGGGAGGAAAAACAACGCAAGAAGAACGAGCAGAGATTGTTGCGTTCTGCATTGAACACAACAAGGATTATGGATTAACGGTAGAAACCTGCAACGTGTCGTATCAGCAGATCTATTCTGCGGAAGAAGCAAACCGATAGAAGAAATGTCCGAGGTTGAAAAGCTTAAAGCCGAAATGAAGATACTTGAAGCAGAAAACAGACAACTTGAAATAGAGATTTCAAAGCATCTAAACTGCTATGGGGTGCAACTTGTATCCAAATTAGAGTGATTTGCCATATCGAGTGTTTATAAGGTATTTGACTTTATGAACACTCGTTTTTTATTTTGATACGGTTTTGTACATGGGGCAGACAGTGCGTCTGCTCTGTTTTTTACATCTTTCGGCAAGCAGTTCTTGAATTCGGCTTTATTCCATGCTATACTAATGGTGACTAATCAATCAGTAAACAAAAGAGGCGCAGTAAATGAAGGTAACAGAGCAGCAACACAATGAACGTAAACAAGAGATAATGGAAAAATGCTTTGAATGCTACGCGGAAAACGGCTTGACCGGCACAGGCATCAAAGCTTTGGCCGCGGCGTGCGGCTGTACAACGGGAAATCTTTACTCCTATTTCAGCAGTGTAGATGAATTGATTATTGAATCTACCGCCTACTGTATGTCAAAGGTCGAGGACGAATTCATGGAGATTGCTCCCACCGACCCGAAGGATGTGGCCAGATTTGTGAGAGAAGTCCCCTACTGGACCGCGAAGCGGCACGGCAAAAAATATCGGCTGATGTATCAGGTCTATACTCTTCCGAAATATATCGAGCACGGCAAGCGGTTCTTTGAAGGCGTGAATGAGCGCTATACCGAATACGCCAAGCAGCTTGAGCCGAAAATCGGTATCCCCTATACGGTCATCACCCCGCTGATTTTTATATTTGTCCGCGCCTGCGTGCACTATGCGATGTTCGAGGACGAATACTACTTAAAATCTCAGATGGAGATCTTAAAGCAGGGCGTTTCCCTGTTTGCGGATAAATACAAATTAAAAGAAGCAGACAAAGCATAGACCCGTCAACCGCCGCCCATTAGCGGCATGGGCATCGGTACAAAATCCGCCGTAATGATAATTTCGAACGGAGGAAAACATGATGAAAACAGGAAGAAAACTATTCGCAGGCGCTCTTTTGGTGCTTTACATCGTGCTTGCCGCAGGGTGTAACTCGGCAAAAACCAACACCGCCCTGCCGGAGGTTCGGAACAACGGCACTGCTATCCAGTGGAAATACAGTGACGAAACCGATTGGCGCGACCTTGTGGCTCTGTCCGAGTTGAGAGGTGCTGCCGGAGCAAACGGCAAGGACGGTGCTGACGGAATCAACGGTAAAAACGGTACCGACGGTAAAGACGGAGCAGCCGGAAAAGACGGCATCAACGGCAAAGACGGTATTAATGGCGCTGACGGAATTAACGGTAAAGACGGTATCAACGGCGCTGACGGAACAAACGGAATCGACGGCAAGGACGGTATTAATGGTGCCGACGGTAAAGACGGCGCTGACGGCGCAAACGCCAAAAACATAGAGGTTCAAAGAGCCGAAACCCACATACAGTGGCGTTACGAGGGCGAAGATTGGCAGAACCTTGTTGCGATAGCCGATATCACAGGTCCTACCGGGCAGAAAGGCTCGGACGGAGCGAACGGAAAAACGCCTGAATTCCGTGTGAACGAAAACACCCTGCAATGGCGATATGTCGGCGACGGGATATGGCTGAACCTATATGACCTCACCGCATTAAAAGGAGCTGACGGCCAAAACGGCAAGGACGGAATAAACGGCCAAGACGGTAAGGACGGCGCAGGCGGAAAAGACGGAAATACACCCTTCATCGGCGAAAACGGCAACTGGTGGATCGGAGAAATCGACACCGGCGTGAAGGCTGCGGGAATTGACGGCACAGACGGCAGAGACGGAGAAAAGGGCGACAAAGGCGACCCCGGCGAAAAAGGTGAAAAAGGCGATAAGGGCGACAAAGGCGACAAGGGCGACCCCGGTCAGAACGGCGGAAGCTCCGGGTATTTTTACGGCACGGGGTATGTACCGTCAACCCATCTTTCAGGCGGTGCAGTCCCCCTGTACTATCGGGAAATGCATAACCGCGGCGGGCTTATATCGTGCACCGAAACAACTCTCAGGCTGAAAAAAGGATATACCTACAATGTGTGTGTAAGCGGCATGGTTAATGCGATGACAAATGATAATAGCGGAAAGTATTCCGTTCGGATGACTGACGGTTACGATGATGACTATTGCAGATATATTACATTGATAGAACAAAGCGGCAGGGGATCAAATTCTCTCTGCTTCAACAGAATATATGACCTTACCGGCGCGAGAAACGATGTTGAACTCAAATTTTCGCTGGAGCAAGGTGATTACAAAACCTATCTGCTTTCATTCAGCGGCTCTGTTACAATAACCGCTCTTGACTGAGCCGATATACACGAAAATGGAGGTAACAAAAGAAGCAGACAAAGCATAGACCCGTCAACCGCCGCCCATTAGCGGCATGGGCATCGGTACAAAATCCGCCGTAATGATAATTTCGAACGGAGGAAAACATGATGAAAACAGGAAGAAAACTATTCGCAGGCGCTCTTTTGGTGCTTTACATCGTGCTTGCCGCAGGGTGTAACTCGGCAAAAACCAACACCGCCCTGCCGGAGGTTCGGAACAACGGCACTGCTATCCAGTGGAAATACAGTGACGAAACCGATTGGCGCGACCTTGTGGCTCTGTCCGAGTTGAGAGGTGCTGCCGGAGCAAACGGCAAGGACGGTGCTGACGGAATCAACGGTAAAAACGGTACCGACGGTAAAGACGGAGCAGCCGGAAAAGACGGCATCAACGGCAAAGACGGTATTAATGGCGCTGACGGAATTAACGGTAAAGACGGTATCAACGGCGCTGACGGAACAAACGGAATCGACGGCAAGGACGGTATTAATGGTGCCGACGGTAAAGACGGCGCTGACGGCGCAAACGCCAAAAACATAGAGGTTCAAAGAGCCGAAACCCACATACAGTGGCGTTACGAGGGCGAAGATTGGCAGAACCTTGTTGCGATAGCCGATATCACAGGTCCTACCGGGCAGAAAGGCTCGGACGGAGCGAACGGAAAAACGCCTGAATTCCGTGTGAACGAAAACACCCTGCAATGGCGATATGTCGGCGACGGGATATGGCTGAACCTATATGACCTCACCGCATTAAAAGGAGCTGACGGCCAAAACGGCAAGGACGGAATAAACGGCCAAGACGGTAAGGACGGCGCAGGCGGAAAAGACGGAAATACACCCTTCATCGGCGAAAACGGCAACTGGTGGATCGGAGACATCGACACCGGGGTGAAGGCTGCCGGAATTGACGGCGAAAAAGGCGAAAAAGGCGACAAGGGCGATAAGGGAGATAAAGGCGACAAGGGCGATGCCGGTCAGAACGGCGGAAGCTCCGGATATTTTTATGCAGAGGCAAACTCTCCGAGTGCCGTACTGAATAACAGTCGTGTCAATATTACTGTCTACGAAAAAATAAACAAGGGCGGCTTGATTTCATCCTACAGGAATAATATTACACTCAAAAAAGGACATATTTACAGTGTCAGCATAAGCGGTTCTCTCGAGGTTGGTTCAAACGAATCTAACAAAAGCGGCAATTACTCTATTCAGATGACAGACGGGTATGATGACAATCTGTGCAGGGAGCTTACGCGAATAAAAAGGGACGGGACAAAAATACCGTATACCAATGATCAACATTCCTTTAATTTCAGCAGAATGTATGATGCGTCAAATAAAGATATTACATTGCAGTTGAGGTTTGAAAATTCGGCATACAATACTTATCTCAATGGCTTCAGTGGTACTATTACCATAATCGCTCTTGACTGAGACGATATATACGAAAATGGAGGTAACATCCGCCGTAACAATATTATTTCGAACGGAGGAAAACAGGAAGAGAACTATTCGCAGGTGCTCTTTTGGTGCTTTACATCGTGCTTGCCGCAGGATGTAAATTGGCAAAAACCAACGCCGCCCTGCCGGAGGTTCGAATCCCTCCCGACCGTTTGTACAATTTAACATTTTACATAAAAACCGCACCCCGTTTATCAGGCCGTTAAGCTTAATAAACGGGGCGCGATTCACATTTACGGGGAGATTACAGAAAAATCAGGTAAGGCTGATTTTATCTATTCGCTCGAGCTCATCGCTCGTGAACGATATGTTTTCGATAGCCTTTATATTATCGACTATCTGCGACGGCTTCGACGCGCCGACCAGAACGGAGCTGACAATGCCGTCTCTGAGCACCCATGCCAAAGCCATTTCCGCGAGAGTCTGGTTTCTCTCCTTTGCAATTTCCGAAAGAGCGCGAACTTTTTCAAGCTTTTCTTCGGTTATTGCGTCGGCGGACAGGAATCTGCCGTCCGTCATGACTCGGCTGTCGCCGGGAATGCCGTTTAAATATCTGTCGGTGAGCATACCCTGCGCGAGCGGACTAAAGGCTATAATGCCCTTGTTCAGCCGCGCGGCGGTGCTCTTGAGACCGTTTTGCTCAACGGTTCTGTCGAATATCGAATACCTGTTCTGATTTATCACGAACGGGCACTTGAGGTCGTCAAGAATTCCGCACGCCTTTTCAAGATTTTCGCCGTCGTAATTGGAGACTCCCGCATAGAGAGCTTTGCCGCTGTGAACGGCCTGCGCGAGCGCGCCCATTGTCTCCTCGAGCGGAGTCTCCGGGTCGAGGCAGTGATGATAAAAAATATCAACATAATCAAGTCCCATGCGTTTAAGGCTCTGATCAAGGCTCGCAAGAAGGTATTTGCGGCTTCCGTTGCGGCAGCCGTACGGTCCGGGCCACATGGCATAGCCCGCCTTGGTGCTGATTATCATTTCATCGCGGTAGGCTCCCATCTCCTGAGCGAGAATCCTGCCGAAATTCTCTTCGGCGCTGCCGGGCGCCGGACCGTAATTATTGGCTAAGTCGAAATGCGTAATGCCGTTGTCAAATGCAGTAAAGCACAGCTCTTTCATATTTGAAAACTGCGCGGTATCGCCGAAGTTATGCCAAAGTCCGAGGGAGACGGCGGGCAGCTTCAGTCCGCTTTTTCCCAAGCGGTTATACTGCATTTTCTCATATCTCTTTTCGTTTGCAAAATACATCTCAAATCTCCTATATATACCCTTGTTATTCCGCTTCGACCCAGCCCGAATAGAGTGTTATACTTTCGCTTATCGTGTCTTTACCGATATCGAACTTTCTTGTGCAGTCTTTGTCGATATACCAGCCTGTGAACACATAGCCCTCTTTGACGGGGTCATTTTCGACGCTAACCAATTGACCGTGCATAACCTTCTGATTTTCGATCTGCGAGCCGCCGTTCGTATCGAAGGTGACCGTAAACCCTGCATGGCTTATCGCAAAAACAACACAGGCAATAAGAACAACGACGCCTATTACTATGAGCTTATCGACGGTTTTTACGGACATCTTGACGTTCCTGTAAAGTCCGCCCGGCTTTCTCTCTGTCGTAAGACTCATTGTGCTTTTTTCATTGTCCATGGTGTTTCACTGCCTTTCGGTTCAGGTTTTGATTATCTGCGCGCAAGATATTTACGCATATCGATAGCGCAGGCAATGAGGATTATCATACCCTTGATGATGTAGAGCATATTTGCGGACACGGAGAGGAAATTAAGTCCCGCGAAAATTATCTGCAGGAGCAGAACGCCGACGACTATTCCGCTTATCTTTCCGGTACCGCCGACGAACGATACGCCGCCGATGACGCACGCCGCTATGGCGTCGCACTCGTAGTTAAGACCGGTGTTTGCCGAGCAGGAGGCGATTCTCGCGCCCTCGATGAAGCCCGTGATGCCGTACATAACGCCCGCAAGAACAAAGACGAGAATGATGGTCATGAACACGTTAACGCCGGAGACTCTCGCAGCCTCTTCGTTCGAGCCGACCGCAAACATATTCTTGCCGAACTTCGTTTTATTCCAAACGACCCACATAATAGCCGTCAGGATTATCGAATAGAGAACGTACTTAGGAATCGCAACACCGTCTACTGAGAACAGCGTGCCCGTGATGAACTTCGTATAGGACTGGTCAAGACCGGAGAGGGTCTGTCCGTTGTTGCCGCCTATCATCAGGTACATGAGAACCGTACCGAAAACGATAAGCTGAGTCGAAAGGGTGACTATAAACGGATGGAGCTTAAACTTTGCGACGAAGAATCCGTTTACAAGACCGACTACCGCGCCTATTGCCATAACCGCGAGAAGAACAACGATAAGCGGCATGGTGTCAAGGTCTTTGAACATCTTGTTGGCGTAGCCGCTCATCTGGAGCAGAGACGCAGCCACGCACGCCGTGAGTCCGACGCAGCGGCCTGCCGAAATATCGGTACCGGTCAGCACGATACAGCCCGCGATGCCGAGAGCGATGGGCAGCTTAGCCGCCGTTAGCGAGATTATATTTACTATAGATGAAATGCTCAGGAACGCCGGAACTTTTATGGCAATGAAAATCACGGAGATTGCGATTATAATAAACATTGCGTTGTTGAACAAAAGGTCCGTTATAAGTCTTTTTTTATCGCCGCGCTCCGCCGCTTTGAAATTTTCAATCCAAACGGAAATTCGCGAGCGCTTTGCTTTTTTTGCACCTGTTTCAGCCATGATGATTCCTCCTTAGACATATTTCGCCGCAAGGGTCATTATTTCTTCCTGGCTCGTCGTTTTGGCGTCTACCTCGCCCGCGAGCCTGCCGCCCGACATAACGAGTATCTTATCGCAAACGCCCAAAAGCTCTGCCATTTCGGAAGATACCATAATAACTGTTTTGCCCTTTTTGGCGAGGTCGAGAATAAGCTGATATATCTCGTATTTCGCGCCGACATCAATACCTCTTGTGGGCTCGTCGAGGAGGAGCACCGTGGGATCGGTCAAAAGCCACCTTGCAAAAATGACCTTCTGCTGATTGCCGCCCGAAAGAGATCTTATCTTCGTCTCCTGGTTGGGAGTCTTTATCTTCAGGGACTTTATATACTTGTCGGTAGTTACCTTCATTTTCTTTTTGCTGACGAACGGGCCTGCCATATATTTTTTCAGGCTTGCTACCGTCGCATTCTCTCTGACGTTGAGAATGCCGAAGATTCCCGTTGCGCGCCGCTCCTCGGTCAAAAGGGCG
>ERZ1034719.222-NODE-222-length-38223-cov-31.191155_pt1 | contig 38223 bp, 35 predicted proteins | sample MGYA00520703_ERZ1034719 | MGnify/ENA primary metagenome ERZ1034719 (study PRJEB33766, sample SAMN09781716) | gut metagenome | biome: gut microbiome | host: Homo sapiens | place: Madagascar | study: EMG produced TPA metagenomics assembly of the PRJNA485056 data...
GGACTTGATATATCATAGATATAGCCCTATCTAAGTGTCAAAGACAAGAATATATACAAACTTCGATAAAAATCAAAATTCAAGCATATAAACTTCGATAAAAGCGATTTCTTCAACGACAGAACTTCGATAAATCAGCCACACGCATGGCAAGTTTACCTTTTGTCGGCGATGACATTCTTTTTACAAAGGAACCTTTTCGATAAGCGAGTGCAATCCAAATGAATTTGAGATTGCCGAGCGCAGAAAAGTGGCGTATAAAATACGAACGTTATCTAAAGACAAAATTATAGACAAAATGAAAAAATCAGTTATTAGAATCTGTATTACAGTTACCTCAGTGCTCGTTTTGGCAACATTGGCGGTTCTCAATTTGCCCGTGCTGCTTCCAGGAAATTTCGAAAATGCCGAGTGTGTCGGGAACATATCGGTCCCAAAGGGATATGAGAGAATCAGTGGGAATGACCAAATGTACACTGATTTTCTGCGCTCCATCCCTTTGAAGCCCAAGGGGGGCAGAGGTGAGGCTCTACAAAAGCAACGAGACGGCAAGATTCGGAAACTATGCCAAATATGCAATAATTGACCTGCCGCTCCTGAGCAATGCCGAACAATGCGCTGACGCCTGCATGAGACTGCGTGCGGAATACCTCTTTCGCCACGGAAAATATGCGAAAATCCATTTCGCTAACAATGCCGGTCTGGATTTCTTTTATCTTGGCGGTCGCAGCAGAAAGGCGTTCGAATCATATATGAGAAAGGTTTATGGATTTGCCAACACAGCATCACTGGCAAAAGAACTGCCTACAAGGGCGCTGAAAGACGTTCAGCCAGGAGACATTCTTGTCTATCCGGCCAGAAAATGCCACAAATATGGTCACGCCGTGTTTGTGATTGACGTCGCTCAGAACAAAAAAGGAGAAAAAATGGTTATGTTGGCGGAAGGATGCACCCCGGCCTGTGATATTCACCTCATCCGCAACTTCAAAAGCTGGAGGAATCCCGCCTGGTTCAAATGGAATGACAACGCTGATGTTCAGTACTTTTCCGTATTCAAGTTTTATAAAAATGAGTTGCGACATTTCTAAGTTGTGCACAATTAGCTACAGGTACATACATTAACTTACGGACAGACGGAAATCCTACTTCTTTCGGAAAGGTGATCGGGGAGGCTGATGTGCGTGATATACAAGAAATGACAGTAAGCAATGTCGGATTGCGGATGATGGTAGATATAACTACACGGGGCTGTCGATGGCGGACTTGTAGGCTACCTCAGTATCGCGAAGACTTGTCCGGGATACTGGCGAAGCTGGAAAAGCGGGGGCTGACGGAAAATCTGCCTACCAAATCGCTGTAGATGGCGGTTTTGTTGGCAGTGAATCTGCATGGTTGGAAAGCCTTCATGGAAAAGTGTAGTTTTTGCTTGCAAAATTATATGGAAAAGTGTAGTTTTGCATAGGAAAATTATATAGAAAAGTGTTAAAGCAATGTTATACAGAAAGATAGAAAAGGACATTGAGGGGTATCTCAGAGCAGAAGATGATAGAATAATGATTCTGGAAGGTGCGCGATAGATAGGAAAGTCATTTATAATCAGAGAGGTAGGAAAGAAGTTATACGACAACTTCATTGAAATAAATTTTGCTGAGGACGATGAAGGACCGAAAATATTCAAAGGAATCGGGACGACGGAAGGATTCTATTTCACACTGAGCTCAGTATACGGAGAAAAGCTTGACAGGTATGAAAACACTCTAATATTTCTCGATGAAATACAGCACTACCCCCAGTATCTTACTCTGCTCAAATTTTTTCGTGAAGACCGCCGTTTTCGTTTTATTGCAAGCGGAAGTCTGCTCGGAATCACTTTACGAGAAACGACTTCGATACCAGTCGGCAGCATAATTCGTAAAAATATGTACCAACTTGATTTTGAGGAATTTCTCATCGCCAACGGGTTTGGACAGGAGGCTTTGAACACTCTGCGTACAAAACTTATGAACAGAGAAAGCCTCGACGAATCACTCCACGACTACATAATGAACCTGTTCCGGCGCTATCTCCTTGTCGGTGGACTCCCCGCGGCGGTCAACAAATACCTCGACTCGCATAACATCGTGAAAGTCAGAAATGTTCAAGAAAACATCCGCAGTCTTTATGAGGTCGATGCAACAAAATACGAGAAGGACAGCAACAAAACACTCCTGATCAGAAGAATCTACAATATGATTCCGTCTCAACTGGAGAACAAGAAAAAGCGCATAATCATCAAGGATATACAAAATAAGATTGGCGACCGATTCGACAATTATCTGGAAGAATTTGAGTATCTCATATCATCCGGGACAGCTCTTGAGGTGAGCGCCATCTCAAATCCGAAATACCCATTGGCCGAATCCGCGCATAAGAACCTTATGAAGCTCTATCTCAACGATGTCGGACTGCTCACGATGCTGCTCTACAAGAACAGCATTCGTCCGGTAATTTCAGATGAAGACAGCGTCAACCTCGGCTCCGTCTATGAAAGCGTCGTCGCACAAGAACTCAAGGCTCACGGTCACAAGCTTTTCTACTATGACAACAAACAGCGCGGAGAGGTAGATTTTCTGATTGACGACTACTCCAGTACAACAATTCTGCCCATTGAGGTCAAGTCCGGCAAAGACTACACAAGACACAGCGCCCTGAATAACTTGCTGAAAGTAAGGGATTATGACATTGCCTCCGGCCTTGTTCTGTCCAACTCGCGGGAAATCAAGACCGTCGGCAATGTGAGCTATATGCCGGTCTATTATGTTATGTTCATAGATGCCAATGCCGTAGAGGAGCTTTATTTTTAGCCATAGGCTACGGCACGGCAGAACCGGGAATGTGCTTATTCGTGTCCTCCGCGGAGACGCCGATGCCGTGATGTTTACTTTTCCGCATTTCCGACATTTATAATATGCCATGCTCTTATGAGCGCCAGCAAGCCAAATTCGTTTGAGACTGCTGGGCGCAGAAGAAACGTGACGTATAAAACACGAAGATGAACTGTCGTGGGAAATTAACAAATAATTGTCTAACAATATGAAACACAGAAAAATTTTGATGCTGGTTTTGGCCGCGGCCGTGGCGTTGGGAATGTCGACTGATGGATTCGGACAGAAATCCAAGAGCGGCGCGGAGGATGACTACAACTTGAAGAAAGCCTGGGAGGTACTGCAGAATGACTCCAATGACACGGACACCGCGTTGGAATTGCTTGAAAAGCAGCTGAAAACGACGCCTGACAATGTGGAGGCGCTGTATCTACGGGCGCGGATATACAAGAATATCGAGGAGTATGCGTCGGCGCTTACTGACCTGAACCGTGCGATTAAAGTCAACAAACCAAAGAAAACCAACTATGCGAACTCAACCCTGCACGCATGGAAAGCGGCTGTCTATGAGGATTTAGGGGACTTTAAAAAGGCAGAAGAGGAGCAGGGACTCACAGTGGCTCTGGCCCGCAAAGACAACAAGGAAAGCTTGCCGAGCTTTCTGAGAGGATATGCTCACTATCTGTACGTGAATGACAAATACGACGAATCAGACGCGGCCTACAGAGAGTGCCTGAAGGAGGACGAGGGAGATACCGCCGCAATGGTTGGACTCGCAAGGAACCAGATTGGGCGCAAGAATTATGACGCGGCGATTGAAATTCTGGAAAAATGCCGGACACTGTCTCCGGAATATGCAGAAGTCGAGCATTATGAGGCGCTGGCATACAACGGCAAGGGTGAGACGGATAAGGCCATTGATCGTGTAATCAGACTGATAGACAAGGATCTCAATCTTGTCGATGACGAGATGTGGGAAATAATGGTCAAACATACGACCTACACGATTGCCCAAATTCGCGGCGGGATACGGAACGGCGAGAATCCGGAGATTTTCAAATTCATACTCCCGGCAATGTTGCAGAAGGCCGGGGAATACGAGGACGCATTCTTTGCTTACAGGGAAATAATGAATAAGTTCGGCGATGATATATCCAAAAGGACTGCGGAATGTTTGGAAGAAATCGGTCTCAACGAACTCGCCCTCGAAGAGATTGACAGGTATCTTTCAAAAAACAGGGAAGATATAAACGCATTGGCCGAGAAGGGAGCCATACTGAAGAGGATGCAAAGGTATGAGGACGCGCTTAAAGTATATGACAAAATCATCGAAATCGAGCCGACATCGGGCTGGGGCTATTATGCGAAAGGCTGGTGTTTCGAGCTTATGGGCAACGGCGCGGAGGCGATGAAATACTATGACACCGGAATTGATATTGACAGGAACTACCCGTATATTTTCCTGATGCGCGGCGAGATGAGGCAAAAGGACGGCAATGCGGCAGGAGCGGAGGAGGATTTCCGTCAGGTGGTTCTGACTGACACGACTGCTGCTGGCGGCTCATGCAGAATGTACGCTCTTCATTTTCTCGGGCAGGACAAGGAGGCTGAAGAATGGATGCAGGCAATCATCGACAAGAATCCCGATGAGGGCGGCGTGTGGTACGACAAAGCCTGCCTGCTCTGTCGGATGGGAAGGCTGGACGAGTCCGTGGCGGCCCTCAGAACGACATTTGACAAGGGATATGCTGATTTCGCGCACATAGAGGCGGACGACGACATCGACCCTATTCGAGAGAGGGATGACTTCAAGACGATAGTCGAAGAATACCGGAAAAAATCTGAAGAACGGCAGATGCGCTTCCTGAAACGCCTGCATGAGGCAGGGCTCGAAGACAATGGAAACAGTCACGTCACGACGGAAATTGCCATCAACCGCAGAGGAGGCGGCACGTTCGAGGTACCATGCAGCGTGAACGGTCTGGATCTCAAGATGTTCTTCGACACAGGCGCGTCCGACGTGACGATTTCATCGGTAGAGGCCAACTTCATGCTGAAAAACGGACAGCTTTCACGCGACGACATCAAAGGCAAGAAATACTACCAGATTGCCAACGGCGACATTGCCGAGGGGACGACAGTGATCCTGCGCGAGGTGAAAATCGGCGACGCGGTGCTGCACAACGTTAATGCCTCGGTCGTCCACAGCCAGAAGGCTCCCCTGCTCCTCGGCCAAAGCGCCCTTGAACGCTTCGGAACCATCACAATCGACAACATCAACTCCAAACTGCTGATTCAGCAGTAGGAGGTTATGGACACCTATGAAACAACTGCCCTATTTCGCGTGGGCGTCCGTCTGCAAAGTCGGTCGCCCACTTATGTTCAGCCCCTTAAGAAACGCATCATATTTTTCAGCCCTTTCGGTCTATATTATTTCATGATATGGAAAAGTGTAGCTACGGCCTTATCTGCCAATGGCCGCCACGGGCGGAGCCGATCCTCTTGAGGATTCCAGAAGACTTGAGGGCGGCCACGAGACGCTCGCAGCTGCGCAGGCTCAGACCGGCTGTGGCGGCAAGTTCCGGAACGGTCACGGAAGGGTTTATCGCGATTTCATTGAGTATCAGCTTTTCCGGAGCCGTCGGAGCATGGAAATGGTACGACTTCCTCGGCTCGTTGAACGGAGGATCAGCGTCTTCTCCGCTTTCCTTTGAAGAGCGATAGACGGCCTGAGGCTCAGACAGATACCCTGCGGTTCCGTCCACCGGGTCATCCGTAAACTTCTTGACAAACTGCACTTGAAACGAAAGCCCGACCTCACGCCAGCGGAACTGAATCTCCGGATAGTCCTTCAACTCCTCCGCGACGAGTTTCAGACCGTTTCCCCACTGATCGATGATTCCAAGTTTCCGGAAAACCGGCGCGATGACCTTGTTTCGCGCGTCAGACTGCCGGCTCTCCATGTCGGAATAGTCGATAGACGGCGGAAGAAGCCCGGGGCTTGTAATCTCAATCATGTCGTCATAGACGGCAATCTTGATATCCTTTCCCGCCAGAGAATATTGGCGGTGAACGACAGCGTTTCGGATTATCTCCCGCAGTGCCTTTACAGGATATTCCCAGCGCGACACGGTATAGACTCCCTGAATCGAGCCCGACTGGTTGATGTTCCGAAGGACAAACGCATACGCGTCCTCGACCTGCTCGGCGATGCCGTAGTCGTAGGTTTTCCTGTCAATGAATTCACCAGCGCTGCGTCCTTTGAACCGTGCACACTCAATCTTCGCATTCGGGAACATACTCCGGAGCAACCCGTCATCAGAAAGCAGAACGAGTGCATTCGTCGGGTAGAGCACTCCCCTCTCAACTTTTGCCAACTCAAGCTTCTGCAGAGCAGAATCGTCCAAAAGCTCCCCGGTCTTTTCCTCATAGATGCGACGGAACCCGCGGAAATCAAGCTCAGCCAATGGCTTCTCCAGCACGACCTCCCCGTCAAACGAGATGTTACGCCTCCGCCGCTCAAGCTCCGCGATAATCTCCTCGTCCGCCAGTCGGTTGCTGGAGCCGACACGAACATAAGTCCCGGCGACCTTCCCCTCAGACTTCAGATAGTACGGCGGCATGCTTCCGCGATATACTCTCACGCGCACAAAGCTGCGCCCGCCCGTTGAAAGAAACGAAATGTCCGGCAGAACAGAAGGATAGCACCTGTCATATATCATATTACTCAACTGTTCCTCAATCTGAGGCAGTTCCTCCTCCGGCACCCCGACCGGCCTATGACGGTCATCAACGCCGATGAATATCTCCCCTCCCGCATCATTCGCGAAAGCGACGACAGTCTTTGCCAAATCGGAATTCTTCGGCAGCCTTGCCTTAAATTCCAACGTCCTCCCCTCCGGACTCCTCAAAATCTCTTCAAACGTGCGCTCTTTCAGATTCATAATGCTTGTTCAATTTTTTCATGTTTCTTAGTTTGGGAGCAAATATAAAACAAAAAAACCACATAACCGCCACATGGCGGTAAAAATTTGGCGCGACTACAGAAACCACAACATCCGGGTATTGCAGATTTCTGCGAAAAAGCGTAGCTTTGCGGCGTGAAATTTTACGGCAAAATGTTGAAGCCATATCGGATTATGGCAAGACTTCGATATTCGGCGGTCCTGTCCGCCACACTTCTGTTCCTTGGCGCGACGACCGCATCAGCGCGGGAGCACGACGATCGCAACGCCTCACTACGGAAATCCCCGCTGGCATTTTCCGGCTACTCCGGCGGCATGATGGTTCACAGCGGCTATGTCTCCGCAGGGAACGTGGCTTTCGCAACCCCAGACGGAAGCAGCAGTTCAATCGCCCGAATAAGCGGGCTTCCCGTCGGCATAGGAGGGGCTCTAAAAATCCATTTCGGCAAGCATCTTCGCATAGGAACAGAAGGCTATTCCTCCAATCTAAAATATGGAAAACACGGCAGTTACGAACATACAGGCTGGGGCGGCCTGCTAATCGACGGAGTCCTCCCACTCGGCAAATGGTTCCCCTTCGCCGGCATCACCATCGGAGGCGGCGGAGTGAAGAACGTGACCGCCTTCCAAGACACCACCGGCGACTACACCCTCGACAACGGCACCACCTCCTATAGGAAATACACATTCATGGCCATCGCCCCGTTCATCGGCGTCGAATACGCCCTGACCGGCAGGGTGCATCTCGTCCTGAAAGCCGACTGGCTCCTTGACGCCACCTCCCGCCAGAGCGATTTCGTCCGCGGCCCGAGAGTTTATTTCGGGTTTATGTTTTGTCACTGAGTTTTCGCAGCCTCCTTCCAGGATTTGCCTACGACAACTGGCGGATGAAGAGGCTCCCATCGAGTTTGCCTGCCAGAGCTTCGACGAGGCGCTGACGATGAAGACGCCTTGCGATTGATTTCATCGTAGGTGACGAAATCCTCATAGCTGTAATTCCAACTGTCACCATAAGCGAGTTTATGGATGCGGCAATATATCGCTTCGCGGGACGGTGCGTTGAAACCTCCCGTGTTATCTCGCATAATGGAGTTCACGGTCGGACGCCATACACCTGTCCAATAAGTCAGACCTCCCTCAAATGCGCCAAGTCCTTCATTGGCATACCTCGAATCGTTGGTGAAAGCATTCCAACGAACCGAAGACACATCGCTAGTGAAATCAACATTCTTCCACCATCCCCAGCTGCTCTGCTGAGTCTGGATTTGAGAAGCATAGTCGTTCGGAACTGCGCCCATACTCTCATAAGCATATTCGTCGGCAAGTTTTGCAAACCCGTGCCCGCAGGCTTCGTGATGTAGCAGCCGTGCGAAAGTCTCCTTGTCGCCACCCTTAGGAAAATACGCGACAGAGATTCCGCTGCCATAAGTGCCGGTCGTTGATGACGGATAGTACATGTAACAAGTTCCGGCATAATTGTTCGAGTTCATCGCTACTACAACCAGAGTCTCATCCATATTCTGCTCGCCAACAGCCTTCGCGGCATATTCAAAGCATTTGCTGTCATTGCCTCCAACAAGCGTCCCATCACCGAAATAGCCTCCAAGTGTTGCCCCCTCGTGCTCATAGCCTTCAGTAGCAGACACAACATTGACGCTATAGACGTTGAAATACTCTTTGAACGATTTATATGGTTCTTCAGTGAACAGATTGTCATATATATACTTCATGTCCGCGCCATATGTTCCGTCCGCAATCTGACGGTCGCTGTAGGCGTCGCCCATAAGGACTATGTTGATTCCCTTACCTTCGGTTGAGGACTGCAAGGTTGTCACTTTGCCGTCTTGGGTGTAATCAGATGAGATGTAATAATCAGGTTGCTCTCCCATGATATTAATTGACAAGTAGTCGTCCAATCCGGAAACACCATCGAATACGTCAAGATCCCAATATACAACCTTTTTCTCGTGAAAAATAAAAATGGCAGGGAAGGTAGGAGCAGCGTATTCGTGACGGCTTATACCATTAAATTGAATATATTGCCCCTCAATAACGTTGTCTTCCTGCTGCCAATAAATATTTGGCCATAAAATTCCATTTTGGGAAATATATGCTTTCACGACACCCTCTCCTTGTTCACGATCTGAACTTAAGAGACCTACCATAGTAACATTTTTCCCATACTTAGAGAAGATTTTGTTTAATACATCAATTTGAGAATACATATATCCATCATATTGAGCAGACCACTGAATCAAAACAAAGTATCCATTAGAATTATCGTCATATTCCACACAATCTCCATCCATCGTTTTTCCCATCAAATGAGGGGCTGGAATCGAAAGAGTTTTTTCATTAAAACAATTGCCATTAATTATCCGACCCCAATCATATTTCCATATTGGCAGATTCTGAACTGAGTCTGGGACATTTCCAGTCAATTGATTGAAACGCAACATAATATGTTTAAGTTTCTTGAGATTTCCCATACTCTCAGGAAGTTCGCCAGACAACTTGTTAAAAGACAAATCCAAATATTCCAAATCATTCAACGTTCCTATATCGTTTGGTATTGAACCATTTATGTTTGTGTCACTTATATCAAGATGCTTGAGACAAACTAAGTTCCCGATTCCATTAGGGATAGTCCCCCTTAAATGTGTTCCATAAAGATGTAAGTATTTTAGTTTTTCGAGAGACAAAATAGCATTTGGTATTTCATAATAATCACCTTGATAGTAATTGATTACCAATTTTTCAAGACATGACAGTTTTTTTATGTCTGAAGGGATTTTTCCTAATCCTGTAAGGTAAAGCGAAGTTACAAATCCTTCACCATTTACATCAACTCCATACCAGTCTTTGATAGGAGTATCTGTACACCAGTTTTTATTGTATCCATTCTCCCAACTATCACCATTAAGAGCATGATATATTGCAATCAACGCTTCACGCTCTACGGCTGTTTGGTAGTTAATATTGGCATCTTGGCTTACGCTATAAGACACATAGAGTTTGGCATCGAATGATTTCAACTGAATGTCAGTTCTACGAGCTGCGCTTTCATTCGGTTGAACAACAAGAGCGATAGTATGCTTTTCCATCGCGCGAGTATCCGGAACAACACTAATCCAAGATTTTGCCTCGTCCGGAATGATGACTTCGCACTCAACATTGGCCAGAAACTCAAGAGTAACTTCTCCTCCTTCAGCAGAAATCGTCTTAGCGGAGTTTTCTTCTACCTTGAGCCCAGCTTCCTCAAATCTAATGCTTCGCATTATGACTTTTTCGCCATTGGATACAAACACAACGACTTTGCTGTACTCATCAATCACGGAGCTAGTTGTCAACTGTATCTTTCCCGCCAGACCATCGGCATCATCCAAAATTACTTTTGTCTTGATATCCGCCGAAGAGACGACCTCCACGACAACAGGTTTAATCGTACTCGTCACTGTAAATGAAATGGTTCGGGTCGAATTTGGCGACATTACGACCAAGTCGGATTCCGCAAACACAATATCCAACTCCACAGCCTTCGGGAGAGTAATGACCGTGCCGTCCGCAAGGATGAAATGAACCTTAGAATCATCCTGTGTAACATCCTGAAAGAAGGAGTCTCCGTCACGGCCATTCTCGCCGGTGGCTTTGCCGAGTTTTGTCCAACTGCCACCATTATCATAAGATATTAACCAATAATTGTCCTCAATTTTAAGCACAGGTGTAATACCATCCCTACCGTCAGCCCCATTAGCTCCGTCTTTTCCATCTGCCCCGTCCTGCCCATTCTTGCCATCGGCTCCGTCTCTACCATCAGAACCATTCAGTCCGTCTTTTCCGTCAGCTCCATTTTTGCCGTCCCGACCTTCCGCCTTGACTTTGTTTCCGGAACCATCTATCAACCACTTACCGTCCAAGGTCCAATAATAAACCCCGTCAGTATCCTGCCTCACACCTATCACCGGAACATACGACTTACCATCTTTTCCATCTGCTCCATTCTGCCCGTCCTTTCCATCAGTTCCATTCTTGCCGTCAACACCGTCCTTCCCATGATAAATGGTCACCGGCTGCGACTTTGTAAACGATATCGTGTACCCAACGTTTTTTCCACCCTCGGTGACCGGCACGACACCTGTCACATAGTCATTATTCTGCAAGGCAGAAACAATTGTCTGCAAAGATGAGATATTAGTATTCATCTGCTGACACAGCTGCTCAAGTTTCAAAACCCGACTCTCCAGATTGTTCACTCGCCCAACCAATGCCGAATCATCGTACTCCTTGCTGCAGCCTACAATAGTCAATAATAGGCTAAAAATTAAAAGTTTAGGTAGTTGTTTCATTCTATTCTGATTTTATTTGTGATAAATAATCATCCGATTCTTTATCAACACATTAATCGTTTCCGACCAATTTAACTCCTTTGCCAAGAAATAGACTAGTATAATTATTCCTACGACAACTATCGAACCTAGTATTCACTCAGCCACAAAAAACAAATTATAAGAAAAATCAGGACTATGGCCGCCAATGATGAGCTAACCCATCTCAGAGCTTTTTTATAACGATGCTTGCCGTCTTTAGTATCGCTCAATTCTTTTTCAAGCTCAGTTTTCTCCTGAATTAATTGGGCATTCTGTGTCTTCAAAGCCTTAACTTCTCTTGACGCGGACTGGTGTTTGGCTTTAAGTTCGGAAATAATATTCTTATCTTCATCCACCTTTTTGTCCATTTCATTCTTTACAGAACGAACAAGAGCCTCTGCTTGTTTTTTATTCGACTCAATCTTATCCTTACACTTGCTATTGTTGTCTTCTACCAGCTTTGTGTATTGGGACTTAAGCTCGGCTGTCTTGGCCTTGAATGTCGATTCCATCTGCATAATCTCATCCTGATGAGACTTCTTCAATGTAGCAATTTTCGCTACAAGTTCATTCTCTTTCTGGTGAAGTTCTTCAAGTGTCCGGTCATCTACAACCTTGAGGCACTGTAAATAATCATCATAAGATGCCATATTGTACTTATTTTTGTTTATATCCTAATAATCACGACAAAAGTTCTAAGATTCGAATCGCATCTGATTTAGTGAAGCCATGAGTAATAATTTGTTCGCCGCCTTTACTTGAAATTATAACATCTGTAAAAAATAGACCCTCGCTCAAAGAAACACTTGCAATGTGTTGTATGGAAATGGTAGTCATCTTGTAGCCAAATACATATCCTTTGTAATAAGACACTGCGGCATTGCCTATTTCCAATATATCTGGAAACAAAACATTCTGATTTGATGAAATCCGGCTGGCTGTGAACGTTGGCATAGCTGTTATTTTATTGATTTCAGAACAATATTATAATAAATCAGCCTAAAGACTGACAGGACGAAGAAAGGTGCAGCAAGTAATACTGTGAGAAAAACAAATGAAATAGCCTTCATCACGAACCCGAGTCCACCGTGATCAAACGAAGTTCCGGCAAATATGTTGCTACGCCACGTCTCACCGACACCAAGTATTGACAGACTGGCCAAACCTAGTGTAAGTACACCTATCAACGCGGATTTCCGTTTTTGCTGACAGATTATTTTTTGAGTATTTAATGTGTTGCCCATTTGACTGAAATCATCCTAAAAATTATTCACCCGCACATGCATCAATATTCCCGTTCATGTATTTTTTGTGGAAACCCAGGCGGCCAAAACAGCTGATCTATCAGCTTTTTGGTATCATTAAGCTTTTCAATGTATTTCTCAGCCGTCGAGGCGTATTTCATTGAATCACATGAAATCGGCTCCACGTTATTGGCATAGAAACTCTTCTGCACATCGTCATTCCATTCTTTTCTTGCATTCGACATTGACAGAAGAAACGAATTGCGAATTGCGCATAGGCGGTCATAATATGCTCCCATAAGTTTCAATATTTTGACATCGGTCCGACATAAACGACTTTTCCATTTACATATATGGTGCAATCTCCTGCATCCCTCAATCTCCCGTGAAGTTTTCCAGATGAATCCGAGAACAGCTCAAGACGTCCGAAACCTCCGAACGGAGTATTGTCAACGACAACGATCTTTGAGTCTGGGGCTATTTTCCCTATCAATTGCGAAAAATTCGCTGATTCCTTTTCCGACAGCACCGCGTCAGACAGCATCCCAGAGTTGTCGTGCGCAGTTTGAGTTGCTGTTACCGAGTCCGAGTAACCCCTCATTGATATCCGTCCATAATCAGCGATATCATCTTCATGGATTCTCAATTTGTCCTTTGCTTTCACAATATCCGTCTGGAGTGTCTGCAACATATAATGATGTGCCCTATACTCATTTTGACAATCGGCAATCAGCTGACGGCATCGGTCAACTTTCCATTTGCAGGCCTCAAAATTTCTCCGGCAAGCTTCCACCTGAGCCTCTTGCCTGCTGCAATCTGGCAGTCTAGTATGTCGTTCCCCGTCTTCATCATAATAAACATCCACCCTCTGCCTTCGCCATGCCAATTCCGCCTCAGCCAATCTCAGTTTTTCGTATGCCTTCCTAAGGTCTTCCTCTAGACTCCTCTGCTGCTCAAAAAAACGCTCGAAACACCGATCGGAATACTCGTCAATATCCGACTGAACAGCATTCAGTTTCCCTTGGAAGTCCAGAAGATTGACCCTAACTGCTCCCAAAGCCCATTTTGTGACATTTGCCGAAATATCGTCCATTGAAAACAATGCTTAATACTAAATTCGGGAATCGGTACCGGCAAAATCCTTAATAATAATATCAATCGTATTCTGGAGATAGCCATTCGCCCACTGACGATAATCCTCGCTTATTGAATTGATTTCTTCCTTATAACGCCGGAAGTCACGTTCAAACTCGTCAAACTTGCTGTCGCGCCAATTTTGAGCAGTCACGCGCAATGTTGTGCTGACCAACTTGTAATAGTCTTCCAATACAGCCGACAGTTGCAGCAAATTGTGCTGAAAGTCTTCCAGTTCCCTCAACTGGACATTTCCATATACGTCCATACTTGTTCCTATTTATTACTGTTATATTTAATCAACGCCCGCTCTATCCGTTTCAAGAACAGTTCATCGAAATCAGATATTTTCTTGCTCAATGGCATAAGACGCTGTTTATCAGTCTCAAACTTGTTGCAAAAAGACTTGAAATTCTCATCTTTCCAAGTTTGAGAGACTTCTGCTATGCGGTCGTCCGTGGCCTTAAGTTCTAGGCGTAAATTCTCTGACAATTCCTGAAAATCATGCCTCAGTTTTCTTATAGTCCCTAAGTCAAGGATAATTCCGACATTGCTCATAATTCGTATGGTTTAAATTTGGTAATCATATTATTATTCCTGTTATAATAGTACGCCCTGTTTTTTGCACTTGCCCTATTGTTATTTGAAATCTGGCTTGCCACAGGCGAATCAAGTAGGGTTCTGGAATCATCCTCACTCACCTGCAGCACTATCCTATGATTAAACTTGTCCAACGAACGCCCCAAAGATTTTGACAGAGAATCGAGGGAGTCCACCTGCAGTATTGTAAAAATGCCGACAAGAGGTCCCTGATCAAGAATAAACAACAAACTTTTGGATATTTCAGATAGGTCGCCATATTCATCCGTACTTCTGAACGAGAATGCCATCTGAAAGGCATAAACAGATAAATATATATGTCTTTTGGGAATGAGTTTGTCTGTCTTGCGGCGTTCAATCTCCACTATCAGCTTATCCAGATAATCCTTCTGGTTCTCGTCTTCAACAAAATCATGGGAAAATGGAATTTCAGAAAATAATTCTTCCGGTTTTGAGTGGAGTCGCTCTTCAACAGGAATATAATTGAAAAATGCGAAATGTGCAGTTTTGTCTTCATGGGCGACCAACAAACTTGCCATACTGTTGATTGCTATCCTCTCTCCGGTATCAGTTCCAGTACCGCCAACGACAAGCATATTGGCATTTGAATTCCTTTGCAGTTCAACATAGATATGCTCTTCAGTGATGGCTATCGGTTCTCCGAGATACACCTTAATCATTGACGGAAGTTCGGCCTTTTCAACTCTTTCAAAAGCCTTATTGTCTTTAAGGAACACAGGTGACTCACTCCTAAACACAATCTGATCTGTAGCCTGCATATGATGTTTGACCGCAAAACTCTCTATCTGCGGAAGCAAATCCTTGAGTTGGTCCTGCTCAAGATTATAGGATTTTATCACGACATCATTGACATTCCTATTTGTCTTATTCTTATAGATGCATTCTCCTGTAGAAAGGGACACACTAGGATTTTTCCCAGCGAACAAGTATTGAGGGTCATCTTCCGCCCAATCGAACACGACTCTGTTTGCAATCATGCCAAGTTCCACCTTGTTGGCATATTTGCTGATCCTTTGTGTTGCAAGAATCAGATTTATTCCGAATTTTCGATATTCTTGAATGATGATATGTATTATACTCTCCGACTCCTCGGAAATTCTGTCCATGTCATTCTCAAATAGTTTTTGAAACTCATCTATAATCACGAGTATTCGTGGCAACGGCTCTTCCGGATTTAGCCTGCGGTAATCGCTTATGCTGTTCACTCTGGCCTGTCTGAAAAGTTTCATACGTCTGGTTCCCTCTTCACGAATTCGTTGAAGTACACTAATTCCATATTCTCGCTCACTCTCAGGAGCAATCACTTTTGCATGAGGCAGCCTATAATCGGCAAATGTCGAAAACTCAACGCCGGAGAAATCAATCAGATATAATTCTAGTTCGTTTGGAGAATAACGTACGGCAGCACTCATTATTATAGTTCTGAGAAATACACTCTTGCCGGACCCAGAAACTCCAACCACAACTGCCACATTTTGTCCATTTACTTGAGTTATCGTGAGATTGGCAACATCATTACCTGATGAGACACCAAACGGAATGCTTAGACCATCCGCACTAGAGTCACTCCACCAGTCAGTCTGGCCCGGAAGATAGTCAATAAGCATCAATGGTCCATCTGCTGAAGAGGTATCTTCCCTTTCTTCAATAAACATCAAAACATCATCAGTATTATTGATTATTCCCGGATCAAGCCGAAGCTTGAAGCGTCTCAGGATTTCTTCGTTTGGAATATTCTTAAAATGAAATGCATCATCCTTTTCATAAATGACTGTCATTCGCTCCAGCAGTTCAACAAATGGGCTGCATTTACCAGAATAGTCGGTCAATTCGCAAGTTGTGTCATAACTCATTATTACGAATATTCCGGCCTTTTTTGCATTTTTTATAATCACATCAAGAATCCTATAGTGGACTTCATTGAGAGTTCTCGGATAATCGGCAATTACCAATATTCGATATGGCTCCCTATGTCCTGTTTCTGTCTGATTATATTCAAGGAGGTTCTGATTTGAATGCTTGTATCCCAGTACCTTCTGTATCACATATGGAACATGTTCCTGAAGTTTCTTGAGACTGTCTTGAAAGTCAAAACTATCCGTAATGATTTCACTGTCGGAACATACATCACATAGGGAAGATATTGTTATAAGATTAGCGCCCATCCCTGTTCCGTCATACGCCGTAATGCGACACATTCCACGAGGTAATGCCGCAACAAATCTTAGAACTATTGATTGAATAGTCTTATTGACCAAGTCGCGATTGTTTTCATTACTTAACAAGCACAACGAATTTATTTCCGAAAACGGTATCAGTCCCACCAATTTATGTCCTGTCAGACTTTCCAATTCTCCGGCATATACACCGACGAAAGGAAATCCATTCTGACTTTCTTGAGGAACAAAGTCTTTGGACGATGCTATATCCCCCTGGCCTAGAAGTTTCGGGTAGTCTGCTCTACACATACAAAAGTGGGCTTATCGCGTCGGTCCGCTCCTTGAGGTCTTCGACTACCTGTAGCACATTCCAACGAATAAGCCCACGAGTTCTTTTCGAACCACGTGGGCGTTAATTCCGTTGTGCTACTGTGAAAGTGTCGAAGTTTCAAGGAAGCACGGACATTAACGCCTGTTAATAAATATGTTTTTTCTAAAAGTCTTGCTTTTACCCTGCAAATATACTCTTTTTGCTCTAATTAAAAATCTTTTTTCGTATGAAAATGAGAATCAAAATGTCATGAGGTTTTGGCAATTGAAAAATTTGAAAGAATTTGTAGAAACCGTTTGTCTGTCGGAAAAATACTCCTACTTTTGCAACATCATAAAAGGAAAAGCAAGTAAAAAGAGACATATTTTCAGCTGTTGAAGCGAAAATGTGTCTCTTTGTTGTTGACCCCTACTGCAACAATTCACGAAATTCGTCGAGGGTTATCGCATGAGACTTCGATGTGCCTTCGAGAATGGCGTCGGCTAGGTTTTGCTTGGTCTTGTGAAGACGGAGAATTTTCTCTTCGATGGTGTTGGCGGCGATAAGGTGATAGACGGTGACATTTATTATTTTATATTGAAATAAATCCATATCTTTGCCCTATAACCCAAAAACGAAAAAACGATATGCTTGAACTTGGCAATTTTATTCCTGATTTTACGGCTCCTGACCAGGATGGCAACATTGTTTCATCAGCCGAACTGCTCGGAAAAAAGACTGTGGTTTATTTCTATCCTAAGGCCAGCACTCCGGGATGCACAGCAGAAGCTTGCAGCCTGAGGGACAATTATGACAGGTTTTTAGCGGTCGGATATAACGTCGTAGGAATCAGCAGGGACAGCGTGAAAGCTCAGAAAAACTTCAGCGACAAAAACGCACTGCCCTTCCCACTACTCTCCGACCCCGACGCATCAATCATCAAGGCTTTTGGCGCTTGGGGAGAAAAGAAACTCTACGGCAAAACTTACGAGGGAATTCTGCGTAAGACATTCATTTTTAATGAAAAAGGCGAGCTGGTAGAAATCATCGACAAGGTCGACACAAAAAATCACGCCAGTCAGATTTTATAGACTCAGCCGTCGAGGAATGTGAAGAAGACGGTATAAAACCGCCGAAAAATGTGAAAAATCAACTATTTTTGTGGCAGAAAATGTGAAGAATACAATGAAACTGCTTGAAAGAAAAATAGTTAGAAACCGCCACTGAGAAACGCGCGTGTCTGGACATAGCTTGGTTCATAATATGCGCCGGTGTTGTAATTGTCAATTACATCACAAACTGGGGACTCATATACCATCTGTATAGTAGCAACCAGGTTATCTGAAAAGTCCAATGACTGAATAAGGCGAGCATATACTTTTCCCATCTGAGTCGGAGAAGGAACCTTGTCAGTGAATCGCGTGTCAATATTCGTCACATCGAAGTCTCCTTCTGTAAGGTGATACTCATCAATCCACTCATCCTCCACCTGTGAAGGGTTGAGACAATGATTCGTCTGCGCGATTGAAAGCTGTCGCTCCAGTCCTTCAGCACCAAGATGCTCGACAACATATCGATTAGATTGATGAAGTCTACGGGCAACACGTTCAATCATATAGCAGACAAAATAAATGTCATTGAAACCGATCTGTTCGTCAGGAAAGTATTTGTTGCTCATAATTCGTATGATGATTCAAATTTTATTGTCTGAAGTGACTTGTCCGTGCAGAAGATTATTTGATGAGTCGGATGTTTAAAACGTGCCAATGCCCAGAAGGCTTCACGTGTTATACGACCGGACAAAAAATCTTCCACATAGTCCCAAACCTCATCATCAGCCATCGGGCCCTCTACAATATCATAAGAATGTGATTCACCATGCCGACAGGCGGCGACAAAATCGAGCCATTCATCTGACATTTCGGAGAAGATTTTCACATTAAGTGAATCATCTGGCCTATACTCGTAGACGCATACGATGTGGGGCATCCGCTTGGAGATAGCCCAACGCCTTGCCTGTCGTTCAAGACGAGTACAATAGAATCCAAAACCGAAGTCTTTATTGTACCCAGAGATTCGGACTTCAGGATTTCGCACTATCGTGTTTGTTCCGTGATAAAGAATTATGGGAGATATCTGAACCATTTTACAGTCAGGTGTAACTTCTGTCGACATAAATTAAACAAACAGAATCCCATTTGCACCGGATCCTATTACAATTGTCAAATATAAGAACTTTTATTCAGAAACGCCTAGCGATACGTGCAAAATGTTTTTATTTCAGTAACGCAAGGGGGTGACTATCAGTCTTTCGACTTTTTAGTCACCCCCTCGGACTTCCTAACCCCCGCAGACTAACGTCTGCGACCCCCATTAGGGGTATCTCGCGCCTCCGGCGCGGTCCCTTCGGGACTTTGGGGTCAGCCACTTCAAGATTTAGAAGCTGTTTAAATTTTTCTCACATTTATTTTTATGTGTTCGTTCTTTTGGTGTCTTTTTGCCCAGATTTCCCCATTTTGCTCGTCATTTAGCACCGCTAAACTCCTCTCAAAATAAAAAATCTGAATCAAAAATACATCTCAAAATAACTGAACAAAAAACTTAAACAGCTTCTTAGTTTTCGTTTTTCAGAGCGACAATTTCAGGCGCGCCCCAGCCGGTCGACTTCACGACGACAATGGAACCGGATTGAGTTTCCTCTGTCAGAATGGGATAGATTCGCAGGCGGTCGGCACCGCTGTTCTCCATCAGGTCATCGACATGAACCTCTGCCTTGCCCTTCATATAGTCAAGGACCCGCTTACGATCCCGTTCCTTGAGGCTGTCCTCATCGCAACCGCTGAGAGAGACATCGGGAGTCGCCAACATTGACCGGGGTTCCTGAAAGCCGGCATCAGAATAGTCACCCGATGCATCCAGCCAATGTGTTATGGTCTTCCACCATTCGGTGCGTCCAAGGTGGGTGCGGACACTGTATCCGGTAATCTTGTGGAGGAACTCGGTGTGATTGATCACATGATAATGCAGAATCATATATGTGCCCCAGACGCCGATTGCCGAAGCTGCAATCACAATGTACAACTGAAGTTCGAGACCAGAACCGCAGAGGACACTCACTCCCCAGATGCCTGTAATTGTCAGACCGAGTGCAATTTCAACAAACCCGGTAATGAAATGGCTGACTCCGACATTTACGAACACGTGGTGCAGATGAGTCTTGTCCGGTTTAAACGGGCTTCTGCCCTTGAGCATACGCATTGTCATCACGCGCAATGTGTCAAACACCGGGACAGACAAGATTGCGAGTGACATCGCAATCAGATTAGCACGATCGTCAGCCTCATAATAGGCTTCATCATTTTCACTGCTCAGAAGACATATAAGAAACCATGTCATGAGCATTCCCATGACCATAGTGCCGGCATCACCGATAAACATTCTCGATTTCAACCCAAACACGTTGTGGATATAAAACGGTATCATTGCGGAAGCCATAGTGAATGCCAGGACAGCATTCGGAACATCATGCAAGCGTATGAATGCGACGCCGAACAAAAGAGAACAGACAATGCACAGGCCGCTTGACAGTCCGTTCACGCCGTCAATCATATTTATGGCATTGATGACACCAACTCCGGCAAACACTGTAAGAGGCACGGCAATCCACCAGCTGAAAGCCTCGATGCCCCACATACCACGAAATGTGTCAACACACATTCCACTGCCAAAGATGATCGCAAGAATCGACACCGTCTCGATAACGATGCGAGAAACAGGCGTCAAGCCAATGAGATCGTCCATAGCTCCGACATACAGCATAACCCCCATCGCGCACAGCATCGGGAAAAGACTTACATTAGGAACATCCGGCATAAAGAGATTGTGACACATCGCCGCCGCCATAAGCCCGAACAGAACCCCGAAAAACACAGCCAGCCCCCCGACCACCGGAACCGGCCGTTTCTGAAGTTTCCGAGCATCAGGATTGTCAACTAATTTTTTCCGAAAAGCAATGGTCAGAATCTTGAAATAGACCCAATTCACGGCAACGAAGGCTACAAGCGCGCCGATGACGACTGTTGTAATCATCTGATATGTCTGCATATTTAGATTTTAGGTTTGTCGTAAGTTATCGCTCCTTTAAAGTTGGAGTAAAACAGCGCCTTGAGTATTTAAAGTTCATCTGCAAAAAGTCAAGGCGAAATGTAAAGGCCTATTTCCTAAACCTGCCACTCCGAAGCCACCACTCAAATCTCAATAGATGAATCTGTCGTTTAATCCGCTTCGGTTCCTTAATCATACGATAGGCCCACTCAAGGCCATGGTTTACCCACCACTGTGGGGCACGCTCCACATGACCGGTATAAACATCGAACGAACCTCCCAATCCTTGATACACAGCCCGATGCTGCGTGAACATATCCTCCATTAGGAGTTCTTGTTTTGGCGAACCCATTGCGACAAAAACAACATCAGGCTTTTTATCCACCACATCATGAATCAGAGCCAGCCTTTCTTCAGCAGACTTGATGTAACCATCGCGATACCCAACTATATTGATTCCATCGAACTCTTTATTAAGTTTTGCCACAGTCTCTCTTATTATATTGGGCTTTCCACCAATCAGATAATATGTGAAACCTTGCTTATATGTCATATCAATGATTTTAAGCCATAGCTCACATCCAGCAATCTTTACAACTTCTCTGTAGCCTTTTTGGTGCATCGCCCGCACAGCTCCCTGTCCGTCACAATAACCGATATTTCTGTTTATTATGTTCCGAGTCTGTTCAGTCGCATGAAGAATTTTCTCCGCATTTATAGCTACCAATATTCCTTTATGAACGTCCACATAGTCCAATAGTTCTCGTTCATTAGCAAATGGGAACACTTCCACTCCATTTAAAGAAACTTTTTCCATACACATCATCTATTTGACTGTAAATTGTTTTCGCCACAAGTAGTGCCATATCTTCCATATCGGAACGCACAAGACTTCTCTAGGATAGGAATGCACATATCTCAAATCTCTATTAATGTGGTGCACAAACCTTCGCAACGGAGAATTTGATTTCTTCTTATGTGCATCGCGTTCATCATATTGTCCGAAATTGCCCGCCTTCATGACTTCAGAAAGAAGAAACTGTCCCGCCATCTCGTTCGGGCGACAGAGCAAGAACTCATCATCAATCCCGAAAACACTCTTCATTATCCACATGACTGCTGCACAGAACTTCCCCATGCCCAATCGCTTGATTACAGAATAGCTTGCGTCTTTACCTTCAGCATTTTCCGACAGAACGAAGTAGTAATCCAACAATTGTCTCAAGCCGATTCCTTCACCAAACAAGTGACGGTAAATATGCTGTAAAACGAAAACACGATTAAACTCCAGTGTAGGTACTGATACTGGTACTCCATCAAATTCCATAGTGTGTGATAAACATGCACAAGCGCTCTTTTCACAGAAACTTTGAAATTGGCAGTTGCTCCTAAAATTCCAGAACCAAGATGGTGTAAAATGAACCTCCACAGACACATCATTAAATATCGGATATTCTGCATTATGATAAACGACATATTTGCTGTTGCTGGTTGACCTTAAATAATTCAGAATCTCCCTACGGGAATGTTTGGGAATCCATACATCAATATCCCCTGAAGAGCGAAGATCGCCCAACGCCTCAAACCCGCTGTTGGAGGCTAACGGAGTCTCATACAGCCTGGCAACCCCACGTCCTTTTAATAGAATAGGCTCAAAACCATTCGATCTCAGCCGTGCGACAAGTTCAAGAATGCGGTTGTCTGCCCGAACATTATCCTGTCGAATATGTTCTGCCGCGGCAATCCACTTAAACATCAGTCCACTCTCGGGTCTTGATGCTTCTGGTAGTTTTTCAATGCCGGCAAAACAAATTCCCAGCAAGGCATGCTTCTTTGCCATATCATAAACAGCCTGCCAACATATCTGAACGCCATCAAAAGACGAAGCCGACTGCCGACCTATCGCCAATCTGATTAAGGCGAAGAACTGTCCCTGCGTCGTCAGAATCCTTTCTGCCATCGGATTTCTTCTAGTAAGTAATACGATAATGCGCAAAACATAAACGCATTGCTCCACCGCATATAACTAATCTTAGAACTGACGCCAGGCTTTATCTGATAATAGAAATAACCTTTCCTATCCTGCATGTTTTTGATAGTCCAATCAAGTACTTTTTTCGCCAGGTCATGATATTGCCCGAATTTATGAAGACGCGACAATGTCACGAACAATTGACCGGGACAATGGATATCTATCGGATATATTCGGTCATTATAGTATTTCGGTCTACCGTCGCTTTCAAAAAAGTTCTTCACATAAAAATCAAAGCCTTTTTCTATCGCACCATGAAACGTCATATCTCCTGTCAATTCCTCATACGCGACAAGCCCGTCAAGGTTGTATCCAGTATGAAAGGAGTCAATCCAATTCTGAATCGGCAACATTCCATACACCCATGCTCCATTATCCTGCTGTACATTACAGCATGCCGCAATGCTTTTGCGTGCCAATTCCTTATAAGCGTCATTCCCAGAATACTTATAGCAGTAGCTCAACAGACGTGAACCCAATAAGGAAGCATTGATAACCGTATCGTTTCCCGGCAATTTACTATAGGAGAAAAAGATGCCGTCTGCACAATCAGTCCGACGTAGGTCATTAATTACGAAATCAGCAGAAGATAATGCGACTGTCAAGTATTCTTTTTTATGAGTTATTTCATACGCAGACATCAGAGACGTGGCGCAAAAATTTGTTGCTACGACCGTAGGCGTGTATGCGGGAAATAGAAACAGTCTTCTTGCCTGCCAGTCAAAATTATATCCCCAGCATGCACCATGGTATTCGCTTGGGAACATCTCATCTGAACGCATCTTCAGAAGGAGACCGGACAAGTAATTTATCTTGTCTAAAATCTGTTCCCTTGTTCCAAAGGCAACTGACATTGACGGCTGTTTTTCTATGATTCCATATAAATTGCAATATCCTTGAAGGAACAATCCTATTCCCTTGGTATTGTACTCCTTGGGGACCATAGCCACCCTGCGTAAGTTTATAGGGCTTCGTTTAAAGCCTTGAATAACACACAATCTCAAAAATGCAGAGTGCTTAAGAGGCAATATCGCTTTTGCAACTTTAGAATTAAGTCCATCATAAGGATCCCAGCCCTTATAACCTTCAGTCTCGCAGTACCTCTGCAAAGCTTGCATTGATTTGATTATCTTTGAATTGTATTCCATAAATCGTCGTCGCTTCTTTACAGAAGCATCATTCATTTCACAAATGCACCAGGGATTCACTTCTGCATTCATACTAACAGTGAAGAGTTATTGAATCCTTCTACTTCATTCACAATAAGCCTGAACTTTCCCCGTCGTGTAAGTCGAAGTTCGTCAGTACCGACGATTCGGGCGACAATATCCATGTTTTCATATCCGACTCTCTTTAAGGTCTCATTTACTACAAAATCTTTATCTTCATTAGAGAAGCCGACACCGGGGACAATAAGAATCTCTAATTTGCCAATCTCTTTCTGAAGCCATTGGCATGCTTCGATATGATTTCCCTTCTCGATGAAATCTACTCGCGTAACACGGGAACCGTTCTTACAAATCAGACAATCATCTACACGTCCGATAATACCGTGAATATTTCCACTATCATCGATATCTATCATGTCTTTCGACTTATACCGTATAAGAGGAAAAGCTGTATTGATTAAAGATGTGCAGATTTCTCCATCCGTGCAATATTCATTTATACTATAGCCAGGCAGCTCATAATAACCGCTATGGTCTATTTTCTCCTGCAGAAAAATCGTTTTTTCCGTCATTCCGTAATTATCATATACGACAGTATTAAATTGAGTTTCTATCAGTGTCCGCTGATAATCCAGCAATGTCTCACTTGAGGTAAATGCGACAGGTATACTCACTTCAAGATCCGCCTCTCTTAAGAAGCAGGCTAAACTATATAAAGAACTCGGATAGCCTTCAATAGCCACCGGTCTGAACTTTTGAATCTTCTCATAATACGTTCTGACAGTATCTTGAGAAATACAATAGCTCGACAAATACAATGTATTGCTGACGTGCACCTCCATTGACATTGTTCCACAGTCCAGATTGCCACGCAATGAAACGATGGGATCACCTATTCTATACCCAGCCCTTAATCTGGAACAATATATATAAGCTCTCTCCCACCATATTGCCGGCCAGTTCTCATATACAGTAAGAGGGGTTCCTGTAGTGCCGCTGGTATGAGCGGCCACAACACACGACTTGGGTACGGTAAGAAACAGTTCTGCATTGTTTCTCACCATATCCTTTGTCACAATAGGAAGTTTTTCTATATCCTGTAAAGATTTGATATCTGGCTTTTTTATACCGGCTTCTGCATATAACTTGCTATAAAAAGGAGACTTGTCATAGGCCAGTTGAAACAGTTCAAGAAATCGGATTTCATTACGTCTATGAAGAGCATGCTGCTCCATCCCGTACAATGCTTCAACTTTCTTTACGTATGGATAGATAACAGGATAACTGCGCAGCAAGTACTTTATCGTCTCCTGTATGTATTTTGACCAATTCATAAACTTTTTTTAAGCAAGCTGGAATACAACTCCGTTAACCGAGCAGCCACTTCTGTCGGCATATATTTAATGCTTCTTTCCTTAGAAGATTCTGACATCTGTTTCCTCAAGACAGGATCGCCCAAAATGAGATCTATCTTTTGTTTCATGGAAATCCTATCCCCGGGCTCAAACAGAAAACCATTCTCCGTGTCAGAAACGATCTCGGGAATGCCGCCCACATAAGTTGAAATAATCGGAAGTCCATAAGACTCGGCTTCTAAGATAGAGATGGGAACACCCTCCACATAGGAAGGTAAAATAAATGCATCGGCAGTATTAAACAGCTCAACTTTCTTGTCTCCCGACACCCAACCATGGAAACGGATCAAAGCGTCCAAACGATTACATTCTATATAATTAAACAGACGACAGGAATCATACATTCCCCCTCCTATATCCAAAACCAGTTTTCCTATATATTCATCCTTGTTTTCGCACAACATCTCAACAAGATCAAAAACACCTTTGGATTTATTTATATGCCCCAGATATAACAAATGGAACAAACCATCTTTATTGTAATTTACAATAGTCGGTACATCAATTACATTTGGAATCACCCACACGTGCTCAAGCCCTACTTCATTCTGAAAATAAAACTTCCAGAAAGGTGACAAAGCCACAATCGCACTACACTTCGAAAACGACTGATCAACGAGCCTAACATTATGCTTATAGAAGTCCTTGAATCCGCCGCCATGAATATGAAGAACTATTCTCTTCTTCAGCAATCTAGATAAATAGACGAACACTGACGCACGACGGAAGCTATTGTATGAAGCGGAATGAATATGCACTATTTTAATTTCCTCGTCCTTAAAGCATATGATAATAAATTTTAAAATAGACGTCAAAAATTTTATAGACTTTCTAGCAACATTTCCGTTGCATGAATTTGTCAGAATTTTCATCTTAGGAAACACGCAGCATTCGTAAGTCTGCAAACACTGAGCTACGCCTCCTTTGGGGTCTGCATACTCAGGACCTACTGTCAATATACATTTCGCTATTTTATCCTCAATCATTGTTTTTCATATAAAATAAATTTGCCAAAGTTACTCGGCAGAATGTATACGCTGGTAAACAGTATGATATTTTTTTGTACAGAGCTCCATCGAATACAACAAATCGAACTCACGCCGTATTGAATCAGGAGATATTTTCCTTCTATTAACTATTATATCTTTGACTTTGTAATAGAACTCATCATCATCAAATGATGAAGTAATATATCCGTTTTCTCCATCACGAATCACATCCACTACACCGCCGGCTGGAGTACTTATCGGGGTAAGTCCTATAGACATCGCCTCAAGAAGAGTCAGTGGAAGTCCCTCATAATCTGAAGAAAGGATAAAGTAATCTGCATTCTCCATATAGTCTCCAACATTCATTTTCTCTCCCAAGACATGAATCTGAGGATGATTCTTATATCTCTCCATATATTCTCCGTAGTCACGACCCAAACACAACAATTCATACTCAAAGCCATCAGATGATAATCGCTCAAATGTTTTAAAAAGACGAGTCTGATTTTTTTGAGTCGCACATCTAGCAACATGTATAAACACAGGATAATTGCGGTTCAACTTTATTTTAGACGAGCCATCAATCTTTATGGGTTCACGTCCATTAATTATACAAATTGATGTATCCAAAGCATATAGTTTCTTGAAGCTCTTGTCACACTCGTGTGAAATAGTAATAGCCTGCACTCTATTTTTATATAGCCACCGGTTTACTCCCCTTAAGCACCGCCAGGGCAAACAATATTCGGCTAAATTATGAAGAGTGTGGACATAGCCACAACTACGCAATAAAAACGCAGGAAGATACAGCATTATCAAGTTACAATGAGCATGCACAATATCTGCTTTTTCACGCTTTATAACTTTGAATATACGAACAATAGATTTCAATGAAAGTCCACGATGACAATGAAGATTTATAAAACGGACATTTGAAGACAAGTCTCTTTTATAATATGTCCATAGAGGATTTAAGTCATCCATGATTGTCACAAGAACGACTTCATCGTCTTTATTTTGAGCAAGCCGATTGCTCAAATCTACAACAAAACGTTCTGCACCGCCCGATGATAGGGCAAATATCAGTTGCAATATTTTCATACTACTAGTTTAAATACATCTACAATAAGACTTTCACTATTGCCAGCATCATAATAAGCAGGAAGATTTGTTATAGTATTCGCTTTTAACATTGCATTGGCTAACGATACTGGATTGCCAACTTCTGCCAAATATCCATTAAATCCATTATGGATAACCCTTGATATATATGGAATACAAGATGTCGCAGCAATTGGTTTTCCCACATACATAGCTTCAAGCATTACATTAGGCAAGCCCTCATAAGACGAAGAAAGCACAAAAACATCGGCCCTTTTCATATACTTATATGGATTCGTCTGAAATCCTAAAAAAACGACTGATTTTGATATATCTAATTCCTCCACAAGTGACTTAAGTTCTGCAAGATATTGTAAAGAGTCTGCTTTGCCAATCAAGTATAATACAGAATTTGAAACTGTTTCTTGTAGTATTGCAAATGCCTTTAACAAAGTAGGTATATCTTTTTGAGGAGAAAGACGACCACATGCAATATATTTTACTTGCGAGTCGTCAAATTCGATGTCCACATCTTCTTCAGCCTTCGTTCGAATGAGTTCTTTATCTATTGGATTATTTATGACAACAATATCCGATTCTCGAAGATGATAAAACTTTTCAATTTCAGCCTTCATCTCACACGTCTGGCTAATAACAACATCCGCATACTTATACAAGTATCTCGACATTCTCAACTCTCGTTTACTATGAGTTGATGGCATGTTGCACTCTCTCACAACTACCTTAATTTTCCTAAATATAAATCTTTTTAGGGCCAATAAAGGCAGTGACAATAGAGGTAATGAGGAAAATATCACATCAAATCGAGAATGCCTCAAATAGTTCGCTATTTTCCATGGAAGAAGGCGATATTTTGAATACTCGATAATATCACATGGAATACCTGTCGGAATAAAGGAGAATAAATTAAAATCTGAGCCTTTATCCTTACAAACGCATAATTTGACAAAAAATCCGTTGGATTTCAATATCTTGCTATAGAGAAGCGTAATACGCTCTGCACCCCCACAGTTTGGGTTCACAAAAAAAAGTATACTTTTCATCTAATTTTTAGGTCGAGCCAATCCCCTAATACTCTATCCCAGATTGATGGGGATAATTTTCCCATTCCAGCGGCAGGAAAAAATGTCATTTCTCCGAAATAGATTTTCCCCTTGATATTATATAAGTCAACTCTTAAGAATGGGATATCTTTTGACAATAATTCCGCAATCTGAATCATTCTACCCAGATTATCTGGCGGAATATATTTCCAAGAATATACTGGCGGATAATTTACCTCCCCAAAAGGAAGCAAATTATTGTTGATATCGTAATAATTTGCATGATGTTCTGTAAAACGCCCGAAATCGACTTTGTAGCATCTTACCTTTCCATTGAAACAAAAGAATTTATAGTCGTATAAATCACCGCCGTCATCAATATTTTCCTCCGCTATAATTCTTCTCGTTACATTCTTATATGGCCATTCTCGAAATGCCGCATAAATATCTGCTTTCATAGATAACTTAAGTTTCTCACAAGCAGCTTCTTTATCAAAAGACGATTTATCTCGACATATTATTACAGAAGTTCCGCCACCGCCATGTGTTGTTTTCAGAACAAATCTGTTTGGCAGTTTATCCCAATCAATTTTTTGAGGACTATTCCACAAGCCAATTGTCGGTATAACAATCTCATTGCCTACAATTGAAGAGACATACTCTTTCGCCATATATTTGTCAACCATCTGAGTATATTCTGGTTTTCGATTATACAATTTAAGCCAATTCAATTTCTCGTTGAATGTTTTAGGACAATCTATATTAGGCCAAGTTCCCATTTCATATCGATATTTAAATCTTATATATAATTTATCGGGAATATATGGTCCCAAAAGAATCAAGAAACGTCCTATAATCTTTTTTTTAAATTTCATTTCTAAATCAATTTGATGCATAACTTCTCCTCCTATATACACAATGCCTTGAAACATGCCTCGATTTTCCGATAATAATTCCAAAACAAATAAAATAATGAGGAAACTGATAAGTCCACGCTGTAAAGTTTATGAACAATATAGAAAGAAACAATGATAAAAACACCAAATAAAGTCCTCTATAACTCGCTGAAATACGCTTAATTCCTTTTATACATTTGAATATTCCATTGTAAAATGATATAAATAAAACAACACCAATTATTCCACCCTCACACAGCTGCACAATATACTCCGAATGAATTGGAAGTGGATACCCTGTTATAACTTGAAAATTAGATACGCCTATACCGAACAATGGATGTTCAAGGAACACTTTCCACCCCATAATATAAAATATAGCCCGATCTCCCAAGAAATTTAAAAAGTAGATTCCGCTAGTATTATATAGTTCAGCATCGTCCTCCGTAGCAGCAAAGCGTTCGCCCAATGTCGTATTGTCCAACACATATTGTAAACTAAGATAACAGATTAAGCATATACACAACAACATAAATAGTTTTTGTGGTTTATACATTTCAAATTTCGCAACTACCAAAAAAAATGTAATAATTGACAATCCAATGAAAGCCTTTCTAGTTGCGGCCGACAAAACACATACGAATGCTGCAGTTAAAAATATTAAGACAAGTTTAGTGGACAGTTTATGCTGGATACTCAAACAAGCGACAACGAAAGACATTGCCATAGCGCCCAATGGCAACTCATTTCCCAAAACAGAAATAATACGTCCATCTTCCGTAATCGTTTTATCTCCGACTATAGTTCCCACCAAAACGAATATAACATAACAGCCCAATACCCATTTCAATAAAGAAAACTCATCTCTTTGCATTTCATATACAACTATCAACATTGCATAGAATGGAGTAAAAAAACGAGTTATTACAAACAACAAATCAGGGACAGGTTTAGCATCGCCACACTCTGTAACATTATAACCTTGTATATACCATGACACGCTAACATATACAACCCATACTAGCCAAATAGAAACAGGAGGCTTCCGTACCTCATCGGCGAACCCTTTGGATAATAAGTTAAAGAACAATGATACTGATAGCAACAACAAACCTATTCGACCTGCGCCATCAAAAGGTAATATTGTCTTATTCAATACTGGCCAAGTAAGGACATACGCCAAATATAAATAATTCACATAGCCCGACAGGCAAGCCTTCTTAGTCATAATTATAACGCAACTATATCTCTATTTTTTCGTAATTCTCGCACAACACCGCGAATGTATTCCAATCAACACGCTAAAACCAGCCGATAACGAAAAGCAACACGTAAAATACCTTATTTCTTTTTAAGAATTGTTCCTAAGGATAAACAAATCTGCCGTTCCTTTGGAAATGCCATTATGACTATCATATAAACACATGCGCATATAACAACATATAACAACTGTCCGCCTATACTTTCTTGAGTAGGAAACAATAAAATCACGAACATTAAAGATGCAGCAACTACAGATGGAAGTATATTAGTCAACATTTTCAGAATATTCATTTTAACAACAATTGCCATTATTGAAAGCTGAACAACAATACTTTCCAAACGTACTAAAGACCTTGCAATACATAAAGAGTCGAATCCTCTATTAATAAAAACAAGAAGAACCGGCCATAGCACGACAATATGAAGCCATTGTGCCAATACTGACAACTTTGGTTTGCCGATTGAACGATACACCTCACTGCTGTAATGAGCCAAAACTATCGTTATAGAACTCGTCAGTCCCCATAACCCTATAAAATGCGAGGCTTCAGACCATTGCGCTCCTAGAAGGATACTGGTTATCAAGCCTCTGAACAAATAAATGCCAACTCCTAACGGAAGTACCAAGATACCCACTATTTTCTGGAACCGGTAAAACATATCGTTAAACTCGTTCCTATTATTCTGAAGCCTGGAAAGAGACGAAAAAAGAACCGGCGTTGTTGCTGCAGTTATAATTGATGTTATTTGTCCTACAGTATTCATCGATGTCCGATATAAGCCCAAATAATGTTGGCTTAACATAGTTCCAACAATGAAAATATCCACATACGATGTCAGCCATATACTTATTGCCTCAATCATCGACCATACCGTAAAGCTAAACATTCGCTTCAGACGGTCAAAGTTAAAATACCATTTTAGCTTCCATTTTGACTTTATGGTTAGAATCACTGCATTAGAGCAGTTCTGCGCGACCATCCCGATAATAAGCGACCAATAACTTTTTGTTATGACTGCAATAAGTATTGTGACAACAACTGGAATCAAAATGCCAACCATCCTTACCAGAAACAGAGTCTTAAAGTCCAAATCACGTCGAAACAAAGCCATCTGAATGCTGGAGAACGCAGAAAGAGGGATACATATACAAGAAACAACAATCACCAATCCATGACCTTCACACCCCACTAATCGAGCAATTGGATTCGCAAAAAGACAGATAATTCCCCAAAGGACCAAAGAAAGAATTAAATTTGACCAGAATGCGACAGCTGTTGATTTATACTTATCATCGTCATCTGAAAATTCATGTTGAACAATATATTTCTGGAATCCCGCATCAGTGAATATTTCAGCAAAACTTATAACCATTGTTGCTGTAACCAGCACACCAAAAGAGTCTGGAGTAAGCAGTCTCGCCAAAATCATAGTCGAAATCGGAGAGACCAACTTTGCGGCAATCTCTGTGACTGCAGACCATTTAGTTGCGTTTACGACCTTATTCCCTAATTGATTCGCCATCCTTTACAATGAGTTTTCTATATATTATCTTAAAGCATTGAAATACTTTTTAGTTTCTCCCATCACTCTAGGAGCCAATGTAAATACAGCTATCATATTCGGGATTGCCATTAAGGCAAAGGCCAAGTCCATAATACTGACTGCGACATCAAGAGTAATGACGCTTGACAGAACTATTGTAAACACAAAGAAATAACGATACTTCTGCGCGTGTTTCGTTCCCCACAAATACGATGTGCATATCGTTCCATAATAAGAATAAGAGAACATTGTTGAGAAAGCAAATATAACTACCACAAATTCGAGCAGATAACGACCACAGAATGGAATTAAAGCATCGAACAAATTGAGAGCTATGGAAAGCCCTTCTACAGACTCCGTATTATACAGACCTGCCATTATCATAGGGATTGCAGAAAGCGTGCACACCAGACCGGAATCAATTGCAGGACCAAGCATCGCGACAAGTCCTTCACGCACAGGTTCTGCATTCATTGAGGCCCCATGCATCATTCCTGCAGTTCCCACGCCTGCCTCATTTACATACATAGCCCGTCGTGCTCCAGTCAATGCTACTGCCGAAAATGCTCCAAAACCAGCTTTCCAACAAATGGCACCTTTGAAGATTGCAGAGAAAACACCTGGCAACTTATCGTAATTGAATACTATTATTCCAAAGACCATCAGAAAATAAAAGCCGACCATCAATGGGACCAATTTTGAGGACACAACAGATATGCGTTTGATACCTCCGAAGATGACAAAACTTACAATGCCTCCGATAAAGATTCCTATAAGCAGGTGTACCCATTTCGTATCTGGAACTCCAATTGGATTAAGCACAACTGAATACAATGATTCGGTCAACTGATTTGCCTGCATCATCACCAAACCGCCGAACAAGGCACAGAAAGCAAACATTATCGCCAACGGCTTCATTTTCGGGCCAATACCTTCAGTCAACACGTACATAGGCCCACCTTGAGCAACACCACTATCGTCCTTCCCTTTGTACATTATAGCCAAAGTTCCTTCAAAGAATTTTGTCGCCATTCCCAATAATGCGCTGACCCACATCCAAAAGATGGCACCAGGACCGCCAATACACAAAGCTATCGCCACACCAGCGATATTTCCCATTCCTACAGTGCTGCTGATCGTATTCATCAGAGCCTGGAATGAACTCACATATCCCTCGCCACATTCTTTCATGTGAAGGGAATGGAGTGCAGTTCTGAACTTTCGAACCGGCAAAGCCCGCGAATAGCAGAAAAGAACTAGTCCACCGCCAATCAACAAGATAAACAACGGCCACCCGCAAATGAAATCTGTGAGTTTTACTATTATTTCACCTATCATGTAAAGATCCGACTCTAGCACGTGCTTGTTTTACACAATATGTATTATCTAAGGAATAGTATACCAATCTTTTAGACAATATTATCTATGTATCCCTCAGTAGCCCACTCACGATGTTTTATTATACAAGGATTTCCAAACACAACAGAATGGGACGGGACATCTATATTGACAAAACTGTTCGGGGCGATCAAAACATCATCTCCGATTTTTATTCCACCAACAATTGCAGCATTGATTCCAATCCAAACACAATTGCCAATGGTCGGCACACCCTTCTTGATTCCTCTATTTGTCTGTCCTATGACAACACCTTTATGGATATTGCAGTTCGATCCAATAACTGCATGGGGATTAATCGTAATATTATATGCATGCCCCATATAGAATCCCCCCCCTATTAGCTTATTCGCACTGATTTCCAAGCCCCTTCTGTTAGCCCAAAGGCGGAACAAAATCTTGTAAACTATTTTAAATGGGAGAAAATTACACGAAGAAGCTCTACGGTGGAGGTAATGAAAAGTTCTAATATAGAAATCAGGTTTAACCCCATAGCGAGCAATATCAGCTTTATATAGTTCTCTATATGACGCGTTTCTATCAGTCATAATATCAGTCATTTATTCTAGTCACTGTATTACACTTTATCATAATACCCAGCATACCACTCGGCGAACCGTCGGAGTCCGTCGCGAAGTGAGGTGCTCGGTTTGAAGCCGAAGTCCTGTTCGAGCGGAGCGGTGTCTGCATAGGTCATCGGCACGTCACCGGGCTGCATCGGGACAAGTTTCTTGAGGGAGTTGAAATCATAGTCCTCCGGCAGAACACCGGCTCTAAGAAGTTCCTCTTGAAGAATCGTCACGAAGTCCAGCAGGTTCTCTGGATGGTTGTTGCCGATGTTGTAGACTTTGTATGGCGGAAACGGAAGTCCGTCCTCCCCATTACGCTTCTCCGGTGCATGCTGCATGACGCGGACTACGCCTTCAACGATGTCGTCGACGTAGGTGAAATCCCTCTTGCAGTTGCCGTAGTTGAATATTTCTATCGTCTTGCCCTCACGGAGCTTGTTTGTGAAGCCGAAGTAGGCCATGTCCGGACGACCTGCAGGTCCATACACTGTGAAGAACCTCAATCCAGTCGACGGGATATTGTAGAGCTTGCTGTAGGCATGGGCCATCAGCTCGTTGCTCTTCTTTGTTGCCGCATAAAGGCTTACCGGATTGTCTACCTTGTCGTCGGTCGAGTATGGGACCTTTTTGTTGGAGCCGTAGACGCTTGACGATGAAGCATACACGAGATGTTCAACCTCGTGATGGCGGCAGGCTTCCAGTATGTTGTAGAATCCTATGAGATTGGACTCGATGTAGGCGTCCGGATTTGTTATCGAGTAGCGTACTCCGGCTTGCGCTGCAAGGTTCACTACTACTGACGGGTGATATTCGGCAAAGAGTTTTTCTACGAGTTCTTTATCGGCGATGCTGCCTCTGACAAATGTCCAGTCCCGGTTCAAGGTTTCAATTTCCTTCAGGCGGGAGTACTTGATGTTCACATCATAGTAGTCGGTTATGCTGTCCACTCCCATGACCTTAATGTCTTCGAACTCCGTTAAAAGTCGCTTTGCGAGATTGCTTCCGATAAAACCGGCCGCGCCTGTCACAAGAACGGTCTTTCCTGTGAGGCTTACGTTGTATTCAAGCATAATCCTAATCTCTTCTGAAAATGTCTCTTGTGTAGACCTTATCCTGAACATCGTCGAGGCATGTGTCGTAGCGGTTGGCTATGATGGCCTGGGACTGGGCTTTGAAGGCTTCGAGGTCGTTGACCACCCTGCTGCCGAAGAAGCTGCTGCCGTCTTCGAGGGTCGGTTCATAAATAATGACCTCCGCGCCTTTGGCCTTGATGCGCTTCATTATGCCTTGGATGGCACTCTGTCGGAAGTTGTCGCTGTTGGACTTCATCGTCAGACGGTAGACACCTACGATGCAAGTCTTTTCTTTAGAACTGTCCCATTGGCTGTTGCTGCTGTAGTAGCCGGCTTTCGAGAGCACCTGGTCGGCTATGAAATCCTTGCGGGTGCGGTTGGAGTCCACTATCGCCTGGATGAGGTTCTCCGGGACGTCGTTGTAGTTCGCGAGGAGCTGCTTCGTGTCTTTCGGAAGGCAGTAGCCGCCGTAGCCGAAGGACGGGTTGTTATATTGCGTTCCTATGCGCGGGTCGAGGCAGACGCCGTCTATAATCGACTTGGTGTCAAGACCTTTCATCTCGGCGTAGGTATCGAGTTCATTGAAGTAGCTCACACGGAGAGCGAGGTAGGTGTTCGCGAAGAGCTTCACCGCCTCGGCCTCGGTCGAGCCCATGAAGAGCACCGGAACATCCTCTTTCAGGGCGCCTTCTTTTATCAGCGCCGCGAATGTGTGCGCAGCTTCTTCGAGAGACTCGTCGCCGTAGCCGACTATGATGCGGCTCGGGTAGAGGTTGTCGTAGAGGGCTTTGCTTTCCCTTAGGAACTCCGGGGCGAAGATGATTTTCGGAGCCACGACCTTCATCGTGCCGTCGGAGAGACGCTCCCTGTAGGAGAACTTATTGCGGACTGAAGCCGTGTAACCTACAGGGACAGTGGACTTTATCACCATCACGGCCTCCGGGTTCACCTTCAGCACGAGGTCTATCACTTCCTCCACGTGGGAGGTGTCGAAGAAGTTCTTCTTGCTGTCGTAGTTGGTCGGGGCGGCTATGACCACGAAGTCCGCGTCCCTGTATGCAGACTCGCCATCGAGGGTGGCTTTGAGGTCGAGTGGCTTCTCCGCCAGGTATTTCTCTATGTATTCGTCCTGGATGGGCGAGATACGGTTGTTGATTTTCTCTACTTTCTCCGGGATGACGTCCACCGCAGTCACCCTATGGTGCTGCGAGAGGAGCGTAGCTATGCTTAGGCCGACGTATCCTGTGCCGGCCACCGCAATATTAATAGTTTCTTTCATACAAACTTTTAGAAAAGTTGACTGTTGACAGCTTCCGTTTCAATGTAATCATTATATTGAACATATTGAACCTCTGCCTTCATATTCTACGCATTATATATGATACACACTTTCCAAAGGACAGATGTTGAAACAATCGAGAATCACCTTGCCTTTCAGTTTGTCCAAGTTCTGCTTTATGTGGTCGTGTTTCACCATGATGACCACCATGTCAATATCCTTCAAGAACTCGTCGAAATCGGAAAATTGGTTTTCCGCTATCTTGTGGTCTTCGAGGAACGGGTCGTAGCATTTGAGCGGACGCGCGAGATGACGTTCCTGGGCCTCAAGCAGCTGAAGTGTCGGAGACTCACGGAAATCGTCCACATTCTCCTTATATGTCAGGCCATAAAGACCCACACGACGGTTGTCAGTGATTCCGTTCTCTTTCATAATCTCATAAATCCGGTTCAGCACGAATGTCGGCTGGCTGTCGTTTGTCTTCATCGACTCGTCGATTACTTTGGCAAGTTGAGGATAGTCGCCCACAAGGAACCACGGATCTACTGAGATGCAGTGGCCTCCGACTCCCGGACCAGGCTGGAGGATGTTTACACGAGGATGCATGTTGCAAATCTTGATGATCTCATACACATCCATGTTGTCGTGGCGACATATACGTGAAAGTTCGTTCGCAAAGGCGATGTTCACGGCACGGAAGGTATTCTCAACGACTTTCGTCATTTCTGCGGAACGTATGTCCGTGACGACAATCTCTCCCTGACAGAAACTTGCGTAATACTGCTTAACCTTTTCTCCGATTTCCTTAGAGTCTGCGCCAATTGTGCGGTTATTATGGAGGAGCTCATAGACCATGTTTCCAGGGATTATACGCTCAGGTGCATGGACAAGATGGATATCCTCCCCTATTTTGAATCCGTTTTCCTCGATTACAGGACGCACGAACTTGTCGATTGTTCCGGGACTTACTGTGGACTCTATCACGACTGTCGCACCCTTAGGGCAGACACGCATCACATCTTTTACAGCCTCTACGACATAGCAGGCGTCCACTTTTTTCGAGAACTTGTCATACGGAGTCGGCACAGACACTATGTACATGTCAGTCTTCTGGTATTCAGTCGTGAATTTTATCCCGGCTTTCAGAGCATCACGGAAAAGTTCGTCAAGCCCTTTTTCCTTGAATGTCGTGTGACCGGCATTGAGGGTCGACACGAGTTTGGCGTTGTAGTCTGTTCCTATGACTTCCACACCGTGCGAAGCCATCATCAGAGCCGTCGGAAGTCCGATGTAGCCCAGTCCAATTACATTGATCATATCGTTATGCTTTATTATATTTCGAATCTTTCAACTGTTTTCCGGCCAGTATCCCCGCTATTCTGCGGCAGGCTTTTCCGTCACCGTATGGGTTCACGGCCTTCGACATCCGCTCGTACGCGGCAGAATCGTCGAGAAGCGTGCTGACCTCTTCAACAATTTTATTGTAGTCCGTCCCTACGAGGTGTACCGTACCGCTCGCCAATGCTTCCGGACGCTCGGTAGTATCGCGCATGACGAGTACAGGTTTCCCGAGACCCGGAGCCTCTTCCTGAATTCCACCGGAATCTGTGAGGACTATGTTTGCCTTGCTCATCAAGTGCACGAACTCAAGGTACTGGAGAG
>ERZ1034719.223-NODE-223-length-38174-cov-5.961961_pt1 | contig 38174 bp, 46 predicted proteins | sample MGYA00520703_ERZ1034719 | MGnify/ENA primary metagenome ERZ1034719 (study PRJEB33766, sample SAMN09781716) | gut metagenome | biome: gut microbiome | host: Homo sapiens | place: Madagascar | study: EMG produced TPA metagenomics assembly of the PRJNA485056 data set...
AAATAAATTTTATCACTCTTTCCGATAAAGCTCAAGTACAGGCGACGGAAGTGAATACGGGATTTTTTCGGGGTGCAGTCGGCCTCCTGCTGATCTTTTCGCCTTTACTAATTCGGAAACTACCCCTCCGGTTATCGTGCGCTGTGCGGCTGCTCGGTGGCGGCATATAAGGCGAGCGGAGCGGCGTTTGTGTGCCGTCCCGCTCGCTGGCGTGTGTTTCTCCATATCACCGCGCCGCTTCCGTCTGGGGAAGTCCTGCGGCGTTTGACGGGGCTTTCGGCTCGCCCATCTTCGCCCGGTCTTTTTCCCACGCCTTGCGGACGGTTGCGATGAAGATTTCTTTCTGCTCATCATCGAGCTGGCGGAACAGCGTCATGATAACTTGATCGTAATCCATGTGCTTACCTCCCTTATGCAATGCAGAAACGGCGTACCGTCGTGGTTTTGGTAAACTGCGCGGCAAGCTCCGGCAGAGCCTTGCTAAGCGCCGCTGTGTCCAGCCTGCGGCTTTCTACGGCCTTCCACGTTATTTTATATTCCCCCGCAAGAAGCACGTCAGAACCGCCCATATTTGCCTTAATAGCGCCCTTGGTGGTCTCCGCTTCCGCCTGCGCCTCTTCAATCAGCGCTTGCAGCTCTCGCAGCTCTTTTACCTTGCTCACGATCTCCTGTGTTGTCATTTCCTCATTTTCCTTTCTTTTGGGTTTTAGATTCGGGGAAGCCCGGCGGGTGGCTTGTAAGCTTATCTCCCGGCCTGTGGCTCGGTTCGCTTATCCGTTCCCGCTCTTGCGTCGCGTTCTTGTTTCGGCTGCCGCTTACTCCGTCCGCTTTCGCTCTGGGCTTTTCCCTCTCTGTGATTATAATATACACGATTGTTCGTTCATTGTCTATCGACGTTATGCACGATTATCCGTGCTTGCCTCTGTCTAAAATATACATTGAAATTCGTGTATATTGTGCTATACTGGGCATAGTGGAAAAGGAGGACATGAAAATGCCGATTCGATACAAGTTCGATGTGCTGGAGGCGCTTAAAGAGGCCGGATACAGCACTTATAAGATTCGCAAAGAGAAGATTCTCTCAGAAAGCACGGTGCAGGCGTTCCGGCGTGGTGAGTTGGTTGCGCTGGATAACATCAGCAGGGTCTGCGAGCTGCTGCAATGTCAGCCGGGGGATATACTGGAATACACCGCCGATTAAAAGCCGCTCACAGGCGCTTACAGGGGCGCTTACAGGCTTTTTCTGGCTTTGCCTTTATGGGAGAGCGGGGACGCGAGCGGAGCGGCGTTTGTGTGCCGTCCCTCTCGCTGCTGAGTAGATGGCGGGTCAGTCGTCCAGCGCCTCGAATATGGGGGCAAGGGTCTCTTTCGCGCCTGCCGCGCAATGGGAAATATGGCTGAGCAGCACTTCGACGGACTGCTGCGCTCGATATACCGCCCATTCGAGTTGATCGCCGGTCAGACGTTCCGGTTCGTCGTTCTTGAAAAGCGGCGGGACGGGGAATATCGGCTTTAAGATCGTGCGCAGGGTCTCCGTCAGGGCGCAGATGTCCTTGAGATCGTTTTCCACCGAATCGAGCGGGTCAAACAGCGTTTCGGCTGCGGCGCGGTATTTCTTCTCAAATTCGGCGCATTCTTCGGGTGTGGCGATCGTAACAGAATCCATGGTTTTTCCTCCTAATATTTTTAATACAGGGTTTCGCTATAGCGGTAGTTTCTGATAGAGCCGGTAAAGAAGTGGTTGATGTTGTAGTCGCAATCATCACTATACGTTGTTGCAAAGTGCTGGTCGATCATCGGCGGATAATCATCTGGATACAGCTCCGTAGCGCTCAGGCTGCCGAGACCGGCTTTTTCGAGCTGCGGCATTTTCTCTATGATGCGTGCGGTCTGGTTTACGCTTATCATGGGGTGTACGCTATGCCGGATGAATTCGTAAGTCTCGAAATAGTGCCGGAAAACAGATAAAACGTCTTCCAAGCTGTAAGCACTTTTGGTACAGCGTCGATACGCAAGTTTCGCTGTGATCGCGAATCGGTCAAAATCGAATAACATAAATTTCCTCCGTGTGAAATTTTATAAGCAAATTCAAAAGAGGAAAGGGGGGCAGTTTTTGACGCTTTGCGGAGAAAACCATTTTCCCCTTGTGCCCTTATTCCCTTTTCCCCTATTACCCTTATAACCTTATATTACTGGTTATGAGTTGCTATTAGCTGGAAGGTGGGGGGCTATAGGGGGGCTATAGGGGGGCTATAGGCCCCCTATTTTATCCGTCGGTTTTATTTGCCCAGCGCTTTAGTGCGCCCTCTTTTCCTCCGGTGGATGTCGCATACCAGCGCATACAGCTCTCGTCACACCCGCGCTTGATGCGGTTGTACGCCCGGCGCTCGGGCTTTGTGAACGTCGGCAAGGCCTCCGGTGTATCGCCGTCAAGAAAGTAGTCAGCAATTGCACGCATTACCTTCCCGGCGCTCTCGTTGTCGAACAGGGAAAGTGTTTCGCACGTTTCGAGAAAAAGGCTAAAATACTGCGGTCGTTTTTCCATCTCCGCAAATTCTTTCATACCAATTTCTGCGTTTGTCATTTCGCCCGCTGTGTATGTTTCGTCATTCATTGGGCAGTTCCTCCCTGCAGGAATCTCATAAGCGCCGGCCAATAGATCAGCGCTTTCTTTCCGACAAAAGATGCGGGAACGTCCCCGTTCTTTACCCAGTGTCGCAGCGCCGTTTCCGGGATGGCCATATTTTCCGCCTTAGCGCGGGCAAGAGTTTGGTTGATGGTTGCAACGTCAGAAAAACTATTCATGTAAAATCCTCCTGTGTTTTCTTTTTTGCGGCCTGTCGTGGGTCTCGCTATCTCTGCCTGTCTATCCGTACCGCTCGGGCATGATGCACCACCCCCATTCTTGTTAATTCCTGTTTTTTGTGATAGCGGTTTACCACGTTGGGCGGCTTGCGATTTCAGTGTAACGCGCGTGCAAAAGTGCTTTGTCCGTAATTATGTAAGGTTTTTCGTATTTTCTCTTTGTGTTTTCACTAAAAGATATCAACGAGAAGGACGAATTGTAACATCGAAGCAAGGAAAACACAAAAATGCACAAAGACTCGTGCAAATTTTTGTACAAAAAAATAAGAGGCGGTCCCGTTGTTGGGATCGCCTCTTTCTGTCTGTATGGATCGAAAGCTCTTGCAATCAGTTATAGTCACCGCGCCCGGATTGTCAAGCCAAAGTTTCTCGGCGGCAAGGGCTTGCTCATTCAAAATTTGGGGAACATTTGGGGAACAAAAGTTGTAAAGCAGCGTCACAAAAGACCAGACGGCATAAAACGATAATTCCGAAACGCATTGAAAATACAAGACTTTTTCAGACATAGCCAAACGTTATAAAAATCAAAAACACAGGCTCATAACCCGGAGGACATTGGTTCAAGTCCATTCCCCGCAACCATTTTTTCCAACAACGTGTTTAATGTACTCTGTATGTTGAACACGTTGTTGCTTTTTTCTCCGGCTACATCGATCCGCTCTATGAGCAAACGCACAGCCTTTTCGTCCGGGCTGTTTTTCAAGGCGTTCAGCCATTGCCGAATCGTATCAACCGTATAGTTTTCGGGCGGCTTTGTTTCTTCTAGAGCCTTGATCTCGGCCTTTATCTCTCCCATGCGCTTGCCAATATCCGCTACAACGTCAGGCGGCAGAACGCCGGAAGAGAGGTTTTTCAGCAGCGTGTCATATTCTCCTTGCTTCTCTCCGATTCTTGCGCTCAGGACGTCATAAAACGCCGTCAGGCGGTTTTTACTGTCGCTCTGGTATTGGCGCATGGCTGCGGTAATAAGAAGCTGATTCGGCTCGGAAAGCAGCTCCCGGAGATACCGGACAGCAGCGCCGTCGATCTCGGATACCAGCACCGTAGGCCGTCCGCAGTGTTCGGAGCAGACGTACCGGTAATAGGTGTGTCCCTTGCTGGTCGCTTTGTAAACATGCATCTTTGCCCCGCAGGAGCAGTATACAAGGCCGCTGCACATATAATCCGCCTTGCGTCCAGCGTGTTTTCGGCTGTCCATGATCCGCTGCACCTCCTCAAATTGTGCCTTTGTAATAATGGCAGGAAGCGCGTTTTCAATGCGTATGGCATCCGCCTTATGGCGGCGCTCTGTGCGCTCTGCGGCCTCCTGCGGCGCGTACAGGTATACACCGGTATATTTCTCATTCCGCAGCATTTCATAAATCTGCGTGTATTTGATGGGCTTTCCCCGCTTGCCGGTGATCCCGGCTGCGTCCAGCTCAGCGATTATATTCTTAAATCCTGTGCCGTCCTGTGCTGCTGCGAAAATCCGGCGCACATACGCCGCTTCCGGCTCGTTGATGACATACTGCTGGTTTACCACGTCATAACCAAACGGCGCACAGCCGCCGTTGTGTAAGCCCTTCAGGGCGGTTTCCCGATGTCCCTTCTGCACTTCTGCCGATAGGTTGTCCAGATAGTATTCGGACATCGACCACATAAGCGCCCGCATGATCTTTGCTTCGGCGGTATTGCCGAAGTCCTGCGCCACGGCTACAAGCTCAACCTTATCGTCTCTAAGGCGCTTCTCAAGGCTCACATGCTCGGACAGGCTGCGGGCTACCCGGTCATATTTGTGGATCAGAATGACGCCGAAAAGCCCCTTGTGCGCGTCTCTGAGCATCTTCTGATACTGCGCTCTGGCTGCCGTCTTTGATTCCTTGCCGCTTATGGCCTCATCTGCGTATATGCCGGTCACGGTCAGGCCGTGCCGATCTGCGTATTCTGTGCAAGCTCTGACCTGCGCGTCAATACTGGCTTCGTTCTGCCGGTCAGAGGAAAACCGGGCGTATATTACAGCGTTCGTTGGTGTTCACCTCCCGATAGGTGCTTACTTTTTGTCAAGCTCCTTCTTTTTCAAATCCCGTTCAATCTGTGATATGCTCTTTTTCGGCGTCGGCAAATCCTCCGGCATAGTGCCGCCTAATTCAGCGATAGTCTGACGCACCTTTTTTCCGACTTCATAGTGCGTTTTATTCGCGGCTTCTTTCCCCTGAACATTTTCCCGGCGAAGTTTTTCGTCGGTCTGTGTGGCGCGGAATAGATTGGCCGCAAGCTCGGTGCTTCCCATGTGGTCAAGTATCTTTTGGCTGGGTTTCAGTCGTTTGCGTGCATGGATTTCCTTTGCTCCCAGCCCGCCATATAGTCCCTGATAGCCTTTGTTTTGAAAAATAGCATAATCGCGCGGGTCAATGACGCCAGCCATCTGCGCTGCTTCAGCAAGAGACTTGTTGTGTTCGACCATCTCGTTACGGATTGCTAGCCGCTTTTGATCCTCAGAAAGCTGATCGTAGCCATCAATCAACTCTTGCTGTCGCGTCTTTACAGCAAAGTAAGTCTGGCCAAGTGCAATAATTTCCTTTCGCGGATCGCCATTCTGCACGATTAAATAGCAGGCATATCGAGAAAGCATAATGTCGCCAATGTCCTTGTGCGCTGCACCAGCCTCTACGATTTTGTTGACGTCAACAAAATCGCCGTCGGGGTCTATTCCGCTGTTTTGGCAGGCGACTTTCGCTTTTTCTATAACTGTCGTAAAGTTTCTCCACTCAGTATATTCCAGAACGCGCTGCAAATCTCGCGCATACCAGAACTCCTGTCCGTCATCGGTATAGTGCTTGATGCTTTCAAATGTCTGATCGCTATATGTAGTTAGGGTATCGTTATAGGTCATACTGTATATCCTCCTGTTCTCTATTCTCTGCGCCTCGGCTCAATGCCGGGGCGTTTTTTTGTTTATCTGTAACGCTACGGTAACGTTACCGGCAGCCTGTTAGTATTACAGTTAGCTTTACCGTAAGCCTTATGTAGATGTTTACGTAGATTCTACAGTAGATTCTACAATGTCACGTGACACGACCGTGGCCGTCACGTGACGTCACGCTATTTGTCTGACGATTCGGGGGACGATTCGTCAGACGACAGCTGGCGCTGATATTTTGGGATATCTGACAACTCAACAATGCGCTTCACAGACTCATCTTGTCCTGCCTTATTTAGCAGATAATACGCCGATATGATGACACGTCCGTTTTCCTCGAGGAGAAATTTTTCTGCTTTATCTCTTAGACGTTCAGCGGCAGCGGTGTTCATAGCTTCTTTAATATCATTAATATAGGCGGCCTCACCTTCGAGAACACTATCTATTTTCAAGAAGATTTCGTCTGCGGGCATAATATCCGTTAAATTGCAGTCGATAGCATTACAGATTTTCCGCAACATGGAAATTGACGGTTCAATCTGTCCGTTCTCATATTTTGATAATGTTGCACGGTTAATATTTAATTCTTTAGCAAGTTGTTCTTGCGTCCACCCTTTGGCTTTTCTTAATTTTCGTATTTCCATTTAAATCATCCTTTCATTAAAATTGTAACTCACAGGCACAATGATGTCAACGTTTGTTTCAAAATGTTCTTGACAGGCACAAATGTGTGCTTTATAATGTTCCCATAAGGCACAAACGGAGGCGATAAAATGAAAATCAATAACAACGAACTGAACATTTGGCTTGCTCGCAGGTGTATGACGCTTTCGGGTCTTCGTGGTAAAGGGTTATCACCGGCGACAATCACGCGAATTCGGAGTGGCGCAGAAGTAAAGCCTGTCACAGTTGGCAAAATTGCAAAGGCTCTCGGCGTCGATCCGATAGACATCATCGAGGATTGAGAGGACAGCACGATGGATGAAAGTAACGGAATGTGCCGCATTCCGGTCAGGGCGACAATGAAGCGTGTTAACGGCGAAATGACAATGATAAGCGCCGAATGGGCAGACATACCGGCTGACATAATCGCCCGGTTTCTGATTGAGAAATTCGGCCTTGACATCGGAGAGGGGGTGAGCTGATGGCAGAAAGAAGGATGTTCTCCAAAGCTGTGGTTTTATCGGCACGATTCCTTCGTATGCCGCCCACTTCAAGGCTTTTATACTACGATCTCGGCATAGCCGCCGATGATGACGGAATCGTTGAAGCGTTCACCGTTATCCGGACAACCGGTGCAGCAGAGGATGATCTTCGGCTGCTGGCAGCAAAAGGATTTATTGTTGTTCTCAATGATGATCTTGTTTCGCTTATTACTGATTGGACTAAGAATAATCACATCCGCAAAGACCGATATACGCCAAGCCAATACGCCTATTTGATAGAGGGTTATCCAAATGACAACCAACGGTTGACCGAGGGTACACCATTCGACAACCAGCGGGTGACACAGGATAGTATAGGTCAGTATAGTTTAGGCAAGGCAAGATTAGAAAAGGATAGTTCAGAAATAAGGGAAATTGATAATGTAGAAATGGATAAGGGACAGACTTTTACAAGTCCGCCGCAGAGCTTCTTAGCAGAGCCGAGTGAGCCTGATCCTGATTTTGATGCATTAAAGCGAAGCAAACTTGAATACTTCGATGCAGCAATGAAAGAGAGGAATAGCAATGACCTACGATCAATTCAGCAAGATTTGCGCGTGGATTCATAAGACTGTTGATACCGGCCACTTTTCCTTTGATGACTGCATGATGGTTTTCTGCTTGTACTTTGACGCCTACAGGGATTTCACGGGGACGGCACATCCCGTCCCCACCGGAAAGCAGATCGCGGCTATCATGGAGAAGATGCCGTTTGCCGACAAAGCCCGTACGATCCCATTGGAACCGGAAGACTACGAAGTTCTGATCCCGGCTTACTTTCTGGTCACTAGCTTCCAAGACTGTGACCACAGGATTTACCATTTCTTTTCCGGCGACATCCGCGAAAACCGATACTACGAAACACTTTATTAACGGAGGTACATATCATGTATAACAACGGCAGCAAGACGATGTTCATTCTCGGCGAGCAGTACACCGGCGATTACATCACGCCGGAGATCATGCAGCAGCTCCAAGAAATCTTTGAAGCCAACATAGCCGGGCGCGGCTATGATATTCCGATGCTGTTGCAGGATGTTTTCATCTGGGGATACATAAACGGTGTGCGCGGCGAACGTGCCAAGAGAGCGGGAAAGGAGCGCCATAATGATGTTGTGTGACAGCTATTCCCCCATCACGTTTAGCACCGCGCCGACGTGCTACGTCTGCGGCTTTCATGGCCATTGCAAAAAAGAAGCCGCTGCCGGCGTTCGCAGCACCGGCAGCAGCAAGGGAGTTGGATCATCCACCCAGATTCCCGCTACCAAGATAACAGAAATTCGGAGAGGATGCAAGTATGAGTAAGCAGCAGTATATACAGCAGATCACGCAGCTCGCAGAGCGCTGCGAGGACAAGTCCCTTCTTGACTTGATATACCAGATTCTGAGCAAGGAGGTGAGCGCGTGAAGATCAAGGTCAGTTATGAGCGGGAAGAGGAAGCAGAAGCCATTCTGGCGCTTCTGCGGCCGATTTTAGGCCGCTTCAAGATCAAGAAAAGCGAAGGTACACCGCCGTATAAGCACTTATTTTTCAACCCTAAGAACAGCGGAAAGCATTGATAAATCAGGGCTTTCGCTTGACGCCCTACCCCGCATATGCTATAATATTTATACAAAGTACCGCACCGGCGACGGTGCAAGATTCGTGAGATCGTGGGAAATCGGCTTAGATAGCTGGTTTCCCACTTTTTTATTTTTCTAAACGGGGAGAACGGCCTTATGGATCGCAAGAATATGAGCCAAGAAGAAAAGAAAGCGCTGTATGAATGGCAGCAGACGCCAGCGGGCAGAGCGGCCATAAACACAAGGCGGGAAATGGCGGCGAGCATTTCAAAAATACTCAACAGTCCATTTTATGCCGATGAGATCAGAGCTTTGAAAAACGAAAGAACCGGAAAAACACTCTACTACTGAGAGCAGAAAGGAAAATGAACATGATTCTTGAAAAGACTTACATCGCAGCGAGCGAATTTGACGCCGCTATGACCGCGGCGCGGGAAACCTTCCAGAGCGCAAAGAATGAAATCAACGCAACCTTCAAAAGCCCGACAGTCGAAACAAAGATCGCCGAAGTAAAAGCGGTATACGAATCGACGGTTGCGGATCAGCGCCAGAAGGTGCGGGAAGCTGTAACCGCCGACATGTCCGACACGCGCCGCAAGGTGAACGAATTTGTTTCCGTCGCGCCCCCGGCAGACTTTGCCGCAACGCTGGCAGCGCTTCAGGCGAAGGGCGAGCGCATTTCTGACTACGAAAGCCGCGCTTTCCTTGACAAGTACAAGGGGAACTATCTTGCGTTCACCACGCTTGTGGATGTGCTGCACAGCGTACACAAGGCAGTTGACGTTCTGCCTGTGAAGCCGGATGAAATGGAAGAAGAAATTTCCCGGATTGAACGGATGGTCCTGAATTGGACGCAGAATTATACGGGCGGCGAGTATATGACCGCGCTTCTGACGGACAAAACGCACTCACCGATTTTGAAGGTCGGCGCGGCGGTTCAGTCCTTCGTTGACGGCAACTTTGTTGTCAGCGGCGACAGCGAAGCTGTGGCTGCCGCCATTGCCAGAATGAACGGCTAAATATAATACATCTCTTCAAGAACGAGGGCAGGGCGCATGCCCCGCCCTCTGTTCTGTTAGAAAGGGCGGAAACGATATGCGAACCATTCAGCAAGTAGAGAATGAGCTTACTATGTGGAAATCGCTGCGGGATCAGCAGCGGGAAGCCATACAGAATATATCAATCTCAGCCTTTCGGAGCATTGCCGGGCTGAAGAAGGAAGAGCAGCTGGCCGAGCTTTACATCAGCCAGCTGGAAGAAGAGCTTGACGCTATGACAGAATGAAATGACGAAGTATGAAAAAGAAATCCTTCAAGCACAGATCGATCTTGAAGAGAAGATAGGCCACGACCTGAAAGCCGCTCTTCGGAAGGCGCTGAATAAGACCGCCCGGAAGGTAAAGGAATTGCAGCTCTCGGAGATCATGGAAAAGCTGCCGGAAGCCGCTGTGTTTTCCATCCCGGATACGTCCGGAGAGCCAATAGACCTGCCGCAGCAGCGCGGGCAGGTATATCAGGCACAGTATCAGCAGGAGATCACAGAGTACGTACAAGAGCCTATACAGGCGCTGGAAACCGAGACGCAGGAGATCGTCGAAAGGAGCTTTTGGGAATACTTCGCACTCGGTGCGCTTGCTACGATGTATCTGCTCCACCGGCAGAAAACGCCGTTGCTGTTCCCAGTTCCGTCACCTGCACAGAACATAGACGCGGCAGAATATACGAGCGGGATCAAGGTTACATTTTCGGGCGTTCAGGTGGCCGAGAGCTATAAATATATCCGCAACGCCTACCGTGATTTACAGGTGCGGACGGTTGCAGATATTTCCCGGCACATTGCAAACGGCGTGCCATATAACAAGATCGCCCGCGATATGGCAAACAACATGAATGTAACGCCATTTTCCAAAGCCTTCAGCAAGGCAATGACGATCGTCCGCACAGAGGGTGGACGGATCAAGAGCGAGGCGGAATACCAAGTGCAGCTTGCTGCGAAGACTCGCGGGGTGGATATTGTGAAGCAATGGGACGCCACGCTGGACGGGCGCACACGCGATTCTCACCGGCAGGTAGACGGAGAGAGCCGGGAGATCGAAGAACGCTTTTCTAACGGCCTTCTGTATCCTTGTGAAGCCGGTCAGGCCGCCGCTGAGGTCATCAACTGCCGCTGTGTGGCGCTGACCCGTGTCCGCCATGTTCTCAACGACGGCTTTTCCAAAATGGATAACTTCACAAAGGAAATCCGTGAATTTCGCGCTCCTGCGGATTATGAAACATTCAAGGAATCGTATTGGTCAAAGGAAAACCTTGCCTATATGCGATATTTGGACACATTGGAAAAGCGGTATAATACCAAGAATTTCAACAGGCTACTTGAACAAATGACAGATCGGGAATATGAACACTTCCATAAATTGGAAACCGCAAGCCCCCTGTGGGGAAGAAAGGAAAGCTGAATGAAGTACATTACGGAACTGCGGTTAAAACGCAAGATTCACAAGCTGTTTAACGCCCTGTACTATGTATTTTCTGAAGAAGAGCTGTACAGCGCAGCTGCCCGGTATGGCCGGGTATATGCGCTGCTGCCTACGCTCGAAATGAAGGAACGCTTTCTTGATGAGCTTTTGCAGGTGGCGAAAAATGGCGGTTGAATTTGAAGACTACAGCATACGGGTGACAGAAGCCCTAAATGAGGGCGCACTTCAGGGGCTACGTAAGGCGGCTGCTGAAATCAAAAAACAGGCGGCAGATAATTCCAGAGTAGCAACCGGCCAGCTGCGCAAATCGTGGGACTATACTGTAGACGAAGGCGCATACGAAGCAACCATCGGAAGCCCGTTGGAAAATGCCATCTGGGAAGAGTTCGGCACAGGCGAATATGCTGTTCACGGAGACGGCAGAAAAGGCGGCTGGTCATATCAGGATGATACCGGCAAGTGGCATCATACGAAAGGAAAGCGCCCAATCCGTACTTTGCAAAAGGCATTTCAGCAAAAGCGCGACGCTGTAATAAAGCTCATAGCGCAGTCTATAAGAGACGCGATGAAATGAGGGATATACCCATGAACCATATTGACAGATTGCTTATACAGGCGCGGAAAGCGTTTCATCCGCCCGTTTACAGCGCACTTTGCATTATCGACCATGACGATATAACAGGGAAATGGAAAGCTGCGCCGCAGCTTTGGGACGGTATTCCCGGCTCCGGGTTTATGGATGACGCCATCCCGAAATGTCGGGTAAGTGAGTACAACACAGCAGATGAGGCTTACGAGGCCGTAGACAAATTATTTGCGTCTTTGAATATTTCCGAGCCAGACAGGACGGTTATTCTGATTGATGACGTGGGGGTGTGACTATGCCGCGGAGAAAGACGCTGAAGCTATCCACACCAGAAGAGATTCGGCGCTCGATCTCCCGGATAGCAAACATGATCCTGAATGAAGAGATCGACCCCTTAACCGCAAAGGCAATGATCTATGCGTGTAATTCGGCGTTGGCTGCCGTCCGTACTGACGAATACCGGCGCAAGGTTGAAGAGCTGGAAGCGCTGCTGATGGAGCAGCAGGAGAGGGATAAATGAGCAACGAAGAAATGGCGCTTGCGATTCAGGCCGGGGATAATTCCTTGATACTGCCGCTCTGGGAGCAATGTAAGGGCTTAATCTGCAAAGAAGCGTACCGATGGGCGAGAGCCTTTGATAGCCGTCCGGAGATTGACGTTGATGATCTTATTCAAAGCGGATATTTTGCGCTTGTGAATATAACGTTGGTAACATCCGCGTTACCATTAGTAACGTCAGTTACAGCCGCTCCCTGAATTTCTCCAGTTGCCCAATCAATTCCTGAATATCTGCTTTCAGTGCAGTGGAATCCGGCGCAGTATATGTAATAGTACCGAGAACAAGGTAGTCGATGGATACACCAAACAGGGCTGAGAGCACGATCAGTACATCAACTGAGCAGCCTTTCTTCCCTGACTCAATGAGGCTGATAAAACCACGGGAAACATTCATGTGTTCTGCCAGATCATCCTGCGTGAAGTTCTTTGCGATGCGAAGCTCACGAATCCGCGCTCCGCTGGCCTTCGTGTTGTAATACATAAAAAACCTCCGTGAATTTGAAATGTGGAAAATTCAAACACACGGAGGTGGAGAACGGCAATGAAGCCCTAAAGGCGCAGAAAAGCCCGCAGCAAGATTGCTGCGGGCAGAATGGGGCGATATGAGATTGTGGTGGGGCGGTGCATCCGGAAGAGGCCGCAGGGCATACGGGGCGCTTACAATCGCGCTCCGTAAAAATGAAAATAAGAGTCCCGGCAGGAGCCATGCCCCTGCCGGCATACAGCCACCCATAAAGATCACCCGTCCGGTTCCATTCCGGCTTGTTCAGCCGGTAACTGGATCATACCAGACGGGTAATCTCAGTCAGAGTCTTATTTCGGCCTTAATTATGCAGCAGTTTTGCCGCAATAAAGCCGCGCCGCAACCCTCATTTCTGCCGCACGAGCACCCTCACCAGCGCCGCATAGGAGACGCACGGGCGCTTTATTTTCTCTCCCATAATTGCTGCACAAACGTGATCTGCTCTTCGCTCATGTATGCTTCCGCTGTTTGCAGGAAGCTTTTTGCCAGCTCGGCACCGCCTCTGTGGTACATGATAAGAATCATGTCGGTATTCAGTTCGCTGTCATATGGAGCAAGATTCAGCGCATCGACAACCGCATGGTGTGCCGCGTGATAGTCTCCCTGTTCGATCTTCCGCTCGACATAGCCTTTGATGATACGAAGGTAGATGTTGCGATAGTAAGAAGCCGTCGGCATTAGCCAATGCTGATACGAGATTTTTGAAAAAAGGTCGCCGCGGTATAGCGCAATAGCGCTCCGATACAGATCGTGTTGTGTTTTCGGATTTGTCTCAGCTTTCAGTCGGCGACGGGTTTCCTCAAATCGGTCAAAGTCTGTATAGACCGTGTACTCTGGGTTGATAACAAATGCGCCATGACGCCCGACAATCAGATCTTCCAGACCGATAATGCTCAATATGCGCCGGAGTCGATAAGCAATATTGCTGACGGAGCGATATGGACTGTCAATGACATCTCCCGGCCAAAGTTCAGCAGCCAAACGGTCTGCTTTCAGTGGCCTTTTTGTATTTGTGATGATGAGAGCAAAGAGGTTCAGGCAGAGGTCGGAAGAGATATCTTCTTCTGTAAGCGTGCCCTTTGCGTTCCTGATCTCCAAATCACCGAGGCAGTTCACGTAGACATCGTGGTCGCTGTATTTTGACGCTCGCTGCGCCGCTGCAATGGACTGACTCAGCTTGATCTCATTCAGCTCCACAACGACCGCATAGGAAATGATAAATAGGAACGTTGGATCATCCTGAAAGCGCGTCGGATCGTCTACCGCGATATAGCCCTGATTGATGCGTTTGGAAAACGGCGCTGCCAATACTGATTGCACACCGTACCGCTGAAAGAATTGATATTCATCCGGGTAAGTATCTCTGATTGCCTCCATGTCCGGTATGACAACAGGCTGGTTCAGCGACAGAAATTCACACCACCTCGGGAAACTCTCTACAGCGAGATATTGGAGCATGTCCTTTTGGTGTTCTATACCCTCCGCACACCATTCGTATGTAAGCAGTCCGATTTTCAAATCCCAGTCTGCTTCTACAACGGAAGCTCTGGCCGCACCGTAAAACTCCGCCGCGCCTTGCAGCAGACCATTGATGATATCTTCTGAATCTTCTAAGCTGCGCAGCCGTTCTTCCAGAAGTCCAAGTGCTGTCTGGAAATCGTGGGACGCTGCGCGATTGTTGTTCTCTGAACTATTCATGGCTGCGCTCCTTTCTGATAATCAAAAAACTGCCCGGTTTTCACAACCGAGCAGTCCATCAGAAAGCACCAGACATTTGCCTGTGAAGTTAGTCTGTTTTTGTCCGCAGCCTTGCATCTCTGCGAAGAGTATCTTTTACCGACTTCGCTACATCTGCTATTATACGAATCTCATAATCATCGCAGTCTGCTAATACACGGGCAATATCTTCTTCAAACTGCGGCTTTGTTTTTAAGACATTATCACATAGCAGGTCATCAGTTGACACAGAGAGCGCGTTGGCAATTCGGACAAGAGCCTGAAGACTGACATGGGTTGTGCCGGTTTCAATGTTGCTTAAATGGGTCGGGGATACGTTAATAATTTCCGCCAGCTTTTCTTGCTTCAGATTTGCCTGAATCCTCGCAATTTTGATGCGTTTTCCAATAGCCCTGTAGTCAAGTTCCATAGAGTGCCCCCATCATGTGATGGTAGTATTCTACTTTTACTGGCGAAATATTTTAATAACTTAGCGCCGTAAACTATTGCTATACATCAAATAGTAGAGAAAAAATTTCAAGTTTCACTCTTCAATCCTATAAAACCCCGAAAACAGTAGAGAATCCAATTCTCTACTGTTTTCACAGGCTGATAATTAACTTTTGGTATCTGCAAAGGCCTCTGCCTACATACTACTTTGCAAAGCGCCACAACAAACGCCAGCATCAGGAACGGGAGTAATGTAGACAATACAATCGTCTGACTCGCATAGACATAGTTTTTATCATAACCAAACGGATCAGCGAGAACGCAAGTTCCTTGCTGACTGCTGCCATGATGATTTTCCCTGATACAGGATGAAACCAACCAGCGGGCGAAACACCAAAATGCTGATTGTTGTGTTTGCGCCTCAAATCATGCTTGCCCGTAATAGGCGTTTTTTCCGTGCTTGCGGAGGTAATGCTTGTCGAGCAGTTCCTGCTGCATCCGCGTCTGGCGCTCGTTTAATTGCAGGGAGTGGAAGTTCATGAACGCAACTTCTTCCAGCACAACGGCGTTGTGAACAGCCTCGTGTGCGTCCTTGCCCCAGGTGAACGGGCCGTGGCTGTGGACGAGGACAGCAGGGATTGCCGCCGGATCCTTGCCCGCAAACGTCTCAACGATTACGTTGCCGGTTTCTTTTTCGTATTCACCCGCGATCTCTGCCGGGGTCATTTCGCGCGTGCAGGGAATTTCGCCGTAGAAGTAGTCGCCCTGCGTCGTGCCTAGAGGCTGGATTCCTACACCTGCCTGCGCGAAGCTCGTCGCCCAACGGCTGTGCGTATGGACAATGCCGCCGCAGGTCGGGAACGCCTTGTAGAGCGCCAGATGCGTCGGTGTGTCGCTCGACGGCTTCCATTTGCCCTCGACGACGTTTCCGTCCAAGTCAACGACAACCATATCCTCCGCAGTCATGCCGTCATACGGCACACCGGAGGGCTTGATGACCACCAATCCGCTCTCGCGGTCGATTTCGGAGACATTGCCCCATGTAAACGTAATAAGGCCGTATTTCGGAAGCAGCAGATTTGCTTCCAGCACGTCCTGTTTTAACTTTTCCAGCATCACAGTACCTCCGTTGCCGTCTTTTCCAGCGGCAGCGCTTTTTTATAGCGCGCAAGGAACGCATCAAAGCCCGCGCAATCGGCAGCATCCGCCTGCAAGGTCACAGACTTTGCATCTGCGAAGACTTCTGTATCAAGAAAATCTGCAAGATTTTTCCCATGACTGTCCAGCCGGTATGCTGCCAGCAGCGCCATACCGTAGGGACCGCCCTCGCCGGCAGTCTCCATCACGGAAACCGGTGCGCCGACCGCCGCAGACAGCAGCCGCTGGCCGACCGCTGGGGTTTTGAAGAAACCGCCGTGGCCGTAGAGTTTTTCGATGGCAACGTGTTCTTCGCCCGTCAGAATGTCAAGGCCGATCTTGAGCGTTGCCAGCGCAGAAAGAAGATGTGTGCGCATGAAATTGGCAAACGTCAGTTTTGCGTCTGGCGTTCTGGCAAACACAGGCCGCCCTGCATCCAAATCAGTGACACCTTCCCCGGAGAGGTAATTGTAGCTGAGAAGTCCGCCGCAGTCCGCGTCACCCTCCAGTGCCTTACGGAACAGAAGCGTATAGAGTGCATTTGTGTCCAGTTCCGCGCCGATGGCGGCGGCGAACTCTCCGAACAGTCCAGCCCATGCGTTAATATCACTGGTGCAGTTATTGCAGTGAACCATCGCAACCGGCGCGCCGTCCGGTGTCGTGACCATGTCGATCTCCCGGTAAACACCAAGCAGCCTGTCCACGACGATCATGGCAAAATCGGATGTGCCGGCAGAGACGTTGCCGGTCTTGACGCGCACGGAGTTGGTCGCAGCCATGCCCGTTCCCGCATCGCCCTCCGGCGGGCAGAACGGGATGCCATACTGCAAATCGCCGCTCGGATCGAGCAGTTTTGCGCCAGTCTCCGTCAGCACGCCGGCTTCCGCACCGGCTGGCAGCACCTGTGGCAGGATGGCGCACAGATCGAGACCGGTAAGCGTCCGGAACTTCTGAAGCATCCCGGCATCATAGTCCAGCAGCTTACTGTCGATGGGGAACATGCCGGAGCAGTCTCCGATGCCAAGGACGCGCCTGCCTGTCAGCCGCCAATGGACATAGCCAGCCAGCGTCGTCAGATAGTCGATCTGCGCGGTATGCGCTTCGCCGTTCAGAATCGCCTGAAACAAATGCGCGATAGACCAACGCTGTGGAATATTGAAGCCGAACAATTCGGTGAGCTTTCCAGCTGCTTCGCCGGTCATGGTGTTTCGCCAGGTACGGAAGACGGCAAGCTGTTTACCGTCCTTGTCAAAGGGCAGATACCCATGCATCATGGCGGAAATACCGATGCTGCCGACCATCGTGAGCTTCTGCGCATATTTCTGCTCAAAATCCGCTTTCAGCTCCGCAAAGCAGGTCTGCAAACCCGTCTCCGCGTCAGAAAGGGCATATGTCCATACGCCATCAATGAACTGGTTTTCCCATGTGTAGCTGCCGGAGGCGATAGGAATATAGCATTCATCCAGCAAAACAGCCTTGATGCGCGTGGAGCCGAGTTCGATACCAAGCACGGTTTTGCTTAAATTCATGTGTTCCATCATGCGAACGGGTTTTCTGTGGGATACGGGAGGGACTTGGGCTGGTTGTAGGCAATGTCGGCGACGCCGAGGAACTTGAAGACCTCGAACAGGAGCTTGCCGTAGTGGCCGAAGGCGACCGCGCCGTGGTGCGGATAGCGCTTCTGGACGAGCACATGACGATAGAACCGTCCCATCTCCGGGATGGCGAAGATGCCGATGCCGCCGAAGGAACCGGTCTTGACCGGCAGGATCTCGCCTTCCGCGATATAGCTGCGGAGGTTGCCATCGGAGTCGCACTGCAGGCGATAGAACGTGATCTGGCTCGCCGCGATGTCGGCCTCGAGCGTGCCGCGTGTGAAATCAGGTTCGGAGCCTACCGGTTCGAGCAGACGGTGCTGGATGAGCTGATACTTGACGGCTCGGTCAGCGCAGAGCTTGCAGGCGGGCGTATTGCCGCAGTGGAAGCCCATGAAGGTATCGGTAAGGGTGTAACCAAACTTGCCCTTGATTTCTGCTTCAAACAGGCTGGCCGGGACGGAGTTGTTGATGTCCAGCAGCGTGACCGCATCGTGCGAGATGCAGGCACCGATGTACTCGCTCAGTGCGCCGTAGATATCGACCTCGCAGGCGACGGGAATGCCGCGGGAGGCAAGGCGCGAGTTCACATAGCACGGCTCGAAGCCAAACTGCTCCGGGAACGCGGGCCAGCACTTGTCGGCAAACGCGACGTACTTGCGCGCGCCCTTGTGGCCTTCCGCCCAATCCAGGAGCGTCAGCTCAAACTGCGCCATGCGCACGAGCAGGTCTTCATAATAGCGCCCCTCGCCCATTTCCCGCTTCATATCCTCGCAGACGGCGGGGATACGCGCGTCGCCCGCGTGAGCCTTGTAGGAAACGAGCAGATCGAGCTCGGAGTTCTCTTCAATCTCCACACCGAGCTCATACAGGCCTTTGATCGGCGCGTTGCAGGCGAAGAAGTCCTGCGGGCGCGGGCCGAAGGCGATGATCTTGAGGTTCTTGACACCGATGACGGCACGGGCAATGGGAATGAAGTCCGTGATCATCTTTGTGATATCGGCAGCCGTGCCGACAGGATATTCGGGGATGTAGCCCTTGAGATGACGCATACCGAGGTTGTACGAACAGTTCAGCATACCGCAGTAGGCGTCGCCGCGGCCATTGATGAGGTCGCCGTCGCCCTCGGCAGCCGCGACAAACATGCACGGGCCGTCAAAATACTTGGCGATGAGCGTTTCGGGCGTTTCCGGACCGAAGTTGCCGAGGAAGACGACGAGGGCATTGCACTCTGCCGCCTTCACATCGGCGACAGCCTTGAGCATATCGGCTTCGTTTTCGACGGTGACGGGGCATTCGTACACGCCGCCCTCGCACGCCTTGGCGATGTTCGCGCGGCGCATTTCGGAGAGCGTTCTGGGGAAACAGTCGCGGGAGACGGCGATCAGGCCGAGCTTGACATTTGGAATGTTTTCAAACATAGTTAATTTCTTCCTCCATGGAAATATCGATATTTTTGCCGGTCAGACCGATGTGCGCGCCGGACTTTGCCTCGCTGGAATCCGGATGGGCCAGCAGCCACTTATTGCGCGCGGTCAGCCAGGTATCCTCTTCGTTCTGCGGTTCAAACGCGGGCTTTTCTTCGTTCGTGCCCTTCGGCAGGACGACGGCCACGCGGAAGCCGGTCTTCTCCATCTGGCAGGGCGCGTAGTGGAGCGTCGTGCCGTAGACCTCGACGGCCGTGCCTGCCGGGACGCGGAACGCCTTGACCTTTGCCGTGTCAAGCCGGCCGTCTTCAATTTCGTCTTCCTTCGCAAGCAGGAGGACAAAATCGGTTTCGCCGACATTGACCTCGCTGTCGCGGTGATATTCGAGACAGTTCAGCATTGTGTTATAGCCCCAGCACATGCCGATCTGGATGGGTATGCCGCCATAGGCCCGATTCTGCATCGCATCAAAGATACCGCTTTCCTCCAATACAGGAATCGACGGTTCGTAGGCCGTACCGACCTCCGGCATGGGGATGGTCTGCATCGCCGCGACGAGCGCAGCCGTATCAAAGCCGGTCAGCAACTTGCCGTAGGGCTTGAATGCGGAATCAGAAACAGAGTAAATTTTCATAGACCCTCCTTATACTGTCGCTGCGAAGAAGTCCTTCAACGCGGGGTAGAGCTTTTTGAAGTTCTGGTAGCGGGCTTCGTATCGGGCGGTCAAAGCTGCGTCCGGCTCGGTCGTGGACGCGACCTCGATGAGTGCATCTGCCGCCTCCGATACCGTTTGGAACTTTCCGCAGCCGACCATAGCGAGCATCGCCGCGCCGTAGCCGGGGCCCTGCTCCGTCTTGACCATGTCGAGGGGAATGCCCAGGACGTTGGCGAAAATTTTGCGCCACAGCGAGCTCTTCGCACCGCCGCCGCAGATATTCGAGCGCGGGATCGAGACACCGAGGGACTTTGCGACCTCAAACGAGTCGCGGATGGCAAAGGCCACGCCCTCGAGAACCGCCTGCACGAGATCCGAACGGCTCGTGTCCATCGTCATGCCGGTGAAGGTGCCACGCGCGTTCGTATCGTTGATGGGGCTGCGCTCGCCCATGAGATAGGGCAGGAAATAGACGTGATTTTTGCCGAGCTTTTCGTCCGTAATGTCCTTCTGTTCGCCCGCAAAATCGGACGTTTTCAGAATTTCTTCGCACAGCCACTTGTTGCAGCTGGCGGCGGAGAGCATGCAGCCCATGAGGTGGTAGCCGCCGTCGGCGTGCGCGAAAGCGTGCAGCGCGTTGTTGGGGTCGACGCCGAATTTGTCGGAGGAAATGAAGATCGTCCCGGACGTGCCGAGGGAGATATTGCAGCCGCCTGCACCGACCGTGCCGGTGCCGACCGCCGCCGCGGCGTTGTCGCCCGCACCTGCCACGACCTTGACGCCTTCAGGAAGCCCCAGCGTCTTTGCCGCTTCCTTCGTCAGCGTACCGACGACCTCAAAGCTTTCAAAGAGCTTCGGCATCTGGCTTTCCGATACGCCGCAGATGTCCAGCATTTCCTTCGACCAGCGCTTGTGCTGCACATCGAGCAGCAGCATGCCGGAGGCGTCGGAATAATCGCAGGCATGGACGCCGGTGAGCTTGTAGGTCAGATAGTCCTTCGGAAGCATGATCTTTGCGATCTTTTTGAAATTTTCGGGTTCATTTTCGCGCATCCAGAGGAGCTTCGGGGCCGTGAAGCCCGCGAAGGCGATATTCGCGGTCAGCGCGGACAGCTTGTCCTTGCCGATGGTATTGTTGAAGTAGTCTACCTCTCTGGATGTGCGACCATCGTTCCACAAAATCGCCGGACGGATGACGCTGTCCTGCGCGTCCAGCGCGACAAGACCGTGCATCTGCCCGCCGGAGCCGATACCAGCGACCTGCGAAGCGTCAAAGCCATGCAGCAGCTCCGGGATGCCCGTCACGACCGCGTCCCACCAGTCCTCAGGTTTCTGCTCCGACCAGCCGGGGTGCGGGAAGTTCAAAGAGTATTCCTCCGTGACAGAATTCAGAATGTAACCGTCTTCGCCTACAAGCAGAAACTTGCAAGCGGAGGTTCCCAAATCAATGCCGATATAAAGCATATTTGACCTCCCGAACTTTATTCTAGTGTCAACAGTACAACATCATTGGTCTGCATGGAAAGGCAAATATTTGTCATGCCGTTTTCCGTTACATAGGGCTGCGGTTCTGAAGTCAATCTGGTTTTCTCTTTGATTTTCCTCACTTGTTCAGGCGTAAACAAATCGGGCTTCCCCAGTTTCAGCCACTCGGCCTTGGGATTGCAATGGGTATCATCGATAACCTGCTTTGTAACATTGTGCACAGTCGTATTGACGCTGATTTCTATATCTGTTTTGACATCCTTCTCATAGTCAAAATCCTGAGCATACAGCAAAATTTGAGTCTTGTTCCCATCTACAAAAACGGAATATTCCACATCCTTGTTTGTTACGGGAAGGTCGAGACGCTGCGGGAAGAGCTGACTCAGCATCTTAAAGCCCCAGAAATTCGGCTTGGGAATGCCGTCATTGCTCACGATGCCGTAGCTCCCGTGGAATGGTTTGCCCAGAATAAAAAGTTCCTCGAACACATCTGAACAGCACCAGAACATATAAGCGTCCATAATTCCCTTCAGATCCATTACACTTTTCACAAGGAACGCGGCAGAGTATTTTTCATCGTGAACCGGAGCACTATATACGGCCATAGAGTTCCATTCAGTCATAAACAGCGGCTTGTCTCCGGCTTCGTGTCTGGCCTTCTCATCCAGCTTACGGAGTATTCCCTTCGTCCATGTCTTGTATATCTCTGGCTTAAAGAAATACCTTGTCAGTGTATCACCCAGATCTACGCCGTTTTTTGCGTTGTCATGGGTGATCTTCATCATTTTGAAGGCATCCTTTATGCCAAAGGAATTGCCGAAGCCGTCGCCGGGGTAGTGGTGCGTTGTCAGGAAATCATATGGAACGTGATTTTTCTCGCAGTATGTCTTGAAATCATTCACCCATCGGCAAGCACTGGTAGAAGGGCCGCCTACCCGCAGAGCCGGGTTCACATTTTTTACTGTTTGCACCGTTGCTGCATACAAGTCAAAATAATCCTGCTGCTTTCCGTGAAAGAAAATCGGAAGATCCGGTTCGTTCCAAACTTCAAAATACCAGCTTTCTACTTCCTCTTTTCCGTATCGATTCAGCAGGAACCGGATGAATTTTTCGACCAGATCGCACCAACGCTCCATGTGCTTTGGCATATCGATATGGTTCCGATAACGGAGTCCGACCTTTTTCCCTTTTGCAATGGTACTTGGCATGAAGGACAGCTCCACGAAGGGCTTCATGCCGCATTTGAGCACATTGTCGAACACGTTGGCAATTTGTCGGAAGCTCAGCTCCTGGACGCCCTTCGCCCAGGGCATGGCGGCAAAATTAAAATAGTCCGTCAGCCGCTGGATCACCAGCAGATCATCGTCAAAAATTCCATGGAAGCGAATGTAGCGAAACCCCAGCTCATCATGCGCCAGCTTGACGTGTTCACAGACGTCCGTGCGAAGCATCTGGCAGGCGTGGTCATTGCCAATGCCGAACTGCCAGGAGAAATCGGTGGGAATGGTTTTTACATTTCGATCAATTGCGATTTCCATATCTTCTAAAGCTCCTCGCCGTTGGTTTCAATGATGTGCTTGTACTCCCAAGCGGAGTCCTTGATGGTTCGTTTCCCAGTAACAAAGTCCACATAGATCAAACCGAACCGGGGATCGTACCCTTCCGCCCACTCGAAATTATCCATAACAGACCAGTGCTGGTAGCCGAGCAGGGGGATTCCCTCATTGGCTGCCCGCTTGAGCTGGCCTAAGTACCGCTTTATAAAATCGGTGCGCTTGGGGTCATGGACTTTTCCATCCAAACTGACCATATCGTTGGCGGCAAGACCGTTTTCCGTAATCATAATGGGAAGCTTGTACTTTTCGTAGACGAAGCGCACATTCCAGTACATGCACCGCTCGTCAATGACCCATCCCAGAGAGTTTTTGGGTGTGCCGGGAGCGGGGCGCTGATTGCTGCCCCAGTCGGCGTAGTTATAGGAGGTATAGATATTCAGACCGATAAAATCCAAAGGCTGCGCAATCTCTGCCATATCTTTTTGGCTGGAGGAATAGACACCGTAAGCTCGTACCGGTTTTCCTGCCAGAATGGGGTCCATCCACCAGCGGTTGCCCATGAGGCCATTGCCAACCTCCATACTGAGCCTTCTTGCCTTTTCAATCTCTGCCGGAGTTTCGTTCTCCGGAACCCAAGCACCAGTAGAAAATGCAATACCAACTTTTACTGGCTGCTTTGCATACTGCCGGATGGCTTTGACCGACGCTGCATGGGAGAGCATACAGTTCCGGGTCAGCCTGGAAAGTGCCAGGTAATCATGCTTGAAGGGGGCATGGGCGCCTTGCATATAGCCGTTCATGATGAAGCACCCCGGCTCGTTGAGAGGCATCCACCATTTGACCCGGTCAGACAGCGCTTCTACCACCACTCTGGTATACTCCCGGAACAGCGGTACGATGCTCTCCGAGAGCCAGCCGCCCTTTTTGTAGACCCACACGGGCAAATCCCAATGAAAAATTGTTGCCAGCGGCTCAATGCCGTTTGTCAGCAACTCGTCCACCAGATCGGAATAGAACTTCAATCCTTCCGGGTTTACCTTGCCCTCTTCCGGAATCACCCGGGACCAGCTGATAGAAAAGCGGTAAGATTGAAGCCCCATCCGCTTCATCAGAGCCACATCCTCCTTCATCCGGTGGAAGTGGTCGCAGGCGGTATGGCAGTCTTCTCCGCGCTTGATCTGCTTTTTTGTGGCCATGTCCCAGATACTCGGCGTTCTGCCGCCCTCGTTCCAGCCACCCTCGATTTGAGCTGATGCTGCCGCTGCGCCCCAGAGAAAGTCCTTGGAAAAACCGTTATTGCTCATCGTCATGCTCCTTTACAAAAAAGATTTCTTTCAAATCAATTTCTCCTGCGCCGCAATACTTCAGATACAGGGGATGTGTTCCGTTGGGAAACTCAATTTCTGCAAAAGCAGTCTGCCAGGTTGTGGCGGGATTCAGCGTGATTTTTCCCAAAACAGTCCCATTTGTCCGAAATTCTATACAACCACGCCCTGTCCCACAGTATGTGACTTTCACACCGCATACTTGATGAAACTCCAGATACTTAAATCCAATCTCCGTTCCGTGCGCCATATCCGCAACGCAGAGCTGGCCACCTTTTTCAGTAATTCGAGGCTGAGTCTGCGGCTTTCCAAGCCCAAGTTTCATTTTCTTTCCGGTGATCAGGCTGCAGCAGATTGCAGCCGGGAATGTGCCTGCTGCGGGAATGGGAGTGCCGCTGAGCCCCTGTGTTGTGATTTCCACCTGGGGGATGCTCCCATCAGGTAAAATGGTGATGGTTTCGGCGCAGGCCTGCCGGGAGTAGTCCGTATTATTGGTGCAGCGGTGGTAGAACACATACCACTTCCCGTTGATCTGTTCAATTCCGCCATGGATGGTTCCGGCAGGGGCTTGGGGTGTCTTGTTGCCCTGATAGCCTAAATCGCTGTTGGAAATAATCACGCCGCGGTAAGTAAAGTCCCTGTCTGGGCAGCGGCTTGTGGCGTAGGCCAGTTCGTTGTTCTCCCCGGAGGAATAGATCAGATAATAGGTATCCCCGATTTTTCGGATGGAAGGTGCTTCGTAAAAGGCATGATGGTAAAGCGTGTTGTCCTTCGGTGCGGTAGTTTTGCTGTCCAGAACCGCCTGGGGTTCTCCTTTGACAGTGATCATATCTTCTTCCAGTTCTACCACAGCGCAGGACAAGATGCTCGGCTTTGTGTCCTTGATTTCCGCAATGCTTCTGCCGAACAGCTTGCTCTGAACAAGATTGTAAACCGGCGCAAACAGTTTACTTCGGAAATCCCGTGCCAGTCCCCAACCATAGTACAGCCAGATACGTCCATCATCATTTAATACAGCAGGGTCATTGGTCAGGTATTTCAGTACCGGGGTCCCGTCTGGGTATTGAATATCCCCCAAGTATTCAAAAGGGCCGCCGGGATTATCGGATACCGCCACGGACATGGGGCCAAAATTTTTGGTGTTGGGCCCCATGGCACAGTAGTACAGATAGTACCGTCCATCATTTCCCCGCACACAATCAGGCGCATAATAGTCAACCAATTTCCCGGGCTTTGAGCGGGGATCCTGATCCTTACGGTAGGTCACTCCATGGCATTTCCAGGTTGAAAGGTCATTCACAGGCGCAGACCAGACCGTATAATCCTGCACGCAGAAGCGGTCTGACTGTGCCTTATCGTGAGAACCATACAGATACACACGATCACCGAACACATGCGGTTCACCGTCAGGAATATATTCGGTCAGAGGTAAAAAAGGATTCGGCATGGTTATGTCTCCTTACTGTTGATCCTGATGTTCAGCAAATGTCTTTTGAAAATTGCTTGTAACCAAATCTAGCAAGTTCTCTCTGCATCTGTTAGATAGTAGCTGCCTTTTTTCAGCAGATTCTCCCTGTCTTCACCCGCAGCTCTGCCAAGCACAACGATGGCAATTTCAGAATCTCCTTTTGTCCTCTGAATCAAGGAAATATCCACAGGCATTTCTTCATAGTGCCTTGGCCAATGCCCCCATGTCCCTTTAGGAACAGGATGGAGAACACACCAGTTTTCGTATGCACACGCCAGGTTTTCATTTATCATGATTGCTGCATCTTCCCGTAGTCCTTGAGGCAGGCTGATTGTATACGGCGGGTTGACATCACCGCCTGACCCGTAGCCGACATAGAAATAATCGATCTGAACGCGTCCCAAAATACTAACAGGTGTTTTTGAACGAATTGGCAGAATGCCGTCATTTTTCAGAAGGACAATTCCCTCCGATCCTGCTTTACGACATAGTTTCGGCAAATCAGCCTGTACGGTCTTTTCTCCAAGTACCGGTGCATTCATTTTTTGGCTCAATTGATTCCCGCCACTTATCTTTTCAAACAACTTTTTGATTCCCATATTCGTCTCCATTTCACATTGGTTGTGGGAGCCAACCGTTTGCCCAGCACCTTCTGATATATCCGCGTCTCGCTCCTGAATTTTATCTGGTTTTCCAATCTCGTAATAATAGGTAGACTTAGACAGCTCCATCACTGCCATCTGACCTTTCAGGTCGGCGCATTTGCGGCGGTCCTTTTGTGTTGCACTTTTTTCTACCCACTGCTCACAAATTTTTCTTCTGTCAAGTCCGCTTTGGGGCTCGACTTTTTATTTGTAGGCTTATTTGTAAAAATTCATGCAGGTATCGCTCTTAAAAATCAATTCCAGCACCCGTCCTGCGGACAAATTGAGAGCCTCCTGATTCAACCTGCCGGACTTCAAATCTGCTGCCAGTTTTTTGGCAACATTGGAGGTGCCGGGCATGATGAGGTCATTCCCGGCATTGACGGCTTCGGCATAGGAACACTGTTCTGTGGCGTTCCAGTCGCTCATAACCAGGCCTTCAAAGCCCCACTCCTGCCGTAGTACCCGGGTACAGAGTTCAAAGCTGTTGCACACATATTTCCCGTTGACACGGTTGTAGCTGGACATCACCGTCCAGGGCTTTCCCTCGGTGACGGCAATGCGGAAAGCCCGGAGGTATATTTCCCGCAGTGCCCGCTGGGACACATTGGCGGAGACGCCCATGCGGTTGTCCTCCTGATTGTTGCAGCAGAAATGCTTCTGGGAAACACCCACACCGCCCATGCTCTGAACGCCCCGGGTGATGGCGGCTGCCATTTTACCGGATACGAGAGGATCTTCGGAGTAGTACTCGAAATTTCTGCCGCACAGCGGATTGCGGTGAATGTTGAGACCCGGCGCCAGCCAGACGGACACACCAATCTCCAACATCTCTCGACCAACTGCTTTGCCGATCTCCGCCAAAAGTTCCGTGTTCCAGGTCTGCGCCTGTACGGTTTCACTGGGCCATGCAGTCATATAGCGATATCTGGTTGTGCCCTTTCCCGGGAGATGCTTGATGACCGGCTCCATCTTCTTGAGCCAGCCCCACTTCCAATCCGCAGGCAGCCCCTCCGGATATTGAGGCGTTCCCCATGTGGTTGTGGTCGTTACCGGAATTACATTCAGCCCGGCAGGTCCGTCGGACAGTACAATGTTGGGGATTCCCTTTTTCAGAAGTCTCGTACAGGTACGTCCGGCAGCGCCCATCACATTGTTATAGCACCGGATGGAGTAACCGCCGCCTACCACAAGACGGATTTTATCCCAGTCGGAAATCCGGTCTAGTATCGCCTGCACCTTTGGAGAAAATTCCTGTGTAGTCTTTACCGGGGCACTGTCCCCGATAGGCTGTACAATTTCTACTACACGCACCGACTTCACGCAGAAACTGCCCGCTTCCTTTTCGTTCAGCATGACCCGGTATTGCCCGGCCTCCAGCACAAAAGCGGAGCGCACCTCGTCGAAGGATGCGATGTCCTCTAACCGAAAAGGGATAGATAGTGTCTGCCTCTGTCCCGGCGCAAGACGCCTCGTCTTTGCGAATCCAGCCAGCAACCTGACTTCGTGTTCCAGTACGCCTTTCGGCTTGGATACATAGACCTGTAAAACATCCTTGCCGGGGTGTTTCCCGGTGTTGGTCACGGAAACGGTCATGCTGTTTTCCGTGATCTCTCCAACTTCATGTTCAAAACTGGTGTAGCTGAGTCCATATCCAAAGGGGTATCGGGGCGTGATGGCCTTTTTCTCAAACCAGCGGTAGCCTACATAGATACCCTCGGCGTATTCCTCGTTTTCCAGGTCACCGTTTCGGTGGCTGAAAGTATCGGCACAGGGGTAATCCTCATAGCGTTTGCCCCAGGTGTCGGTCAGTTTCCCGCTGGGGCTGACCGCACCGGTAAGAATATCCGCCAGAGCATTGCCGCCCTCGGTGCCGCCCTGTCCAAAGAATAACACCGCATCTATGGAAATCTCGTCCAGAATGCTTAAATCCATAACGCTTCCGCAGTTGAGGATCAGAATCAGCTTTTTGTAGTGTTTCCGCAGCAGCCGCAGGCTTTCGGTTTCCACATCGGACAGGAGAAAAGCGCCCTTCTCAACTCTGCGATCCTTTCCCTCGCCAGCCTGACGGGAGAGAATATAAATGGCAGTATCTGTTTCATCCGTTAGTTCATCCGCCAACACCGGCGTACAGGCGGGATAGGGCATAGGATGCTCCCCAATGTAGCAGAACATCTGCATAGTCTGAAAAACATTATACTTTTGAATATCCGCTTCCAACCCGCTGCGCCATGCAGCGACATCCCGGTCAAACTTTTCCTGAAAACGATCCATCCAGAGGGTGGTAGGAAACAAAAATCCGGCGTTTCTCAGTCCCTCCTCAATGGTGACGCTGTACCGCTCCCGCACGTCGCCGCTGCCGCTTCCACCTTTGACGGTCATGCGGCTGCCGGGACCATAAAGGGCGATTTTTTGCGGTTTCAACGGCAGCACGCCGTTATTTTCCAGCAGAACGATGCCTTCTGCCGCTGCGGTTCTTGCCAGCGTGCGGTGTTCCCGCTCCCGCAGAGACTCCTCCGGGGCAGTTACTCCAAATGCTTGAAATTTCATGGTATTACTCATTTTCAAACGGCTCGTTGATATGGTGGACACCGCTGTGCAATTCAAATTCTTTTCCGCTTGGCAGCACCAGCTGACAGGTTGTAGAAACGGGGACATTTACGGTGACGGAGAAAATCCCATTTTGAATATCCCAGCGCACCTGTATTTTTCCGTATGGTGTTCCCGTAAATCCCTCTGCCCAGCTTAGCCCGCCGCCAAGCACAGGCTTCACCCGAAAATACCGGCAGCCGCCCTCCAATAGTTCCAGTCCCAGTACACGGCGGTACAGGAAATCTCCCACTGCGCCATAGGCGTAGTGATTCATGGAGGGGTCACGCACCTTCCCATCCGGCGTGATGGCGTTCCATTGCTCCCAGAACGTCGTTGCGCCCATTTTCACACAGTAAAGCCAGGAGGGGCATGTATCCTGCATCAGCACACGATAGGCTGTATCCACATAACCGTTATCCGCCAGCGCAAACAGAAGATAGGGCGTTCCCGTAAAGCCGGTGCTCAGGTGATAATCCTTTTCCGCGACCAGCCGGTTGAGATTCGCCGCCATGGTTTTCCGGTTTTCTCCCTGCTCCATATCAAAATACAGCGGCAGTACATAGCCGGTCTGAAAATCTTTCAGAAGGTTCCCGCTTCCATCGGTCAGAATACTGCGAAATGCCTGACAGATCTTCTCCCGGAGATCGGTGTAAAAAATCACGTCTTGCGTCTCGCCCAAAACAGCTGCAATTTTCGCCATCAGTCCGCAGGAATTGGCAAAATAAGCCGTAGCCACCCATTTCCCCTTTGCCATCCAATCCTTGATATACCCCTCCGGAGCACACCAGTCGCCGAATTGAAAGAGCCACTTCCAGATATACTTCTTCTGTCCGAATCCGGAAAGAGATGCCCAGAATTTCACCGCTTTCAGGTATCGCTTCATGCAGGGATACTGCCGCCGGAGAAGTTCCGTGTTTCCCCGAGTCAGATATTCCGCCCAGGGAACCAAAATGCAGCTGTCGCCCCAGCAAGCAACGGCAACCACCGGAGTGGAGCAGCCCTGAATCGGAATCACCGTTGGTATCCCGCCGCCGTGGCTCTGCTCCAGGCACATATCCTTGAGCCACTTTTCATAAAACCGACTCAAATTGAAGTTATAGCAGGCGGTGGATGCGAAAACCGCAATGTCTCCCGTCCAGCCCTGCCGCTCATCTCGCTGGGGGCAGTCTGTGGGGATGTCAACGAAGTTGGAACGTCCGCTCCATCGGATGTTGCTTTGCAGACGGTTGAGCCGTTCATCTGAGCAGGAAAAACTGCCGGTTTCCTCAAAGTCGGAGGAAAGCGCCCGGGCTTTGACTGTTAGCTGCTCCAGCGTGATTCCGGTTACTGCAATGTAACGAAAGCCCATATAAGTAAGCCGGGGAGAATAGACCTGTTTTCCGTCTTTGCATATGTAGCGGAGTTCTGCCATGGCCGTTCGTAGGGACTCCGCGTATGGCTTGTCCCCGTCCAGCACCTCTGCATGACGGATGGTAATGGTCTGTCCCCGCCGCCCCTCCAGTTCCAGCTCCACGACCCCGGCAAAGTTCTGACCGAAATCATAGATTATTTCCCCATCGCTGTTTTCAAAATGGGAAACGGGATGCAGAATCTCCCGGCAGATAACACGGCTGTTTTCCAGCGCAATCTCCGGGTGGAACGGAAGCCGCGTGGCATCCGCGTGTTTCCAGCTGACTGCTTCCAGATCAACGGAGGCGTCGTAGGTTTCTCCGTCATATAAGCAAGCTTTCCGATAGTTACCCTGACGCGTTACCTCCCAGCTGTTGTCGGTAACGACCCTCTCCGCTGTGCCGTCGGTATACTCCATAATTAGCTCCAGCAGGAGTGCCTGCCGGGGCGCTGTGATCTTATTTTTGTTCTCGTATGTAAAACGTCCTACGGCCCATCCGCCTGCGACAACCGCGATTAGAGTGTTGGAGCCGACAAGCTGTTCCGTCACGTCATAAAACTGGTATTGCAGATTCTTTTTGTAGCTGGTGAAGCCGGGGGCGAAGTATCTGTCACCTACTTTTTTGCCATTCAGCTTCAACTCATAAATGCCGATGGCAGTGGCTGTGATATAAGCCCGCCGGATCGACTTTTGAATGATAAAACATTTGCGAAAGGTCATGGGAACAGGAGACTGCTTTTTGCCGAAAGTGTAATCCTTATCCGTAATCCACGAAGCTTCCCATGGAAGCTTCAATCGTCCGGTTCGGAAGGAAGCTGCGGCAGCAGCCTCCTGCCCGTGGTTATCCCGCGCCCAGATTTCCAGCGGATATTCCGCAAAGGGCTGCAAAGCAAGACCCTTTAACGGAAAACCGGTCTGGTTGTTTCCGCAGTCAAATGTTTGACCGCAGACAGTTACTGTGGCATCTGCCAAGCTGGTTCCGGGAACATCGCTTTCCAGCGCGAAAGCAAGTTCCGGCTGCAAATGATCCGTTCGGTTGTCCGCTTTGCCGTCTATTTTGATTTCCCGAATTGCCAGCATGCCCAATCATCATCCCTTATTTTTTCTTTTTGGCCGCTTTCTTCGCCTGTTTTTCCAGATATTTTGCGTTTTCCGTGTCAAAGTCCAGTCCTTTTCTGGCGCATTTGGCTTTGAGGTCTGCGATCCGGTTTTCCTCGTGAATGCGCTCCGCTTCCTCAGCGTCCAGCCGCTCCTGCTCGGTCGGTTCGATCCACGTTTCGCCCCGGACAAGGACTGCCTGCTTTTTCCGTTCAAGCAGCTCCGCATTGATCTCCGGCAGATGCTTCTCTACATCAACAAACGGCAGCAGGATAACAACAACCGCTGCGAGGACAGCATCAAAGAGGTAGAAGGACGCATTCATAAACCGGATCACATCCGCGCCGGGCGTAATGCCCTGTGCGTCCACAAATCCCAGCTTCAGGATGCCCGCTTCAAAACCGCCGGCAAAGGGCGCGTAGATCAGCCACTGGATCGCGGTAATGATGGCAACGCCCATCATGCCCTCGAGACGCATATGGGATCGGTATTCCACGCTGTCGTAAGCATAGCAGAGGAGCGTTGCAAAAATGTAGGCGTTGGGCAGCCAGCCAATATTTCGGATAAATCCGCCGACCAATGCAGGAACCAACTGATCCGGGAACAGATAGCCAACAATGCTTCCAACCAGTACCAGAGCATAGCCGCCGACCGTTAGATTTTTAATGCCCACCTTCTTGGCAAGTGGATAGATTGCGAAAGCACCGATGCCGAGGGGAATGCCCGTTACCACCTGATAGATGGTATACATCCGAGGATTCTCCGCGCCGCCAAGCAGGAACTTGATGTAAAAGTACTGCACGTTGCCGCCTTTATAGTTGTCGACAATGCCGCTGACAGTGGCGATGATGATAAGAATCAGATAATACTTGTTGGAGAGCAGGGCTTTGAGCTGTGCTTTCAGCGGGATTTTCGTTTCATCCAGATGCTCATATTCTACCGCCACATCTTCCGTTACCCGTTCCCGTGTGTAGAAGTATTCCAGCAGGAGCAGGGGGATTGCAAGGATCGAGATAATTATCATCAGAATGGGATAGCCGTTGATGTCCTTTTCCAGCCACATGGGCAGCAGCACCATGTTGAAAACCATGCCGATCACAATGCCGGACAGCAGCGTCCAGGACATTTTCCGAATAAACTGAATCTTTGCCTTTTCCTTGGGGTCGCGGGAGGTCAGGGAGCATATGGTATCCCGGAACAGATAGAAATAGGACGAGCCTACCGTATGATAGCAGATCAAGAGGAAGAAGAAATAGTACCAGTAGCTTTCTCCCATGCTGTTGCCCGGGAACAGGAAAATCAGGCAGCCGATGATAATAGAAAGAAAGCCAAAGATCAGATACCAAGGCCGCATTTTTCCCTGCCGGGATTCGGTGTGCTGAATAAGCCATCCGTTGAGCAGGCCTGTGCCCATGGCAAGAATTTTTGTCACAGTCATGACGATCTCATATATGCCGCCCATCTGCTGGATCATGGCGATATTCCCGACACCGTACATAGCGCCGGTTTGCTGCGTAAAGAACTTTTCCACCAGCGCCGCAATGGTGTTGACCACAAAAATCAGTCCCAGCGGACCAATCAAATGCCCCAGTACCCATTCCTTTGTAGATACGGTCTGGGTGGTTGCCTTGCTGTCCATAAAAGGCTTGTCAAACAGCCCACCGCTGAGCAGCGGCTTGTGTTTTGTCTCCGTTTTCATTTATTCAACCTCCAAATGTATTGTAACCGGCTCCACTCCGGCTGATTTTATGGTTACAGCTGCTTTCCCGGGTTTGTTTTCCGCTTTCAGAACCGCCAGCACTCTTCCGCGGTATGTGCGGTAGTGATTTTGGCGGAAGCTCTCATTTGTTTTATACAGAGCGCTGCCAAAGCCGATTAACGATACTGCCCCTTCTACGGTGAGTTCCACTTGCTGCTCTATAGCTGGGAGCAGCTTGCCTGTTCCATCTGTGAATTCAACTGGCAAATAACACAGGTCGGTTCCGTTTGCTTTCAGTACCGGTTTTTCCGGGACAGCGCGGATATGAATCTCCCTGTTTCCGGAGGACAGGCTGAAGGTAGACAAGACCTTTCCGCTCTCATCCAGCGCCTCCACTGCCAATGCTCCCGGTGCATAGGAAGTGCGGAAAACTGCCTTGAAGTTCTTCAGTTTCTTTGTACCAAGTTCTCGTCCGTTGAGGAGCAGCCGCACGCGCTCACCGGGAGCATAGACTTCGATGACTGCCTTGGTTCCCTCAAACCCCGGCCAATTCCAGCTATCGATGGCATCCGTGAACTGCCAGGAACCTTTGCAGGGGGCTTCCTTTGTGTGATTCAGTGGGCGCACGCCGATAAACGGCTCTTTCCGCAGTCCCCAGACTACCTGCATGAATGCCATGGAGGCCAAAGGCTTCCCTGTAATGTCGATCATACCCTGGTTGGCAAGCAGGGGCAGCCCCTTATAGGAGTGGTATGTCCAGCCCATGCATGTTTCCCCCAGATAATCCCAGGCTGCCCAGACAAAATCGCCTACAAGCTGCGGATATTTCTTTACCCGTTCCCAGTTGTAGGAAAGATCCGCAGCCATAGTTTCCGCGCCGACCATCATTCGTTCCGGGTATTTTTTAGCGTCCGGATCATAGCGGGAGGATGCATAGTTCAGCCCTAGAACATCCAGACAATCCGCAGCTCCCTTGCAGGCTTTGTCACCCCGGTTTCCCGCTGCCATAAAGAACATCAGTTTCCCCAGTTTCTGGGTCATGGCATTAAAGAAAGCAGAGCCTGTCGTTTTCTCTTTGTAAACATTTTTGGAGGGAAGTGGTTCTGGCTTGTAGTCACCTTTATCTTTGTATACCCCCATGCCCATATTGGCGTAAACGTTAAGCAGCACATTCACGCCTGCGGTCACGGGACGGGTATTATCCAGATCGTGAACAAATTCCGTAAGTTTTTTGCAGACATCTACGCCTTTGGGAGTTGCTGTTTCGGATACCTCGTTGCCTATGGAATACATGATGACACAGGGGTGGTTTCGTGAGGATTCCACCATTGCCGTAATATCCGATTTCCAATCCGCCTCGAACCACCGGGAATAGTCGTGGTAAGTCTTGGGTGTGTACCAGCCATCAAAAGTCTCGTTCATCACATACATTCCCAGCCGATCACACACATCCAGCGTGATTTGGGATGCAGGGTTATGGGCCATGCGGATAGCGTTGAATCCATTTTCTTTCAGAATCCGAATTCGCCGTTCTTCCGCATCTGGGTACTCACAGGCACCAAGGACACCGTGGTCATGGTGGATACAGCCGCCTCGGAGCAAAACCTGCTCTCCGTTTACAGTCAACCCGGTATCCGCATGCCAACCGAGCGTGCGGATGCCAAAGTTGAGGATGCGTTCATCGGTATCCGTTTTCACAAGAACCGTGTATAGGAATGGGTTTTCACTGCTCCACAGCTTTGCCTCCGGGATTTCCAGAATGCCCGGTGTGCCTGAAGCGACCAGCGTTCTTCCGTCATAGAATTCTACCGTTGCCTCACCGGGCTGGGTGGTTGTTACATCCACCCGCACTCTTGCCGGGCGAATATCTACCGTTTCCAGATGTACCACGGAGATATGGTTCTTCTCCCGGATCATCAGGCTCACCAGGCGGTAGATGCCGGAACCGGAATACCAACGGCAGTTGGGTTCAAGAGAGTTATCCACCGTGACACGCAGGGTGTTGTCCCCAGCGTGAACTGCGGCAGAAATGTCCACATCAAAAGCGGTATAGCCATACCGATGTGCGCCAACGAGTTCCCCGTTCATATAGACTTTGCAGTTCTGGTAAACCCCTTCAAAATGCAGGTCGATGGATTTTCCAATCACTGCCGCATCCAGAGAAAACCGCTTTTCGTAGATATATTTTCCTCCAGGGAAATAGCCGGAATTCACCCCATTGCGGCAGGCCGGGTCCCGCATCTCACCCAGCATTGCGTCATGGGGGAGATTCACAAAAGCCGACGAACCGCCTTTCCTGCAAAACTTCCAATCTTGTGTAAGTTCAATATTCATTGTCCATTCCCTTCATCAAGACGGTTCCCTTACTCGGAATCGGCTTCTTGCCCCGTCAGATAATTAACGTATTCGTCTCTTTCCCATTCTAATGTTTCTCTGTTCAGCAACTGGTAATTTCCACCATCATCCCAATAAATGCAAAGTATCCCATGCAAATCAGCGTTGTCAGTCACTGCCTTGACATAAGAGCAGGAGTCTTCCGGATTGTTTTTCCAAGTATTTGCAAATTCACCAACAATGAGCGGCATTTTCATCAGGTTCTGGCAAACGCCCAAGTACCAAAATTCGCAGTCCAGAGCCAATTTGTGGCCCAAAGAAAATCGATCTGTCAGAGTAACCCCGTCGGCTCGGTACGCTGTAAACGCCGTAGGAAAATAGGTGTGCACCTGCAGAACAAGATGCCCTTTGCCGACATCCGAAGGAATCTTCATGTTCATAAATTCCAAGGGCGCACAGTTGGCAGCATATGTATTGATTACCAAATTACGTTTGGTGTTGTTCCCTCCGCCAACTCTTACGGTATCGACAAAAATCTGGTTTAAGTCATTTGCCGCCTTGTAAGAGTCGTCGCCCGGCTGACTCCAAACGCCTTCTTCATTCCTGATCTCATTGTACCCCTCAAACAGGAGCTTTTCCCCGTAACCGTTAAATCTTTCGGAAAGCTGTTCCCAAATCCTGCGGAACCGTTCTGACATTTCATCCCAGTCGGCATAAGAAGCGCGAAGCCATCCGAAACCGCCGGTATTGTGGTGGACATTGATGATACAATACATACCTTCATCCAGCACATAGTTTACCACCTCTTCAACCCGATCCATCCACGCCTCATCAATATTTCCCGCATCGTCCACATGCGGGTCCCAGGTGATTGGGACTCTGACAACGCCAAACCCAGCTGCCTTAACTGTTTTGATCATTTCTCGTGTTGTAACCGGGTTTCCCCATAGGGTCTCATATTCCGCCGCCGGAATTTCCCTATCATCTTTTGTTTTCGGCACATCCAGCGTATTACCAAGATTCCATCCGACCTTCATGTTATCCACTGCGTCATGTGCGCTCTCCCAGTCGTCCTTTGATGATACACGGACGATGGGTAGCGAAGCAGCAAAAGCAAGAATCAGTAGCGCAAGTACACATGCCAACACGATCAAGGTAATTTTGACTCTTCTTTTTTGAATTTTTTCATGTAAATCTTTCCTTTCCGGTTCCCAAAGTCAAACGCTACTTCATCACCACGTTTCAAGATTTTCTCATCGCAATTCAATCCTGTTTCCATGGTAATTAACCGCGGTTTTAAGTTCTCCGCTTTGTATATAAACGCTTCATTTCGCACAATTCTCACAACTCCCTAGGGAACACGGCCCCATCTTTTAGTAAAGTATAACATTTCCTTCTTGCAAAGTATTGCACAATAGTATATAATAATACATATTCATCTACACGGGTGTGGTTTTATGGACAATTACCGAGACTTCTGCGAATCGTTCTATGCTTCCCATTATCTACCTATCGCACTATATGAGAGGGATCATTTCGTCTGCTCATCTGGCTTTTATGAGGAAACAGACCCATACTCCTTTGTATTCCCCAAACTGACGGGGCAGAAAAGCCCGGCTATCTATGTTTCCTCCGACACCGGCTATTATGGAATAGTAAAATGCGGGGATGGCCTGCATTCCTTCGTTCTTGGTCCTGCGTATAGCACTCCCGTGACGGAGGAATTTGTTCGTTCATTTATCCGAAAAAACGCTATCTCTCCCGCCCGTTGCGGGGAGATTTCATCTTTTCTGAGCAACATTCCCCAGTACACCTATAATCAGTTTTTGAATTTGCTGTTGTTTCTGCATTTTACTCTCACCGGTGAGAAACTGGACATAGGTCAGGCTTTTGACATTACGGACACCCAATTCCAGGAAATAATTGCTCAGCGGCACTCTCGGCAAACCTATCAGGAGTGGGAAGAACGCAGGCAGCATGGCACTTACCAATTCGAACAGCAAATGTTGACGCTGATTCAAAATGGTGAAGTAGAGCAATTGGAGCAGTTTTTTCTTGCTGCTGCCAATTCACCCACGGTTCAGGAAGGGAAGCTGGCGGAAACACCGCTGCGGCAGGCGAAAAACATCTTCATTGGATGGGCTACCATGGTGGGGAAGGTTGCCGCCATTCCTGGCGGTCTGGATATTGAGCAGACATATCAGCTTATCGACACCTACATTCAGGAATGTGAAAAGCTACAGACCGAGGATGCCATCAAAAATTTGCAGTACAATATGCCCATGGACTTTGCCCGCCGGGTAGCCCAGCAAAAAATACCCATGGGCGTTTCCAAAGAAGTCTATTCCTGTATGCAGTATATTGCAGCGCATATCAACGAGCCGATTCAGGCAGAGAATGTGGTAGCTTTTTCTGGAATGAGCCGAGCCTACCTGTTCAAGAAGTTTCAGCAGGAATTGGGTATGGGAATCAGTGCCTATATTACTAACCGTCGATTACAAGAAGCCAAGTCTCTACTCCGTTTTACCAACAAGTCGCTGGGTGAAATCAGTAGTTACCTGTGCTTTTCCAGCCAGAGTCATTTTCAGAATCAGTTCAAAAAAAGTACTGGCCAGACACCCTTGCAATATCGTAAAAACCGTTAATCACAGGTATGTATTTGCGGCCGGGCATCCCGCCTGGATGAGAGAAAGAATTTTGATATTACAGATAGGAAACCATAGAATTTACACTTGGCAAGCAATGCCAGCGTTTATACAAACTTGACGAACAGGGAGATTTCCGGATGCCGGAAATCTCCCTTTGCTTGTTGGGGCGAAGCTCCCCAAACCCCTGATTGATCGAACGGTTCCCGTTCGGCTGCGCCCTGCAAAGCAGTGCTATTTTTCCTGTTGATGCTCTCTTGTCTGCCGCTGTTCATCGGCATCC
>ERZ1034719.224-NODE-224-length-38085-cov-6.076229_pt1 | contig 38085 bp, 14 predicted proteins | sample MGYA00520703_ERZ1034719 | MGnify/ENA primary metagenome ERZ1034719 (study PRJEB33766, sample SAMN09781716) | gut metagenome | biome: gut microbiome | host: Homo sapiens | place: Madagascar | study: EMG produced TPA metagenomics assembly of the PRJNA485056 data set...
TGCCAATATTATCGACGACAGTAGTGCCGAAAGCTTCGACCTCTGCGGCGTCGCAAAGAAAATTAATACGAAGGCAACCGGCACTTCGAAGTCTTTCAAAGATATTAAAAATAGCGATAGATATGAAACGTTCTATTGCGACAAACCCGCGAAGGAACCGACTTGCATTCCGATGCGTCCGCGCGCCAAAGATACGACGGCTCAAAAGACTACCCTCTACGGCGCCGAAAGCTACCGCACCAACAGCTATTTCTCCGACCCCAACGATATCGATGGCGACGGCATTCCAAACGATCAAGACAATTGTCCAAATGTCTTCAACCCGATTCGCCCAATTGACGTCAAAGGAGGCGTCGCCAAACAAGCCGATGCCGATGGCGATGGTATCGGCGATGCTTGCGACCCATATCCGCTCTGCGCCGCAAACGATTCATCTTGCCGATAACTTTTTTGTTCGCCGCTATGGCTACGCCATACGCCGGCGGCTACGCCTATTTGTCGCGCTCGACGAGCGCAACAAATACGGCTTCGCGAAGCGCCTATTGCACGGTGTGCAATACGGCGCTTTTTTTTCGATGGTATGCGTACCAAATTCATTGCCCAAATGTAGTATATGTGGTTGTGTGTAATATATATGCTTATATATATGCTTTTGTCGCATCATATATTCTCGTTATTATCGAGAAATATTGGCAAAATGACTTGATTCTTATGTTTTTAACCACAATACTACTCGCGCTTAGGACAATGTTGTCCAAGATGAAGGAGTTTTTATGGAAAACAAAAGGTATTTGCTAGCACTAGCTTGTGTGTTGGCATCGGTAGGTTTGGTGTCGTGCGACGATAACGACGATAAAGCTCAATGCGATCCTGCGAGCTTTGTTCCAACTTGCGAAGGGCAGTCGTATCGCCGCGAATGCAATGAGCGCGGCATGATTCAGCTCACGCAATGCAAGACGTACTGCGTGACGACGGGCAACACCGGTGCTTGCTTCGAAGCCGATGAAAAATGCGATCCGGCCGATTATCCGAAGTGCGTCGACAATCATTATATGACGTGCGAGTCGGGCAAAACTACGAGTCAGACGTGCGGTGATGACCAAATGTGTACGCAGGAGTCGGGCTGCGTATCGAAATCGTCGTGTTCGGGCAATGCGAAAACGTGTGATGGCAATGTACCGAAGACTTGCGTCGATGGCGCATGGCAGGCGGGCACGGCTTGTACCGAGACGCAAAAATGCGACCAGGGCGAATGCATTGATAATAGCGATCCCAATCCACCTGTCGAAGTTTGCAAAGACGAACAGCGCAAGTGCATTGGCGCGACGCCTGCCATTTGTCAAAATAATGAATGGGTCAAAACAGATCCTTGCACCGATGGCAATCGATGCGTCGATGGCAAATGCGAACCGTTTGTCAAATGTGAAACGGAATGCGATAGACGTACGCAAGTTTGCAATACGAAGACGGGGCAATGCGAAGATCGGCCAAAGGGATTCGAAGAAAGCAATGTCGGAACGTTGACGCCGAACGCATCGAATAACGTTTGCGAACGCACGGGGACGGGGAGCAAACTCGTCTTGCGCGGCGATATTCTCACCAAAGACAAAGTCTATCGCGGCGGTGGCGTCGTCGTCAGCGGAAATAAGATTACAAAAGTCGGCGAAATTACCGATGCCGATATGGCCGATGCTACCGTTATTACGTGCCCCGACGCCGTCATCTCGGCGGGCCTCATCAATGCCCACGACCATATTACTTATACAAATGCGAATCCAGGTAATTGGGGCGAAGAGCGCTTTAACCACCGACACGAATGGCGCAGAGGCAAAAACGGTCACAAAGAGATAAAGGCACCTCGTACGAGTGTAAACGAAACGGGCGAGCTCCGCATGCTACTTTCGGGCACGACGTCTATCTTCGGTAGCGGCGATATCAAGGGGCTCGCGCGAAACCTCGATAAACCAAATGCCGTCGAAGGGCACGCCAAGGCGTATTACAATACGTTCCCGCTTGGCGATAGTAGCGGACTCATGGTCGATTCGGGGTGTACGAAGTATAAATATGAGTTGGAAACCGGCAATCACGTGCCGCATATCGGCGAAGGCATTAGCGAGTCGGCGCTCAACGAATTGCGTTGCCTCAGTGGCGACGGCAATGGCGCCAAAGACATCTTCGACTCGAAACTCGCCATCATCCACGGCGTTGCAGCGACGCCCGAGATCATCTCGGCGATGGCTGAGAAAAGTGTCAAGCTCGTCTGGTCGCCGCGCACAAATATATCGCTCTATGGCGATACGGCACGCATCCCCCTCTACTACGACATGGGCGTGACGATTGCCTTGGGCACCGACTGGATTTATTCTGGCTCGATGAACATGCTCCGCGAGCTCCAGTGCGCCGATTTCCTCAATACGAATTATTTCGATGGCACGCTCACCGATTACGATTTGTGGATGGCTGCGACGTATAATAGCGCCGTCGCCTTGGGCTTCGAAGACGTCTTGGGCAATTTGGAAGCCGGAAAAATCGCCGATATCGCCATCTATAAAAAAGACGGCAAAGACCTCCACCGTGCAGTTATCGATGCCAAGATTCAAAACGTTTCGGCTGTCATCCTCGACGGTAAACTCGTCTATGGCGATGCCAATATCATGACGGGAGCCAATACCGAAGAATTTGATATGTGCAGCGTGCCTAAGAAAATCGACACGAAGTCAACGGGCACGACGATGTCGTTTGCCGATATCAAAAAAGCCGACAAATATCAGCCCTTCTTCTGTGAACAACCCAATGGCGAGCCGACTTGCGTGCCCATGCGTTCGCGCGAAGCCGATACGACGAAGCAGTTTACGCCCGCCTATGGCAAAGCGAGTTACGATGCCAATGCTTTCGTGTCGGATCCCAAAGACATCGATGGCGACGGCATCCCCAACGATAAAGACAATTGCCCGAAGATATTCAATCCAGTTCGCATCCAATACGGACCGACTGGGACGGCTATGTTGCAATCCGATCTCGACGGCGATGGCATTGGCGACGAATGCGATTCGTTCCCGTTCTGCAAGGCAAACGACGAAACGTGCGGTACGTTCAATCCAAAAGATAAAGACGGCGACGGCATTCTCAACGAGAAAGATAACTGCCCCGACGTTGCAAATCCCGATCAAAAAGATACCGATAGCGACGGCATCGGCGATGCGTGCGACGCATGCCCCAACGAAGCCGGTATCGCTGCTCTCAATGGTTGCCCGCTCAATGCATCGAAGATCAAAGAGCTACGCGATAAGATGGTCGAAGGTCAAATCAAAGACGGCACCCCCGTCAAGACGTCGGGTGTCGTCGTCGGCTACGGCGTGAAATTCGACAACGCAGATACGAAGAATGGCTTCTTCATCCAAGATGGAACCGAGGCTGGTGTCTATGTCTATGGAACGAACAGCGCGACGACCGTGGCAATCGGCGATAAAGTGAATGTCGAAGGTTCACTAACCGTCTATAATGGTTTGCTCGAAATTACATCGCCAAAAGTGACGAAAGACGGCACGGAGACTGTTGTCGCTCGCCCGATTACGGCTGCAGAAGCACTCGTCAATCCGAATCCATACGATTCGATGCTCGTCACGGTTACTGGCGTTACGACGATTGCCGAAACACCGACATTTGAGAAGGGCGACACGTCGTCTTGGACTGCTAAAGATGCCGCTGGCAACGAAGTTTATATCGACGACTTCGCCGCTGGCTCCGCATTTATGAAGACGGCGATTACCCCGAGCACGTATTATTCGAGCATTACGGGCATACTCGTCTACGATTTCAAAAAGTCGAGAATTGCTCCGCGTTCTGCCGCCGATATCGTGACGAAGACGGTACTCAAAGAAGTGACGTCGGATGTGACATCGGCCGATTGGAATGATACGATCGATTTGACGCTCCAACTCAGCGCTGCTGCGACCGAAGACATGACGATCAACCTCAATTGTGGCACGGGGTCGTGTACGAGTAACACTGTGACGATTCCTGCCGGCCAAACATCTGCGACGTTTACGCTTACGATGCCGGCCTCGGGCAATGTAACGGTGACGGCAACCGATGCCGATAACAATTCGAAGACGATGACGATTACGGGCACCGACCCCGCAACGCCCGTTTCGGTCGCGAGTATCGTCGCCGATAAACAATCGATCAACCCCGGTGGCAAAGTAACACTCACCGTCACGCTCAACAAATACGCCAAATCCGAAACGACTGTCACGTTGACATCCGACAACGAAAAAGCAACGCTCAACCCGACAACTCTCACCATCCCCGCCAAGAAAATGGTGGCGACGACCGAATTGTCGGCTGCCGCCGACCTCGCCGAAGGCACGAACGTTAAAGTGACTGCAAAAGTCGGTGATACGACCGAAGCCAAAGAACTTACGATTGAAGTAAAGAAAGCTTCGGAAAAATTCGTCGAAACGTTTGATGGCATAAAGCCGCCGAAAGATATAAAAGATACTCAATACACTGACTATCAGTTTAACAGTCAAGCTGTGCCTGGTGTCGTTTGGAGTATCGTAGGCGGTCGCACTGGCCTTACGGATGGGTCTAAGGATTATAGCATCGAAGGCAATGGCCTTATGTTTAAAGAAGGAAGCATTTCTACAACGCTTACTAACGGTTTAGGATCAATTTCTGTCGATGTTAAACGTGGCTTTACAAGTCCTAAAAAGAGAGTTGTAAAACTTTTAGTTGACGACAAAGAGTGTGGTAAGGTTGAGATTAGTGAAAGCGTCGATGACGTAACCAAATACCAGACATTTAAATTAGAATGTAAAGATCAGAATAAATCAGGACAAGTCAAGATTCAAATTACAAATACGACTGATAAACAGGTCGTCATCGACAATATCACCTGGACGGCTTTCTAATTCGCACTTCGCATCGAACGCCCCAACGGGCGTTCGATGAATGTCGATATTCGACGTTGCAACATTTCCCCCTCTTCCAATAGAAGTGGGGGAAATGTCGTTTATGTCGTTTCAAACGCTTTGCCCGTCGATGAAATAAGTTGCGATTCCCGATGTTTGAATCATATCGATAGCTTTGTGCTTTTCGGCATCGCTCAGAAATAGCGGACCATCGCCATTGGGGCGAAAATCGTGAAACGTCGTCATGAGGTTGATGCAGACGTTGGGTATATGCTCTTTGCACCACGATAAGATGGGATTTGTGCAACAATCGAGGTGCCCGGGCATGACGAGGTGGCGCAAGATATGAGGGGCATGCGGGCGCAGATGCGTCGCCATTTCGATATTGTGCGTGACGATTTCGTAGTAATCTTTTGCGCCCGTTATCGTACGACTACACGGCGCCGTGCACTTGAGGTCATAGACAAATGCGTCGATCGACGGCGCCTCGTTGGAGCATAAGATGGGGAGCAAGGCGGGCGAAAAATACATATTTGAATTCAAATATATCGTCGGCACGGTGCCGAGTATTTCTCGCAATTTCCACGATGTCTCTATCGCAAATCCGACTTGTAACGAAGGCTCGCCACCGATCCATTCGATCGATTGGATATTGCCATGCTTTTCAATAAATCGTGCAATAGCTTGGGCATACGACGCAGCATCTTCAATCGGCAAACAATCGCTCCATCGATGCCGCTCGGGGCACGTCGGGCACGATAAATTACAACCACACATATTGATGACTAACGCCGGAACAATACTACATTCCTCGCCTAGGTGTACAAAGTTCTGATATATCCTAGGCTTCGTTCCTATGCCACATGCGCCACACAATTCACTTCGATCGACGCCACACGCTTTCGGGCATATTCGACAAGTTCGATATAAACTTTGCAATTGCGATTTGATTTCATCGTCGTTCATATTGCCCAATTCTACGACCTCACCCCGCCCAATTCCACGATCTCACACCTTTCCCCCCCTTTAACTCTAGATCGCCTAAAACTGTAGCGCAAAACCTATCACCCAATACTCCATCCCATACAGCCAAGAGCGATTGCGCTCATGGCGGAGCCATGAGTCAATCGCTCTTGGCGGGGGGCGTGGGGGGACTGGTCCCCCCACAAAAAAAGAAAAACTATTTAACTCTACGACCGTCGCTGTAGACGGCGATGATATCTTGTTCTTTTGTGCGATAGATGGCGCGTTCGAAGCGTTCGCGGATCGACAAGCGATCGACGTCGACGGCGTCGCTATCTTTGATGACGACGGCATGGAATTTATCGCCGATGGCGAAGCCGTCTCCGCCGCCGAAGTATTTTGCGCCGGCAGTCGTGCCGAGGTAGAAGGCTTCGGCGACCGACAAGAAATCTTTCGTCCAATTCGATTCGATGCGTTTGATTTTGGAGCTTTTGATCGCTTCGGTGATGACGCCGAGCATGGGCAGAACGTCGCCGCCGGCGATATCGCTTCCGAGCGTGACCCATAAGCCTTCGTCGAGCATGGTGCGGATGGGGGCGACGCCACTGACGAGATTGACGTTCGAGGCGGGGCAGTGTGCGACGACGACGTCATTTGCTTTGATGGCGTCGCGTTCGCGCTTATCGGAGTGGACGCAATGGGCCATGACGGTATGAGATTTCCAAAGACCGTATTTATCGTAAGTTTCCCAATACTGTTTGCAATCGGGGTGTAGGTCGCCGACCCACGCGATTTCGGAGGTGTTTTCCGAAAGGTGGGATTGGACGCGCAGATCGTGGGTTTTGGCCAGTTTCCCGAGGGCGCTCATGAGTTCATTGGTGCACGATGGCGTAAAGCGAGGCGTTAGGATGGGTTTGATGTATTTGAAATCGGCACATCGTTCGAGCCATCGTTCGGTTTCGCGGATCGATTCTTCGGTCGTTTCTTCGAGGTTGGGGCCGCCGTTTCGGTCCATATTGACTTTACCGACGTAGCCCGTGATGCCGGCGTTCTCGAATTCCTCCATGAGGATGAGCGTGGAATCGGTATGGATGGATCCGAAGGCGACGACGCGCGTCGTGCCGTTATCGATGAGTTCCTGAGCGAGTTTTGCGTAGACTTCGCGAGCGTATTCGGTATCGCAGAAGCGGGCTTCGGTTTTGAATGTATAGGTATTGAGCCAATCGAGTAGGGGCAAGTCCATGCCCATGCCGAGCATGGGGTATTGTGGGGCGTGCAAGTGCATATCGCAGAACGACGGCATGATGAGTCGATCGTAGAAGTAGTTAAATTCGTATACAGCCCAATCGGTGGGCATTTCCTGCCCAATATAGGCAATGACGCCGTCTTTGAGGGCGATATAGCCGTGTTCGATGATTTCGAGTTCGCCGAATTTTGGCGCATGGACGATATTGCCGCAGAAAATCTTGATCATGGATTTGCTCCTTTTTGCGATGATGGGTGATGCATGCGACGAGACGCGTGCAAACGGCGCATGTGTTTTACGATCGATGGCGTGAAATAGATATGCTTTTTTTGCGTATGTGGTGATGCATTTCTTTAGCGCGTCGACTGGGGCGTGGAGGGGGGAATTGGCTGGGCGTATGCGCGCAGCGAAGCGAGCACATAGCCCAGCGGTGCGCCGTATTTCGCAGAAATAGGCGCACCGCGAAGGCGTATTGGCGCAGCCAATAGCCGTAGCGAGAAGTCGCCGCCGGCTGGCGGCGACTAGGGGGCTTGGCGAAGGCGTATTGGCGCAGCCAATAGCCGTAGCGAGAAGTCGCCGCCGGCTGGCGGCGACTGGAGGGCTGGGCGTATGCGCGCAGCAAAGCGAGCACATAGCCCAGCGGTGCGCCGTATTTCGCAGAAATAGGCGCACGGCGAAGGCGTATTGGCGCAGCCAATAGCCGTAGCCAAAAGCAGGAGATAAAACCGAAACAGAAGTGATAAAATGTCGAATCGTAGGCGAAAAGGTGGCGAAAAGTATGGGAATAAAATGGCGATTTTATCGTATTATGTTGCGGTGCGGTTTTTTGCGAGCCGCGCGGCGTTGCGGTAAATTTCGTTTAAGTTATTTTTTATCGCATTTTCTTAGACTATTTCTGAAATATAACGACGATTATGCATGAGTATCCTTTGATTACCGACCTCGCTTTGATTCTCATTGCGGCCGGTATAACTTCTGTCGTGTGCAGAAAGTTCAAGCTGCCGATTTTGCTTGGGTATATTATTGCTGGCGTTTTGACGGGTCCGCATGTGTCGCTGCTGCCCAACGTGCACGACATGCAAAACATCGAAACGTGGAGTGAAATTGGCGTCATTTTCTTGCTGTTTGCCCTGGGGCTGGAGTTCAATTTTAAGAGCCTGATGAAGGTGGGCAAATCGGGCAGTATTACGGTGGCGGTTATCGTTTTTGGCATGATGGCGGCGACGATTGGCGTGGGGCATTTCCTCGATTGGTCGCTCAATACGTCGATTTTTATGGGCGGTATTTTGTGCATTTCGTCGACGATGGTCATCGTCAAGGCGTTTGAGGAGCTCAACCTCAAGGGCAAGCACTTTACGAATATCGTCTATGGCGTCGAAATCATGGAAGATATCGTGGGCATCTTGCTGATGGTCATTTTGTCGACGATTGCGATTAGTAGCAGTAGTGGCGATGGCGGCCAGCTGGTGCAGAAAATTTCGACAACTTCGATGCGCGTCGTATTTTTCCTCGTGCTTTGGTTCGTTGGTGGAATTTTCCTCGTTCCGACGTTGTTGCGCAAGCTCAAGAAATACCTCGACGACGAAATCATCATGACGATATCGCTTGCGCTATGCCTTGGGATGGTCATGCTCGCGGAGCGTTCGAATCTTTCGACGGCGCTGGGTGCGTTTACGATCGGTTCGATTTTGGGGGCGACGACCGAGGCGCAGCGCATCGAGCACCTCATGACGCCGATAAAGAATTTGTTTGGTGCCATCTTTTTCGTGTCGGTTGGCATGATGGTGGTGCCGAGTTCGATTCTCGAGCATTGGCCGACGCTTTTGTTGCTCCTGGGCATCGAGTTGCTCGTCAATCCGATTTTGGGCACCATTGGCGTCTTCGTGTCGGGCAAGAGTTTGCACGACGCCTTGAATGCAGGTGCGTGTTTTGGCCAAATTGGCGAATTTTCTTTCATCATTGCAAAACTCGGCGTTTCGCTCGCCGTGCTCGACGAATTTACCTATCCCATCGTCATTACGATCAGCGCGATAACGATGATTACGACGCCTTATGTCATGCGATTGAGCGAAAAGCTCGTCGGTCCGGTGTCGAAATTGTTGCCCGAACGGTTGAAATATCGCATCGAGGGCGAGCGCGAGTCGGAGGGCAAGGGGCCAAGCCGCCGATCGGTCATGATCAAGCACTTTGTCGCCGAAACGTTTATATTATCGATGTTATTGCTCGGCGTCGTGACGTTTATGCACGGCTTTGTCGACCCGAACTTGCGCGATTTCATTGCCAAACACTGGGACAACGTCAATGCGGCGTTTATCAGCCAGGTGGCGTGTATGGTCGTGGCGCTCATCGCGATGACGCCGTTCTTGAGCGCCCTCATCTTGCGTCGCGACAAGCTCAACCGCGCCTTCATGATCGTCCTGCTCCGGGGCGGCAGCGAAAACATTCTACGCGTTTTGCAAATCTTGCGCGTCGTCGTGGCGGCGGGCTTTATCGCATTTGCGCTCTACATGGGGTCGCCGTTCCCCTTGTGGGTCGATGCCATTGTGGGCACTGCGTTGCTCATATTCGTCGTGCGGTTCGAACTCGTCTTCATGAATTACGTTCGTTTAGAGCGTCAATTCTTGCTCAATTACAACGAAGTCGAGCTCAGCGAGCAAGAAAACAGCACGCAAGTCGACGATGCCGAATCGCTCGATTCGCTCACCGAATTGCCCGCCGTCAACTTGTTCTCGTCGGATTTCTCGGTCGGCACCTACAAAATCGACGAGTCGTCGCCTTTCCGCGATAAATCGCTCATCGACCTCAATTTGCGCGCCGAACACAATTTGTTCATCATCCGCATCGAGCGCGTCGAAGACCCCGATGTCAACATTCCCGTGGGGCAAGAAATCTTGCGCCTCGGCGACACTATCGACATCATCGGGCGCACCGCCGACTTGGCGGCACTTTCGCGCGCGCCCTACGACATCCCAGCCAAAGAAATCCACATGTGCGGCATTCGCCAGTATTCGCGCGAAATGCAAGAACGACGTAGCTCGGCCGCCAATTTGCGCTGTTTGTGCATTCCCATCCATGCCAAATCGGGCTTTGCAGGCAAAACGCTGCGCACCTCGGGCATTGGCCGCAACACGCGTTGCCTCGTCATTGGCATCGAAACATGCGGGCGCGTCGAAATGAACCCAAACCCCGATGTCGTCATCGCCCCCAACAGCCGCCTTTGGGTCATCGGCGAGTCGGACGATTTGGCGGTCTTGCTCGAAGATAACCTCACGACGGCGGGCAACGCACCGGCGCCGGCTGCCGGTTAAAGCTGCGCCACTTTTTTGGGTGGGCGGGCTATGTGCTCACATGCGTTGCGCGCATACGCCCATTTTTGGCGGGCTATGTGCTCACATGCGTTGCGCGCATACGCCCTTTTTTAGCGGGCTATGTGCGAAGGGCTGGGGCCCTTGCGCGCATACGCCCTTTGTTTGCGCTATTGGCGGTGCCAATACGCGCAATGCCGTGCTATGTGCTCACATGCGTTGCGCGCATACGCACGGTTTTTGCCGATGTCTGGGCTAATCAAAGGGGGGCGTTCTTCGCACTTTGTGCGTCGGCATCGATATTGGCGGTTGAACGCAAAGCGAAAAACGCGTAAAATATTCCAAGAGAATTGAAGTGTGTGTTTTTTTTCGCGGGATGTTTTGCGCAGGTGACGAATCCGGCGCAAAGAAAATTCGAGGAGCCTTGGTATGAGTAGAATGAAATGCGTTGTAAGCACGTCGTTTGTCTTATGCACGTTTTTTTCTGGCGCCGCCGTCGCCGAAGATTTTATCTGGCCCGTGCCCAGTTGTGGCACGATTACGAGTAGTTATGGCCCGCGCGGATCGTCTGGCTATGTCCATAGTGGTCTCGATATTTCATGCGGACGCAATGTCCCCATCGTCGCCTCAGCCAAGGGCAAAATCACGGGTCGAACGACTTCGTCGGGGCAGTGTACGTATTCGCCCTCGGCGGGTACGTGCCCAAGATGCGATAACTCAAACGGCAATTCGATTACGCTCACGCACGAAAGCGGCATGCGTTCGTCGTATTTGCACATGCTGAGGTTTTCGGGCAACTCGTCAGTCGGGGCGCAAGTCGCTTGTGGCCAAGAAATCGGCATCATGGGCACGACGGGGTGCTCGACCGGGACTCATCTCCACTTCATGATCTACAAGGGGAGCACATACGGCACGCATACAAATCCCGCCAACTATACGTGGTATGGCAAAAACACGTGTCCTTCGACGTGTGTTCCGACGACCGAAGTTTGCGATGGCGTCGATAACGATTGCGATGGCGAAGTCGACGAAGGCGGCGTCTGCGAGCCCAATTACGAACCCAAATTTCAATCGATGAACCACGACCCGCAAAATACCGATATCAATGGCGATGGTCGCGCCGATATCTGTGCGCGCGGTTATTCGGGCGTTTATTGCGCGCTTTCTAAAGGCGACGACTATAAAACGCATCAATTGATGAGCAATTTGAGCAATCCGCAAGGTTGGGGCGATGTTTCGAACTATGCGACGATTCGATTTGCCGATGTCAATGGCGATGGCAAAGCCGATCTCTGTGCTCGTGCCGATGTGGGCGTCATGTGCTGGCTCTCGGAGGGCGATAAATTCGGTTCATCGACGGGGACTATCTCCATGGCCGATACCGATGGCTATAACGACGAAAAGCATTATTCGACGATTCGTTTTGGCGATATCAATGGCGATGGCAAAGACGATTTCTGCGCTCGATTCAAAGACGGCTTCAAATGTTATCCATCGACCGCAACGGGCTGGGGCGAACCGATTGCCCTCGGCGATATGGCCGATTCCTCGGGTTGGGGCAAGCCCGAATACTACTCGACGATACGACTCGCCGATGTCAACGGCGACGGCAAAGTCGACGTCTGTGCGCGTGGTTCGGCGGGCTTCCGATGCTGGATTTCGAAGGGCACGTCGTTTGAACCCGATTTCTTGGGCATGGCTTGGAGCGACGCCAACGGCTGGAATGGCAAACAATATTATGCGACGATTCGTATGCCCGATATCAACGGCGACGGCAAAGCCGATGTCTGTGCTCGCGATCGCGAAGGCGTCGTCTGCCATTTGTCGAAGGGCAAAGAATTCGGCCCCGGATTCCGAGGTCCTGGCTTGACCGACGCCAGCGGCTGGGCCGATTACGACAACTATTCGACATTCGCCTATGGCGATATCAATGGCGATGGCAAAGACGATCTCTGCGTCAGGGCAAATGCGCATCTCGTCTGCTATTTGTCGAACGGCGATGGCTTTGGCACGTCGTATACGATCGATGCATTGAGCGATGGCAACGGCTGGAATAAACCCGACCAATTCCGCACGATTCGCCTTGGCGATATCAACGGCGATAAAAAAATGGAGGTTTGCGGTCGATTCCCCTCGGGCGTCAAATGCTTCGCCTTTACGGGGAGCGGTTTCAACGAAATCGAAGGTCCCGATTGGGGCAATTCAGGCGGATGGGCCGATCCTCAATACTATTCGACGCTCCGAATCGGGGGGCCGATCGTCAAATCGTGCTCGCGACAAGTCGAAATCTGCGACGGCATCGACAACGATTGCGATGGCAAAATCGACGAAGACGGCGTTTGCGACGACAAACCCGAGCCCAAGCCCGATCCCAACGAGTGCATTCCGAGCGAAGAAATCTGCGACGGCATCGACAACGATTGCGATGGCAAAATCGACGAAGACGGCGTTTGCGACGATAAACCCGAGCCCAAGCCCGAAGAATGCACCCCATCGCCCGAAATCTGCGACGGCATCGACAACGACTGCGACGGCATGGTCGACGAAGGCGGCGTTTGCGATTCTAAACCCGAAGAATGCATCCCGTCGCCCGAAGTCTGCGACGGTATCGATAACGATTGCAACGGATTGGTCGACGATGGCGGCGTTTGCGACGAATTTATCGGCTGTGACCCGCGCGATCCGCTCTGCAATAAGCAAATCCCCGAAATCTCGAACCAAGTCTACGAAGAGAGTTGTTCGGCGGCGCCAAACCGACGCGCAACAGGGCCTTGGGCTTGGATACTCGGATTGGGCGTGCTAGCCGCCGCGCAATGGCAGAGAAGACGCCGCCGTGATTGACGGTTTCTCGGTCAATCGCCCAATCGTCGGTGATTGACCGAAGAAATCTATGCAATTTGTTTCATTTCTGTGTAGATTTTTGTAATAAAAACTCGGTAGATCCTCTGTGCCTTTGACGGGAGGAGGGCATGCTGATGAAACGTCATCTTTCTTGCAGTTTTTTGGGTTCGAGAGGCAATCGCCAAATGAGCACCGGCATCGTCGGCATCTTGGCGTTCTTGGCTGTGGGCACTTCGGCGTGTAGCGTCGCCGACATCGTCGATAAGTGCAATAACCAGTGCCTCTCTGGTGAGGTTTGTCAGGATGACGGCGTCTGTCGGATCATGTGCTTGCCCGATGGCTCGTGCAAAGATCCCTTGCTCACTTGCCAAGACGGCTTGTGCAAAACGGAATCCGAGCTTTTGTGCGATATTGGAGCCACGAAATGCAGCCCCGATAACAAATCGGTGCTCAGGTGCGGCAACGATATGCGTTTCGAAGTCAAAGAGACCTGCTCGACGGGGCACACGTGCAATTCTGGGCAATGTATGGAAGAAGCCTGTGAAGACGGCGCTCTACGTTGCCACGACGGAAACGTCGAAAAATGCGTCAATCACGGCTACATCATCTATACGGAGTGCGAAGCCCCCGAGCGTTGCGATCCCGGTTTTTTCAAATGCGTCGTTCCGCCCGAATGCACCGATGGCACAAAGCGATGCAAAGATAACGACCTCGATATCTGTGTCGATGGCGCATTTCAATCGCTCAAAAAGTGTCCACAAGGGCAGGCTTGCGATAGCTCGACGCTCGACTGCGCCGAGACTGCCGAATGCACCAACGGTGCAAAAGAATGCGTCGGCGACGGCTACCGTGAGTGCTCTGGCGGGCGATGGCAAAATAAATCATGCGTCGGTGCGCTCGTTTGCACGGCGTTGGGCGAGTGCGCTGCGGCATGTACCGATGGCGATACGCGTTGCGCAACGCGCAACGGAAGCGACGTCGTCGAAACATGCCAAAATGGCGCTTTTTCCGTCTCTCAACCGTGCAATTCGCCACAACAATGCCATACGACGGCAAATGGCGCCTCTTGCGTCGAGCCCCAAGCCGCATGCACGACACAAGCCTATCGCTGCGTCGACAACGGGCTCCAAAAATGCAACGCATCGACGGGAGATTACGAAACGGTAAAGCAATGCGATAAAACACAAGCTTGCTCGGCAACAAAAGCCGACTGCGAGTCGCTTTGCGGCAATGGCAACATCGATACGGCCGCCGGCGAAGATTGCGATTCCGATATTTTGCCAAGCAATGCAACGTGCGCAACGATCAAGGGCGAAGGCTTCGAAGGTTCGCTCAAATGCAATCCAGCGACATGCCAGTTCGATACGTCGAGTTGCAAAAAAAACGATTGCACGGATGGCGATAAAATATGCAGTGGAAGCATCCTTAAATCGTGTTCAAACGGTGCATGGTTGTCGAAAGATTGTTCAACTCAAGGTATGGTTTGTCATCGCTTTGCCGAAGATGGTTGCTATAAGCCAAAAACAGTCGAAGGCTACGACTACATCCAAGATTTCGAGGTTTTCGAAGGTTGGAAAAAAAATAATAGCTATAAAACAGTCTTATCCGACGTGCAAACGCCACCCGTCGTCTACTCATTCAAGGCGCGAACCGATACGATAGATAACAATAACAATTACGCCATCGAGAAGCGTTCGATCATCTTGAAAAAAGATAAAGCCGACAGCTATTTCAAAGTGACGAACATCGAAAAGGGCATTAAAAAGCTCTCGTTTAAGTGGCGAAAATGGAGCAGTGGCGATGCTTCTGCTCAGATTCAAATCATCGTCGGCGACAAAGTCATCGGTATGATCGATACATCCAAAGAGAAAACCGATGATGTTCAGACATTTGTCATCGACGTTCCAGAAGATGTTCGAGGGATGGACTCTTTTGAGATCAAGCCGAGCGTCGGGAGCGCACGCATCATCATCGACGATATCATGTGGAGCAACAATCGGTAACCCCACCATCTCGAGCACGTATCTGCGCATGATACGTGCTTTTTTTGTGTCGATGTGCTAGAAAAACCGCGTTTTGGCGCAAAATGGCTCAATCGGCGAGATATCGAATCTGCCGCGCACTTTTGCCCATAACGCTACTGCGGCGCATGCGTCTCGTGCCAAACTCGCTCAAAGTTGCATCAAGTCGCATCAAGTCTCATCAAGTCTCATCTACATTCTACGAGGAGTCAAAAATGTCGGTCGAATTGTTCAATCGCTATCGAAAATATCTCTGTGTCTGCGAAGATATCGATCTTTCTCTCGATATCAGTCGAATGAAATTCGACGATAATTTCTTCGCCTCGATGTCGGCGCAATTCTCGCGCGCCTTCGACGAAATGGCAAAGCTCGAAGCCGGCGCCATCGCCAATCCCGACGAAAACCGCCGAGTCGGTCATTACTGGCTCCGCAACCCGAGCATCGCCCCCGACGCTGAAATCCGCCGCGAAATCGAAGAAGTCCGCGAAAACGTCAAAAAATTCGCCAAGCGCGTCCACACGGGCGACCTCCGCGCCCCCAACGGCGAAAAATACACCGACCTCCTCGTCATTGGCATCGGCGGCTCCGCCCTTGGCCCCCAGTGGATCGCCTCGGCACTCTCGACCCAAAACGACGCCATGCGCGTCCATTTCCTCGATAACACCGACCCTGAGGGCATCGAACAAACGCTCACGGCAATCCAACATCTCGAAACCCTCCTCGTCGTCGTCATTTCGAAATCGGGCTCGACCCCCGAAACGCGCAACGGCATGCTCTCCACCGACGCCTTCTTGCGATCGCGTGGCCTCGACCTAGCGCAACGCGCCGTCGCCATCACCGGCAAAGGCTCAAAACTCGACGTCATGGCAACCCAAGAAAACTGGGTCGCACGCTTCCCCATGTGGGATTGGGTCGGCGGCAGAACATCCGAACTCTCCGCCGTCGGGCTCCTCCCAGCCGCCCTACAAGGCATCGACATCGACGCCCTCTGCCAAGGCGCTGCCCTCTGCGACGCCCACACAAACGTACGCGACATCGCCAAAAATCCCGCCATGCTCATGGCCGCCATGTGGTTCTACGCCACCGACGGCAAAGGCCGCCGCGACCTCGTCATGCTCCCCTACAAAGACAAACTCCTCCTCTTCTCGCGATACCTCCAACAACTCATCATGGAATCGCTCGGAAAAGCCCTCGACCTCGACGGAAATCGCGTCAACCAAGGCCTCACCGTCTACGGCAACAAAGGCTCCACCGACCAACACGCCTACGTCCAACAACTGCGCGACGGCATCAATAACTTCTTCGTCACCTTCATCGACGTCCTCGAATACGGCGCACCAGCCATCGAAGTCGACGACCGCGTCACACCCGGCGACTACCTCCACGGTTTCCTCCTCGGCACCCGACAAGCACTCGCCGAATCCGCCCGCGAATCGATGACGATTACCGTCCGACGAATCGACGCACGCACCATCGGCGCCCTCATCGCACTTTTCGAACGCACCGTCGGCTACTACGCCTCGTTCATCCACATCAACGCGTACCACCAACCTGGCGTCGAAGCCGGCAAAAAAGCCGCCTCAAAAATACTCGCCATCCAAACGCGCATCCTCGACGCCCTCTCCACCACACCCGCCACCGCCCACCAAATCGCCACCACCACCGACCTCCTCGGCGACGAAGAAACGGTCACGCGCATCCTCACATACCTCGCCGCAAACGCCCGCATCAACGCCTCGAGCAACAACCCCTACGATTTCGACCGCACGTTCACCCGCCTCTAAGTCGGCAACCCCTTGCGTTTTTATCGCGCTTTTTGTGGGGTCGGGCTATGCGCCTTGCGCATACGCCCTTTGGTCGGGCTATGCACTCTGTGCATACGCCCTTCTGGTCGGGCTATGCACTTTGTGCATACGCCCTTTTTGGCGGGCTATGCGCTTTGCGCATACGCCCTTTTTGGCGGGCTATGCGCCTTGCGCATACGCCCTTTGGGGCGGGCTATGCGCCTTGCGCATACGCCCTTTGGGGCGGGCTATGCGCTTTGCGCATACGCCCTTTTCTTTTCATTGTAACAAATCGGGGATTCATACACCGTGCAACGAAATATCGACGTCAAATGGGATTCGGATTACGAACGCTACGCCAATTATCGCCCTTCGGCAGCTCTATTATGGGGCAAGAAAAAGATCGTCAATTCATGGGCCGATCTCTTCTACGATGTCATGTTGGCGCTCTATCAAAGAGATACCGATTCATTTAAAAAGATGAATGCGCGCTACGACTTTGGCGATATCTTTTCAAATGTCAACGATCCCGATCGCGCTACGCGCGGTTTGCCAAAAGATTGCAAATCCCCGTTCCTCGTCACTAAACTCCCAACCGATTCGATCCTCGATTATATTGCGCAAGCCATGCGATGGTTCGATCTCTCCGACGACGATATAAAAATATCGTGCACGATTGCAAATTCAATAAATACTGGCATAGCCCCTTCTGTCGCCGAGCAAATGCGCAAAAACAGCATGGAAGAAGAGAAATTTATTAAACGCAATAAGCAAAATAATATATATAACGAACCCAATTCGTATTCATCAAACTCTATATATCGCTCGCAAAGCGACTATATACGAAACGATTTTATATCGTCAATTATTGAAAGATCGTCAAACAATACAAATGCGCCCAGCGATTCCATCAACGCCGTTCCCCGTTGCCATCAATCCGATCCCCAATCCGTGCGCAAACGCGTCCTATGGGCCCCCGACCAATTCCGTCGCTACCTCAGATCGACGCCCGTCGCCCTCTCAATGCCCAATCAATCCCCCATCGATGTCGAATCCTGGTCCGATCTCTTCCAAAACATTTGCCAATGGCTCGCCATTGTCGACAAGACGACATTCTTCAACGTCTTCAAATCCCAGTCGATGATCCATTGGATCCCCCCAAAATTGCCATATTGCAAAATGCGCAAGCCGTTTTTCGTCGAGAATTGCCGCCTCTGGATCGAAAGCGATCGCGACGCCCCCGACATCCTCGACGCCCTCTACTACCTCTTGCGACGCATGGGCATAGACCTCGCCGAAGTCGGCGTATGGATCGTCGAATAGAGAGACCTCCGGCAAGTCTGCCGCGCAAGCGCGCCAAGGGGGCGCTTGTGAATCGCAAAGAAATTGAAAAAGTATACTAAAATCAAAGACTTATATCTATCTCTCCAAATAAACCCCGTAGCCGGCTACTGGGGGAAGCAGTAGCCAAGCCCATCCAACGCGCGAGTCCATTTGCCGTAAATTAAAATTTATTTAATCAATTCAATGACTTACAACTTTTCCATCGCGTAACGACATTTACACACATATATGCCGACATGCGATAGCAGCCGAACTGGTGACAAATGTCCCTATTGCGGTAGCAAATGCGCGATTGTCGATGGAAAAGTATGCCGATGATGTGCAATGTGTGCCCCTTTGCGCAATTGATATCCGATGATATCGATCAAATAATAGCAGTATTCAACGCTATTGATACGATTTGCAACGAAGATTGCAATTTACAACAATCCCGTGGAATAGAATTTGCTTAATACACACCTTCGGAAAATAGGTTGTGTTTGCGGCAATCATTGGAATTGCCGTGTTTTTTCATCCCCCTACGAGAGGAGAAGTATCATGTCAGGGTTTGAACTCCAAAGACAGAACGCGGCAGATAAGCTGGCCAAGGTCAGCGAAGTCGCGAAGTCCTTTTCGGGCGAAGAGCTCAATCGCGATTTGCTCACCAGTCTTCAGCAATCGGGCGACATCGTCAAAGATCTCTGGGCGCTCTATTCCGACCGCCCCTATGTTTACGCGCGCGTCATGCAGCAACTCGGAAAAGTCATGGGCAAAGCCCAGTTGCGCAAAATCCACAACGACGTCATCGCTCGCGCAAAAGCCGCTGCTCAAGAAAAAATGCAGCAACAACTCTTGCAAGCACAACGACCTGTCCTGCGCTCTGCCAAAGACGGTAGCTTGCCCGTGCTCAAGGCCGGTGGAAAAAACGATGGTGCCGATCCCGAAGGCGACGAAAAAAAAGACGAAGGCGAAAAAGAATTCGTCGTCAACGTTCCAAAACTCGGTCTCAACAACGTCAAAGTCTCGGTCTCGAGCGCAGAAAACACGCAATCGGTGAGTTCCGAACAGTTGCCCGTGCCGTTTTTGAAAAAAGTAAATGCTTCGGTCACTTTTAATAGCGATAAAAAGGTCAAAACAATTGAGGGATCTGCACTGTTCGATGCCGCGCTTTTTGGTGGCGGATCTGCCAGCTTGACATTATCGCGCGTCGGTGAATCGCCTGAATACACGCCATCTGTGTCGTTTTCTAATGTCACGATGAGTATCAGTGGGCTCGATGGGCTTACTGCGTCGATCGGCTTAGGAGAAGGCGATGCAAAAGTCGCGGGCACTATCTCTGGCTCTGCAACCATTCTCAAAAACGTTGGCGTCTCTGCCAACGCAGATGTCAAGACGGGCGGCACCGATACTTCTATTTCGGGTGGATTAAATGTCGATGGCGGCGGCGAAGGCAAGATGTCGTTCTCGGGATCGGTCGATCTCAATGCCCAAAACGGCACCATCTCCGGCACCAAGGGCACGCTCTCTCTCACGAATATCAACAAACTCGCCGATCCAAACGGCACTGTCGAACTCGCTGTCGATTACGACGGCGAGAATTTCAAGGCGGAGCTCCTCGATGCGGTCACGTTGGCTCCGCATACCTATGGCGGCGGCGATGGCGAAGGCGGTGAAGGGGGCGAAGGCGGCGAAGTCGCCGCGAGCGATGGCGGAAAGGCTACGACCGTCACCGTGACCGTCGAATCGGCTTCATACGATGGGGCACTCAATGCCACTTTCGGCGTCGATGCCGATTTGGCTGGCATTGCCCATGCCGAAGGATCTGTCACCATCGAGCAAAATGCGATTACCAGCGGCACGCTCAGTGTCAAAGCCCAAAGTATCCCGATTATCGGCGAAAACGCTTTTGTCACGGCATCGTTTGAAGGTAATGTCGACGTCTCCGATTCGGGCTTCTCGGGGACTGCTAACGGAAGTGCCGATTTCAAAGTCGGTTCAGACAACATCACGATTAATCTCGACACGCTCTCGTTCAATTCGAGTGGTCAATTCGATGGCGTCGTCAGCCTTGGCGAACCGAAATCATTCGGTCCATTCAAATTCGAATCGCTCACCGCTGAGTTTTCATCGTCGAACGGCTTGAAATCGGCCGATGGCGTCTTGAGCCTCGAAACGAATAAGATCAAGAGCGACGAAAGCGGCATCGCCGTTTCATACGCAGGCGATAAGCTCTCGGCAAACGGCATACTCAAGCTCCTCGGGGCTGGCGAAGGCGATGGAGAAGGCGGCGATGCCATGGCAACGTGCGATTTCCAAGTCGATCTCATGCCCGATTCATACGAGGGAAAGGGCAAATTTGTCCTCGATAGAGACTACAAGGTCGGATCGACAAAGCTCTGCATTTGCTCGGGCGCTTGGGCCGAAATCGAAGTCACGAGCTCCGACATTGCACCGATTACATTCGAAGGCAGTTATAACTACGGCCACGCCGATGGCGCAGGGGGCGGCGGCGAAGGTGCCGCTCAAGCTAGCGCCGCCGAGGCAGGCGCCACCGAGTCCGTAGCAGGCGGCGGATCTACACCGCTCATGTTTGCCGGCGATTTCAAAGGCTGTACCTACGACGTCAATACTGGGGCGCTCAACGGATCCGCCACGGCACAACTCGAAAGCGATTTCAAAATCGATTCGTCGTCGCTCGATCTCACGATTAAGGCTGGCGAACAAGGCGACCAGACCAGCGCTAGCATCGTCATCGCCGATTCGATGGTAACCGAAATCAGCGGCGATTTGTCGTTCGATGCCAATATCCCCGTCAAGAGCAAAAACGATACGTTGTCGGTTCATTGCGATATCGTGGGCTACGTCGTTTCCGTCCCGAGTGAGACGTTCTCGGGGCATGTCGATGCCACGCTCCAAAAAGATTTCAATCTCGTCGACAATTCCGGCCAAGGCGGTAATTCGCTTAAATTATTAAGCGGTGACACGGGCGTTCAAATCGATATCGCCGCCAATTCGATCACGAGCATTGGGCTCAAAGGGGCGGCTCAACTCGATATACAAAACCAAATATTTAAAACAGGAAAAGGATCGTTCAAACTCTTCGTCGAAGATGCAACGGTCAACATGGATACGCTCGCCATTTCGTCGCCCAATATTGGCGTCCAAGCCATCGATAACGTCACTTTTATCCTCGGACAAGACCCCGAGACGAATACGGAGATTTCGCTCATCGATGGCAGTGGTATCACGGCTAATATTTCTGAAAACGCCGTCAATTCAATGCACGTCGAGACGTCGTTTAATGGCATGACAAGGGCATTGCGCACGCCCGAGGCGCTCGAATTTAACGGATCATCGTCATTCGATATCAATGATCTACAAGGTTCACCGACGGCGAGCGGCGAGCTCACCGTGACGACGACAAATGCTTGTCCGCTCGCAAAATGCGAAGGCGTCGATGAGTTGATACTCATGGATGGATCGAGCTTCAAACTCGTCGTCGATGGCAACGCACCGACAAATGTCGAAGGTAACTTCGTGCTCGATTATACGATGGCGGCAAACGACCACCTCGAACACCCCCTCGGTGCTACGATTACAGGCGAGAATCTCAATTATAAAGTTCAAGAAGCGTCGTTTAATGGTTCCGTCACCGTTGCACCAAAAGAAGATATCGTCTTCAAGCCAAACGGCGAAGCGGGCGCCGCCGATGCATCGTTTACGCTCAAAGCCCAAGGTACTTCGATCACGAGCGAAATGACCGACAACAAGATTACATCGCTCGACGGCTCCGCCGGCTTCAAAGCCAAAGCATCGCTCAAAAATACCAAAGATGAAGCATCGATCGAGTTCACAGAAGGAACGGCCGAATTCGACATTAACGTCGATACAGGCGCAATTTCAAAGCTCAATGTGACGAGCAATGTTGAGCTCAATGTCCAATTGAGCGATAAGATAGAGATCTCCTCCAAAGACGTAACCGCGACGGCATCATTCGACGCCGAAGGTTTGGTTCAAGCGACATTTCAAGGAGAAATCGATTTGTTGCTCCATTTGAATAATGGCACGACGGCGAAATTCAGAATTGGTTCGGAAGGCGTTAATTACACGCGAGAAACTGGAATTAGTGGCGATGTTACACTCCATTGCGACGAAGAAATCAAAATTGGTGAAATATCTAAGAAGGTGAATGAGAATTCAACACCAGCCTCCTATGAATATGGACTTGATAGCGGTCAAATTACTGCAAGTATTGAAAATAATACGATTAAAACATTAGAAGGCGATGCAGGTCTATATTTGCGAGAACAAGGTTCGGAAGATCCGCTCGAAGTCAATGGCAATATATCATTTAATTATGACGTAGAAGATGACAAACTTGTCAAGGCAGAAGGCGAAGTCACTGTTCATCAAAAGACACTAAAACACTCTGAAGGCGGCGATCTCATTCTCAAAGAGTCAATAGTTAATATTCTCGTTACCGATAATACACTTAACAACGTCAAGGGCGAAGTCTTGTTAGCCCTTTCTGACGCAAAGAATGGCGAGTATTTGAATTTCAAGAGTGATGGTGAATTCGATTGCTTGAATACAAATTCTGTATCGGGAAGTGTTAAAGCTTGGTTTGTTAATGAAAAATTGATCAAGGAATTTGACGAAATCGACTTCTTCGTTACGCCATCTGGAAATGGAGGTGATTCTGCATTTGATTGCGAAATTAAAGATAACGTCATTACGGAGTTTTCTGGCGGTATCAATGTTATGTTCCGCAAAAAAGATGGTAAAGATTTCTTCTCTGGGAGCGTTTCGGGATCTTATAAGAGTGAAGAAGGTACGCTCAATGCTGAGGGAACGATTGCATTATGTGAAGATATGCCATTCCCCAACGAAAACGGCCAGTTCATTCTTGGTCAAGGATCAGAAGGAACGGCAATCATTACCGATGGTGACATTGAGTCGATTACTGGCTCTTTAACAGTCAAAATTAAATCGCCTAAAACCGACGAAGGTGGTGGTGATTCGACGATCGATATCACGGCATCGGGAACTGTCGATGTTAAAAATAATCTCGTCGAAGAATTCGAAGGAACGGCTGAGCTCAATGGGGAATTCCCATTAGGTGCTAATCTTTCACTCACGGATTTAGGGGCCACTGTACGAATTAAACAAAACGTACTCCAAGAAATCTCGGGTAGTGCTGGAATCAAATATGAAACGAATGGGTTCACCATAGAAGGCGGCGTCGATCCCTTTAGGTGGACCAAGGGAGAGGGCGGAGAAAATGACACCATCTATTTCAAAGGTAATCTCTCGGTAACTGGATTCAAGGATAAGCTCTCTGGTACAGCAGAAATTGAATACAATTCTGAATCCAATACTGTCGTATGTGCGGGAACACTCGATTTCAAAGTGACCGATTGGCTTACAGGCGAAGTCAATGTCAAATTCGATAACGGCAACGGCTGGAAGAATCCCGAAATCTCGGGGAAAATCGAAGCAACCAATGTCGAAATGCTCCCAGGCACGACACTCATGGGATACTCGAACGAAGACGATTCTCCCGAAGCGAGTATACCTATCGTTGGACCGCTCAAAGCCGTTCTCGGCGTAGGTTTTGGTGCATCAATCGATATGAAGCCGCTCCTCGTATCGGGACGCGCCACGCTCAAGCCCTGCAGACTCGATACGCTCTCGGAAGGCGGACTCCCCGAATTCGAAATGGATATGGAGATTTCGAGCGGGCTCAGCCTTTCTGCAACAGTTGCGCCGTATATCGGAATTGAAGCCGATTTCCTCTTGGCTAAGGCAGGATTGCGCGTCAAAGGTAAAGCCGAAGCCTTGGCAGAAGCCGATGCGTCGTTGGAAGGCAAACTCGTCGGCGGTCCGCAAGGGCTTTCGGGCAATGTCGGCATAGGGTTTACCGTTGCTGCGACGGCCGCGCTTACGATTATTCCCGAAGTTTATGCCGAGGGTTGTGGTGTCGGCGGTGTATGGCCACTCAAGGAATGGACCTTCGACTTGGGCAACATTTTTAGCTTCGAATGGGGCAAAAACTATGCATTCGGCGATGCGCCCGCGGGCGACGGTGGCGATTGCAAGAAGACAGACTTGGGCGATGGCGGCACGAAGACCGAAGCCGTCGAAGCTAAAGCTGGCGAAGTCGAACAAAAATACGGATCGAAAAAATCGGCTCCTGCCGTCGGCGATGGCAAAGAAAGCCCGAAACTCGATTCGCCCGATACCGTCGGGCAAGAATCGTTCGGTAAAAATGTCGACGGTGGTGCCAATGGCATGGGTGGCATGATGGAGACGATCAGCCAAGTGACGGCTGTTGCCGAGGGGCTTGGTGCCATTGGCGAGGCCATTGGCCTTGTCAAAGGTCTCGTCGGTTCGTTCACTGTCGCGGGTCCGCTCGGCGTCGGGATCTTTGTCGCAGCAAAAATACTCGCCGGCGATCTCACGCTCGACAGCATCAAAGAAAACATTACGAAGATCAAGAAGGGGGCCGCTGCACTCAAACAACTCATCGTCGGCAATGCCGATTTCCTCATGAGTTTGCTCCCCGAACCTATTGCCAAGATCGTCGAATTCTTCCAAGATGTCGGGCAAGATGGACTCGTGGCAAAAGTCGTCGATGCTCTTGAAAGTGCCATCAACGGGCTCGGTTCACCGATGAATCGCATCTTAGCACCCGTCATCGAGTTCGCACGCGGCCGGCAGCAAAAGTTGGGCGAAATCGCCAAATTGTTTGCACAACCCGTCTCTGGCGAAGGCATCGTCAAAATTATATTTGGCATTCTCGGCTTTGCCGTCGACAGCATCGATGCTCTCGTCGATACGTGTCGACAAGTTTGGGACATCTTCTGTGGAATCTTCAAAGAATGCATTGCATCGGGCGATATCTTCGTGCGTTACAAAGAATGCTGGGGCCCCGACGAGTACTTCTGGCAAGTCAAAATCCCTGGGCTTTGCAACTTCAAAGGCGAAGGAAAAGTCGGTGCTCGCATCGCGTCGGAATTCCTCGTCGGTTTTGCCGGCGTCCCGCGCGAGAAAATTGGCTAAACGACTTTGCAATAAGCGCATAACCCGATAGCAATAGCCCGTATCGTTAGCGATGCGGGCCTGTTTTTCGACGCCTATGCCGTCGGCATACGGCGCCGGCTCCGGCTATGTGCTCACTTGCGTTGCGCGCATACGCCTACGCAGCTGCGGCTATGTGCTCACTTGCGTTGCGCGCATACGCCTACGCCGTGGCGCTATGGCTTCGCCATACGCGCCACATGTCACCTATCTCTGCACAATCGCGAATGATATAGATAATCGATGTTGACAAATCGCAAACAATCCCTAGAATGCTCGCTCTTGGCTAGTCGGCGCTAGCCATCTGTTGGGGGCATATTGGGGAGTATTTTAGACGAATGATTGATGAATCCGTGATTAGGACAGTCATAGAGCGAACCGATATCGTTCGACTCGTCAAAGAATACGTTCCATTGCGTACGAAGAGTGGACGTTTATGGGGGTGTTGTCCATTCCATCACGAAAAGACGCCCAGCTTTACAGTCAACCCCGATCGCGGCATTTTTTATTGTTTTGGTTGCCACGAAGGCGGCAATGCCGCAAAATTCCTCATGAAGCTCGAAGGCGTTTCTTTCCCCGAAGCCATCGAGCGACTCGCCGAACGCCTCGGGATCGAGGTCAAACCTGCCGATAAGGCGACGATCGATGCTCGCGAAATCGAAAAAGCTCGCCGAACTTCGTTTTTCGATATCAATCGCCTTGCATTGGCGTATTTCGAACAAGCTTTTGCAAGTCCCGATGGATCCGCGTGCCGTGAATACGCCCAATCGCGCGGCATATCACCCGAGATCGCAAAGCTCTTTCATCTGTGTTTTGCCCCAGAATCGTGGGATGGTATCGTCGATTCACTGAAAACAGCGCATGTTTCGCTCGAAGACGCTCGCACTCTCGGCCTAATTGCCGCTCGAAACGACGGCAGCGGCTATTATGCTCGTTTCCGCAATCGGTTCATGTTCCCCGTCATGAACGTTCGCGGCGATATCATCGCCTATAGCGGTCGAACACTCGATAGTGGCGAAGTCGCCAAATATATCAACAGCCCAGAAAGCCCGATTTATACAAAAGGTGAGCACCTCTTCGGGCTCTATCAAGCCAAAAATCACATAGCTCGCGAGCATTGCGCCATCCTAGTCGAAGGCAATGTCGATGCAGTGATGATGCATTGCTATGGATTTTGCCACACCGTCGCATCGCTCGGGACTGCACTGACGCCAAAACAAGTCGATTTGCTCTATCGCCACGCCAAGACGGTCTACATCATGTATGACGGCGACGAAGCAGGGCAAAAATCGATGATGCGCGCCTTGCCAATTCTCTTGGCTCGCGGTTTTGAAGGGCTTTTTGCCGTGCAATTGCCGCGCGAAGACGACCCCGACTCGTTTTTAAAAGTCTACGGCGCCGATGGCATGAAAATGCTCATCGAGCAAGCGAAGCCGCTTGGCGCCTGGTGTATCGAGCGCAAGTGCGATCAAATCTTATCGTTGACCCCCGAGTTGCGCAAAAAGAGTTACGCCGAACTCGGCGAACTCATCGCCGGATTTACCGATACATTGGCACAACGCCATTATCTCGGCGAATCTGCACGGCTTTTGGGCGCCGATGCTCGAAAACTCGCCGCTGAACTCGGATTCGATTTCGATGCCGTCGACAATCGCGCGCGTGTGTCACAACAAAATCTCCAAGAGCACCGCCAAAGTGATACGTATAAACCCGTGAGTATCGAGGCTATCGTGGCGCAAATGGTCGTCGCCTCCGATAAGCGATGCGCTTCGTTTTTCGAGTCCTCGCTTCTCGATCTCATTCAAGATGCGAGTTTGCGCAACTTCCTCGCCGAGTTTTCACAACTCAAAGATCGTTCGGAGTACGGGCTCGAACACAATCTCAGTGCCGATGCTCTGGCTCAATATTATCGCCTCATCTGTAGCAAAGCCGAAGCCCCAAATGATGAACAAGGTAGCGACTTGTGGTATGAAGGCGCACTGGCAACGCTCTTTTTGACGTGGGCACAACAAGAGCGATTTCGAATTGCCGAGGAGATTGCCGTTTGCGTCAAAGCACAAGATACCGAGGCTGTCAAAAGCCTGCTCGAGCAAGATAAGGCTTTGCACGGCGTCATCGAGCAAAGCTATCACCAGCGACGCATGTTTCAGGCGACTGAGACAAAACAGAGCGAATCGACGTCGCCGCATCGATGATTTTCGCTTGCGAAAGCACTTTTCGCAAATAGATTGCATATTCATGTCGTTTTAACGCATGTCGCCGCGCCTTTTGGGACGGCGATATGCGATATCAATTCATAGAGATACCGTAAACAGTCGAAGCAATTACCCAGCAGGGAGATTCGAATGACGAAGAAAAAAGAAGAAATCGTAGATCAAGAGATGACGCAACAAGTCGATGAATCCGTCGTGAAAGAGCTCGTCGCCAAAGCAAAAGAGCACGATAACACGCTGAGCTTCGACGACTTGCAGAATACCTTGCCTACAAACGTCGCCTCGGGCGATTTGGCAAACCAATACCTCGATGCGATCGAAAAACAAGGCGTTAGCATCTTGTTCGACAATGAGCTGGCGCAAAAAGGGCTCTTGAATACGGATCAGAGCAACGAAACAAAGGCTAAAAAATCGTCAAAAAAAGCGAAACAGCCCAAAAATGAAGAAAAATCTGATTCCGAATTGAAAACAGAGCCCGAAGCTACAGCCGACGAAGGCGTCGCTGTCAAAAGCAAAAAAACATCGAAAAAATCGACGAAAATTGACGAAAGCGTAGAAGCCGAATCTGCCGCCGACGCGACGAAAACCAGTGCGACGAAGAAGAAGTCTTCGTCGAAAAAATCCGCAGCCAAACAAACTGAATCCGTAGAAACTGCAGAAATCGTTGGCGAAGTCCAAGATTCTGCCGCTGCAGAGAAACCCGCAAAGAAAAGCGCGAAAAAGACCGCAAAAGCTGAAGCGGCCGAAACAGTCGGCGAGAAAAAGTCGAAAAAATCTTCGCAGAAGGCGAAAAAAGCCGAAATACTCGAAGACGTTGCCGAAAAGGTCGAAGTAAAAGCAGACGACGAAGCGGCACTCTCGGTCGATGCTAAGATAAAATTGGCAATGGAAAAGCACACCGAAACGGCCGGAGAAGAAGGCGAAGCCACCAAGAAGCCGAAAAAGACGACGAAGAAGGCCGAGAATAAAGCTTTAGAAAAAGCTTCGAAAAAAGCCGATAACCCCGAAGAAAAGGTAGCAGTCACGGCAGACGAAGCTGTCGTCGTCGTAGCCGAAACACAACCCGTCGAAGAAAAGGCAGCAGTCACAGCAGACGAAACTGTCGTCGTCGTAGCCGAAACACACCCCGTCGAAGCAAAAGACGAGATCGCAGAAAAAGCCGAAAAGCCTGCAAAAAAGGCAACGAAGAAGGCCTCGAAAAATGGGGCTAAAGCCGAAGAAAAGACAGAAATCGCGGCAGATGAAGTCGAAGTAAAAGCCGAGAGTGAAGATAAAGCCGAAAAACCAGCGAAAAAGGCGACGAAAAAGGCTTCGAAAAAGGGGGCTAAAGCCGAAGAAAAGGGCGATGGCGAAGCTGAAGAATCGGTCGTAGTTGCTGGCAATGGCGAAGCCGAAAAGAAGACCGCAAAGAAATCGTCGAAATCGAAAAAAGCTGAAGAAAAGGCTAAAGACGACGACAAGAGCGTCGAAAAGAAGGCGAAGAAGTCAGAAAAAGCTACTAAATCGACGAAAAAAGCCGACAAAGAAGCAGAGTCCGACGCAGTCGCCGAAGCGAAACCCGCGAAGAAGGCGTCAAAAGCAGATAAAGCTGAGAAAACGGAAAAGGCCGAGGCAAAACCTGCAAAAAAATCGTCGAAGAAATCGACGGCCAAGCCCGAAGCCGCTGACAATATTAAGGAAACGGCGAAATCTAGTTCTGAAAAGTCGACGAAGCGCATGGGCGCTCCCTTGCCCGATGTGACGAAATTCGTTCCCAATGCAAAGCCGCCAAAGCCACTCGAAAGCGATCCCGAACTCAAAGATACGGGCGTCGAATCGCTCGATCGCATGTTCGATCCAAATAAAGGCATGGCAGGTGGCAAAGGACTATCGGATCTCGATCCCGACGACATCGACCCGACCGATATCGATCCGACCGATATCGACGATGACGATTTGGCGGGAGATGATTTCGATGTCGACGACATGTCGGATTCCGGTGTCGAAATTGGCAATGCGACGTTCGAAGATGAAGTCGAAGCCGCTGGCGACGACGACTATGGTTTGCTCGACGATGCCGATCGCGAAGACGTCGATGGCGATTCCGAGGGACTCGAAGATGGCGATGAAGAGATGGGCGATGAGGCTGAAGCCGAAACTGGTGCCGCCACGTCTCCCGAAGTCGACGACGATGTCTCGAAAGATAGCGACAAAAATGCCGATCCAGTTCGCCGCTATTTGACGCAAACGGGGAATGTCCCGCTCTTGTCGCGCGATGGAGAAGTCGAAATCGCCAAACGCGTCGAAGATGGCGAACAAAATGTCCTCAACGTCTTGTTGCAGAGCGCCTTTGGCGTGCGCGAAATCATCGGCATTGCCGATAGCGTCGAACGCGGAAAGCTCAAAATGCAAGATGTCTTGCGCGATTACGAAACGGATTACGCTGGTGAAGATCGCCCTGAAAGCGATATTCGTGGTGAATTTCTCGAACACGTCGAGTGTATGCGTGAGATCAACCGCAATGTCATTCGCTTGAAAGAAAAGCTCGAACATGCGCACGGCATATCGGCTATTTACGTTCAGCGTTTGCGTAGCGATTTGATGCGAAATCAGCGCGCACTCTACGAATTGGCGCTCCACGTTAGGTTGTCGAAAAAGTTGAGCGAACGACTCGTGCATAAACTCAAGACGATGATCGAAAAGCTCGATTCGGCAACGCGAGAAATTGCTCGTTGCGAAAAAGAATCGGGATCGACGGCACAAGAAATCGTGCGCATTCGCATGGAAATTCAAGCCAACCCAAAAGATACGCAAAAGATCTTGATGGGGAAGCGATTCAACGAAGCTCGCGTTTTTGCCTATAACGAAACGATTATGGCGCACATGCGCGAAATCGAATCGATCGAAAGCGATACGCATATTTCGTCCGATGCTCTTCATCGTACATATCAGCGCGTGCAACAAGGTCAACGCATTGCAGAAATTGCAAAGAGCGAGCTCATCAAAGCAAACTTGCGCCTCGTCGTATCGATTGCAAAGAAATATACGAATCGCGGTTTGCAATTCCTCGATCTCATTCAAGAGGGCAACATCGGCTTGATGAAAGCCGTCGATAAATTTGAATATAAACGCGGTTATAAATTCTCGACTTATGCAACGTGGTGGATTCGCCAAGCAATAACGCGAGCGATTGCCGATCAGGCGCGAACGATTCGCATCCCCGTTCACATGATCGAGACGATCAACAAGTTGATTCGAACGAGCCGATCGCTCGTCCAAGATCTCGGACGAGAACCGACACCCGAAGAAATCGCCGACAAGATGGACTTGCCCGTCGAGAAGGTTCGCAAAGTGCTCAAGATCGGCAAAGAACCTATCAGCTTGGAGACGCCAATTGGCGAGGAAGAAGATTCGCATCTTGGCGATTTCATCGAAGACAAATCGGTGATATCGCCTGCCGAAGCCGTCATTTCGCGAAACCTCGCCGAGCAGACGCGAAAAGTCCTCGCCACGCTTACGCCGCGCGAAGAAAAAGTCCTTCGCATGCGCTTTGGCATTGGCGAAAAGAGCGATCACACGCTCGAGGAAGTCGGTCAAGACTTCGATGTAACGCGAGAGCGCATTCGTCAGATCGAGGCGAAGGCATTGCGGAAGTTGCGGCATCCGACGCGTTCGAAGCAACTCAAACCGTTTGTTGAAAATTGATCGTCGTCAATTGGCACGAGGATCGCATTGAGACGCCGTGGCGCTTGGTACTCGCTTGGGTACGCAGTCGTAAAGGCGCGCCGTATTGCCGAGTTGGCAATAGGCGCGCGGCGCAAGCGTAGTGAAACTAGCTTGCGCGCGGAGGCGTATCGGGCGTAGACCGATAGCCGTAGCCCCAAAAATAAATTATCATCATAAGAATAGTTATAATTGTGATGGTTGTAACTGTATATATTATCACATCCTTGAAAGTATAGGAGGACGCGATGAAAAGATTGACATGGATATTGGCGGTATCGTTGGCGGTGGTTGGCGGCGCAATGCTCGAACCGGCGCAAGCGCAGGAGTCGGCGCAGGTGCAAGATTCGGCGGCGGTGGCAAACGACCCAAGTCAGATGTTGCCGAGTGAAATCGAGGCGCGATTCAAGGCGATTCGCTTCGACCCCGACCCCGAACAGCTCGTGCGCGATGCCCATTATTGGGTGTCGAACGAGAATGCACATTACGTTTGGTATAATGAAATCAAAGATCGCGGAGGTGTACTTTCGGGCGTAGGCACCGATCAAGTTTATTTGCTGGCAGGATGGGCGAATTCGTCGATCGTTTTGCCGATGGATTTCGACCGGCAAATACGCAATTTGCATATTGCATACGGTGCGGCGTTTATGGCTGCAAGTAATATTGATGAGTTTCGGTCGTATTGGAAGCGCGAAAATGCAGATAAGATGAAAGCTGCACTCGAAAAGTACTTTCCATCCGAGGCCGATGCCGCGATGAAAGCATGGAAATCTGGCTGTCGCGAAGTCAATGGGCGATTTAATCGCTTGATTAAAAAATATTCAAAGAATAGTGAAACGTCGGCTGCGGCTGGTATACCGACGTTTCTCACCGATGAAACGCAATATAATCGCATACGGCAGTTGTGGATCAATCATCGCGTTATTCCGATTTGTGGCGATTTGACGGGCAATAAATCGATGATCGATATTGCAAAAGCATTGCGAGATAGTGGTTTGAAACTGACGATATTGTATCCGTCGAATGCGGAACATTACTTTGAATACGGTCCAGAGTATCGAAGAAATATTATTAATCTGCCATTTGCCGACAATTCGCTCGTGTTGCGCACGCGGCAGATGCGCTCGCTTGGATTGGCCGAAGAAGGAGATTATCATTATAATATGCAGTCGGGCGAGAACTTCATTATTTGGCTCAAGACGACGCAAATTCCGAATCAACATAAAATGTTGCGCAGGCGAGCAAAGACGAAGACCGATGGGCTTTCGGTGATGGAGCGCGTGCCCGATCCGTCGAAGAAGCCGCCAGAAATCGCCCCCATGCCTTAAATCGGGCGATGCCTAGATTTTTACATCGGTGAAGTCATTGATTTCATACATTGATGAGGCAAATCGAGTGTTTCTGCTCGGTTTGCCTCGTTTTGATCATAGCAAAGTAGGGTGAACGATGGATAGACAAGGACTGAAAAAGTTTGCAATTTGGTCGCACAATAAACTCAGAGCACAAGTCGCTGAAATCGCGAAACTTTATCCCGTGCGTTTTGCCGAAGAAATGAGATTGCTCGATAAGTCGGATGAAGATTATATCGAGGGGGACGAGAATTGCATCAGACGCATCATCTATTTCGATGACAAACTCGTCGAAAAAACGGCATTTTCGCTATTCTATCGGCTTTGTGTATTGCGTTATCTCGAAGTCAATGGCATCGTTTTGCCCGATGGGTTTCGCGTATTTAGCGAGGAAGGCAAAGAAGAACAATATAATCCTTTTGTGCTTGGCGCGTCGATTGCAAAACATAGGCACATGCCACCGTTTGACGATGGCCCCTATATGTCGTTTAAGAAGCTGAAAGATTATCCGTTTTGGTTGATTTCAATGTTCGATTATCTGGAGTATGTCATGCCGAGTGCATTTGGGCCATTTCGTGACGAATTGAATTTGATGCCCGATACTTTTAACAAAGAAGATAGTTTTATCGAACATTTGGTGTCGGATATCGCCGTCGATGACTGGCGCGAAGGTGTTGAAATCATCGGTTGGTTGTATCAGTATTATTTCGACGAAGCGCACGAAGCCGTCATCGATCCATTGGCATCGAAGACGATTGCAAAAGACGACATACCCGTTGCAACACAAGTATTTACAACCGATTGGGTCGTTCAATATATGGTCGACAATTCGCTCGGGCGATATTGGATCGAACGATCGCCAAATAGTCAGCTGCGCAAATTGCTACCGTTCTATGTCTCAGACGACAATAAAGGGGCGAATATATCAAATGACAATCATTCGATATGCCCAGAATCGATAAAGTTTCTCGATCCATGTATGGGGTGCGGACACATACTCGTCTATGCATTCGACGTGTTGATGGCAATATATCGCGAATGCGGTTATAGCGATGTCGATGCCGTGCGTTCGATTTTCGAGCACAATTTATATGGTTTCGACATCGACGAACGCGTCGTTAGGGTAGGGTGTTTTGCCGTCTTGATGAAAGCATATCGATATGACAAAGAAGTCGTGAAACGTAAAATTGCGCCGAAATTCTATGCATTTCGAGAGAGTACGGATCTCGAAATTCGTGCACAGAGCGGGGCATCGATGCATCGATACGTCGTCGGTTTGTTTGCCAATGCAAAATCGTTTGGCGCACTCATCGATGTAGGGCCGAAAGATTACGACGCATATATCGATCATCTCGAATATTGCTTCAATCGCGAATCCGACGATCCCATCATCAAGGGGAATCGCAGAGCCTATAAGACGCTCATGGTTTTGGCTCGACAAGCAAAACTGTTAAGCGAAAAATATACGATTGTTTGCACAAATCCGCCATATATGAATAAATATGACCCCGATATGAAATCGTTTTTAACGGAAAATTACAAGGGGTATGCGGGCGATTTGTTTAGCGCATTTATATATCGCAATTTGCAATTATGCGAACCGCAAGGATATTGCGCCTATATGACGCCAAATGTTTGGATGTTTATTAAAACATACAAAAAGTTGCGCGACTATATCATTAAAAACAAGCACATTGTCACATTGATCCAGATGGCAAAGGGGGCGTTTTTTAACGATGCAACAGTCGATATATGTGCATTTGTCTTGAAAAATGAAAGATCAAATGGCGACGGCGTATATTATCGCCTCGAAGACTTCCGTGGCAATATGGAGGTGCAGAAAGCAAAAGTATTAGAGGCCTTAGCCAATCCAAATTGTGGCTATATATATAGGAGAGATCAAAGCGAGTTTGAATTGATACCCAATTCTCCGTTGGCTTATTGGATTGAGCCGGAACTCGCGAGAGCATTCCGCTGCGCGCGTCAACTCAGCTGCGACGGGACGCCACGACAGGGACTTGCAACGACCGACAATAAGCGTTTTTTGCGGCGTTGGTATGAAGTCGATTTCGACCGGATTGCTTTTCATTGTGCCAGTGGTGATGAGGCACAACAGACGCATAAGAAGTGGTTCCCATATAATAAAGGTGGAGAGTTCAGAAAGTGGTATGGCAATGCCGATTATATCGTCGACTATGAAAACAATGGCGAAGAAATCATTGCAAATGTCATGCGAAAGTATCCATATCTCAACACGCCGTGGTACGTCGTAAAGAATACAGAATACTATTTTAAGCCAAGCATTTCTTGGTCGAAGATATCGAGCGGATGCGCGGCCTTTCGACATTACTCGCCAGGGTTTATCTTCGACGTATCGGGTTGCAGTATTTTTTACGACGATGAAGCCGTGCGCCTATATCATTTCGGATTGCTCAACTCAAAAGTTACACAAATGATATTTGAAGCTATCTCGCCGACGCTCAATTACGAAGTCGGACACATTGCTAATTTGCCCGTATTTGAGCCCAAATTGGATGCCGAGGCAGTCCGCCAAAGAGTCGCGACATGCGTCGAAGAGAACATTGCTCTGAGCAAATCGGATTGGGATTCATTTGAAACGTCGTGGAATTTCAAAAAGCATCCGCTCGTCGATGGCGTGAATTCAAATGGAACGCTCATTGCCAATGTGTATGATTCTTGGAAAAAGGCGTGCGAAGCGCGATTCAATGCGCTCAAGGCTAATGAAGAAGAACTCAATCGCATATTTATCGATATTTATGGATTGAATGGATCGCTATCGCCCAATGTCTGCGATAAATATGTGAGCGTTCACCGCGTGTTTGATACGCGGCAAGACGTGCCGCCGTCGATGAAAGGTTCGACCTATATAAGAACGATGCGCGACGAAATCGTTTCGCTCATCTCATATGCCGTCGGGTGTATGTTTGGGCGATACCGACTCGATAAAGAGGGTGTCAATATGGTGGGGCATTCGGATGCAGAATCGCATGAACATTGGTATGCCGTCGATAATTACATTCCCGTGAGTGCAGCAGATGCTTTCGATGACGACATCGCTACGCGATTTTTCGGTTTTATTGAAACGGTTTACGGTGCGAGTGCGCTCGACAAAAATCTCACTTTCATTGCGCATGCCCTGGGCGGGCAAGGGGCGCCGCGCCAAGTCATCCGAGATTATTTTGCGACGAACTTCTATGCCGACCACGTCAAATTATACGATAAACGCCCGATTTATTGGCTATTCGACAGTGGCAAGCATGGCGATTTCGGCGTACTCGTTTCGATGCATCGTTATCGACCGTGTGTATTTGCATCGATATGCTCGCGTTATATCGGCGATCTCATGGCGCGAACACTCGTTCGAATCGACGAAGCACGCGACCGCGAAGCCGCAGCCATGGCCGATAAAATCCTCAAACGCCCAAAAGCACCAAAATCTTCTCAACGACAACCATCGTCAAAGGCACTCGCCAAACGCATCGAAGCCCTGAAATCATTCGAAGAATTGCTCAGACGGTTTGGCGCAGAATCGATTGAAATCGACCTCGACGACGGCGTCGTCGCCAATGTTGCGAAGTTTTCTGGCGCCTTGGGCGTGGGGTAGCTTTCGCCAATCCATCCTCGATGTGCTAGTGGACTCCCCGTGAGTCAAAGACTTTTACCATCGTCAAGAGAATTTAAAAAATGCGGTAGCCCTGCGAACGGACCGTCTTGACTTTTCGAGTCTTTTTTCTAAATTTATATGGTGTGCGTTTCACGGAGGTTGGGGTGGAAGACCAAGGGACAATGCGCATAAGTTAGGTTGTGTTATTATACTTTTCTTTTCGTACATTTTCAATATAATTGAAATGTACAAGCAAAGGAGCGACTTATGTTAAAGAAGTGTCACTTAGTATCACTTTGTTTCTTTTTGATATCGATACCGATAGTCGGTTGTACGCTAGAGCCGCTTAGCCGAGTAGGGAGTGTGAACTGTGAAGGTGCAAAATCTATTACTACGATCATCGATGGTAAAGAGGAGACGTTCCAGTGCGCGGAGTTCGATGATGATGGAGAGTGCTCGATTTACGAAGTCGGTGATAAGCGCGTTGAACCTAGAGATTTTCACAATGAAAAGTGGACTTATTGGGCGAATTCGTTGGGAAATGAAAAATGTCCCGATGAGTTTAGGTGCAAGTCGGACAGTGTTCCAGTGCAGTGCGTGTTGATGAAGTGCGACGGAAAGGAAGTCGATTTTAGCACAAGTAACCAGCATTGTGGTCGATGCGGGAATCGTTGCCCAGAAGATGCACCTCTGTGCAAAGACGGAAAGTGTTCGGTCTTCTGTGATGGCATTGCCGTCGATCCGCAAAGGGATGACGACTATTGCGGTGCAAAGGGCGATTGTTTAGGCAATCATGCAGGCAAGAAATGTATCAAGGAGCGTGGCGAGTATTGTGAAGCAGGCAAATGCGAGCTAGGTGCTATGATAGGAATGGTCAATTGTGGCGATGAATATATCAATCCTGATAACGATCCAAGGTATTGTGGTGCAAAGGATGATTGCCGAGATGAAAGGGCGGGTAAGAAATGCGAGAGTGGTGAAGTTTGTTCGCGGGGCAAGTGCAGTACATCGTGTTTAAGCGGTTTTGTGTTGTGCAATAATCGCTGTGTTGACCCAGCGACAGATAACGCATTTTGTGGTGCATCGGGCGATTGTAGTGGTGCAAATGCAGGCGAAAGATGCAAAGATGGCGAGGTCTGTTCAGGTGGTAAATGCGGCGTGACGTGTGTCAGTGGTCAAATATTGTGCAATGGTCAGTGCATTGATCCTGAGTCTGACAATCGCTATTGTGGTGCGTCGGATAATTGCAAAGATGCAAATGTAGGCATGAAATGCGAGAGTGGTGATGTTTGTTCGAGTGGGACGTGCAGTACATCGTGTTTAAGCGGTTATGTGTTGTGCAGTAATCGCTGTGTCGACCCGTTGTCGGATAATGCGTATTGTGGTGCATCGGGCGATTGTAGTGGTGCAAATGCAGGCGAAAGATGCGAAAGCGGCAAAGTCTGTTCGGCTGGATCGTGTGGTACATCGTGCTTAAGTGGGCAGATTTTATGTAATGGCCAATGCATCGACCCCGAAAGCGATAATCGCTATTGTGGGGCAACAGCCGATTGTACGGGCTCAAATGCCGGTGAGAAGTGTGCAAGCGGTGAAGTTTGTTCGGCTGGGACGTGCGGCGCTTCATGCTTAAGTGGGCAGATTTTATGTAATGGTCAATGCATCGATCCCGAAAGCGATAATCGCTATTGTGGGGCAACAGCCGATTGTACGGGCTCAAATG